>LUMA01000102.1_pt1 | contig 11788 bp, 10 predicted proteins | sample 730011 | NCBI WGS metagenome assembly LUMA01 (sample SAMN03860275, study PRJNA289734) | marine metagenome | biome: seawater column; feature: ocean; material: water; isolation source: Red Sea water column Station 91 - depth 50m | place: Saudi Arabia: Red Sea | collected 2011-10-15 | depth 50 m | reverse complement strand
TTTGCATCTCGCACAATCCCTACAGATTTTGGATTAGTAGCTGCAGCTATTGCTGGAGCTGGAAGTTTGCTATTCATCGCTTTAAGATTTGTTCCTGATGCAGGTAATTAAATAAAAGGGACCATCTTTAAGAAAAAATATCTTTATCTAAACTTTGTTTTGCAAAAAGATTTAATTTATTTATCAACTACATAATGGATAAATGGGTTTTGCTGGAACATGAAGTTTATAATGCTAAGTCTAAAGATATTCATTATGATTTTCTTGTTGAAAATGGAATAGATTGTTTAACTTGGAAATTTTTAAAACTACCTTTATTAAATCAAGCTTCTATAGAAATTTCTAAGCAGCCAAATCATAGACTTATATGGCTATCCAGGATAGAACATGAACTTTCTGATAATAGAGGTTTTGTAAAAAGAATTGATCATGGAATATTTAAAAACGTTTCTACAGACTTGGACTCTGAAAATTATCGATTCATTTTGGATGGTGAACTTCTTTCTGGTTTGTTTGAAATTTCGGCTAATTCTTGTAGATTGAGCAAAAATTATTAATATTCATTTATAAATAAACGTAATATTTCTATTGAGAATTTTTGCAAATTAGTTATTCTTATTTAGCTATTGAGACTTGAGATTGGTACATATCAATCAGGTCGAGTTTGAAAATTTTAAATCTTTTGGGGGAAATGTAAAAATACCTCTTGAAGAAGGTTTTACGGTGGTTACGGGTCCTAACGGTTCTGGGAAAAGTAATATTTTAGATGGAATTTTATTCTGTTTAGGTCTAGCTAATAGTAGAGGGATGAGGGCTGAAAGATTACCAGATCTAATAAATAACTCCAAAGTTAAAGAGGGTAAGTCATCAGAAACATCTGTATCGGTAAAATTTAATATTCAAGATTGGTCTCCCAGAGAGGACCTTCCGCCTTTGGAACTAGAAGAAGAAGAAATTGCCCTTAATAAAGGTCAAAAAGAATGGTTAGTTTCTAGAAAATTAAGGCTTATGCCAGGTGGTTCTTATGCTTCTACTTATACTTCTGATGGAAAACAATGTACCTTGCAACAAATACAGAGAATATTAAGAGATATTAGTGTTGATCCTGAGGGCAGCAATGTTGTTATGCAGGGTGATGTAACAAGAATAGTATCAATGAATAATAAGGAGAGGAGAAATCTTATTGATGAATTAGCAGGAGTCGCACTTTTTGATACAAGAATAGAACAAACTAATGCAAAATTAAATGACGTTTTCGAAAGACAAGAAAGATGTGAAATTTTAGAAAATGAATTGCAATCTAGTAAAAATAAGCTTGAAAAAGAATGTGAAAAAGCAAAGCGATATAAAGAGTTAAAGGCAAAACTATTACAAATAATAGAATTAGAGAAAGTTCTTATTTTTGAAAAACAAGTTAAGCATGTTGAATCTATAGAAAAAAAAGAAAGTGAAATTGAAAAAAATAAAATCTTATTTAATAAACAAAAAGAATCTATTAGTAAAGAAATATCAGTTTTAGAAGATGCTTTGAAAATACTTGTTGATGAGCTTAAGGAGAAAGGAGAGGATAAATTGATAAAAGTTAATTCTGATATTGGAAGTATTAACTCTAGCTTGAGAGAACTTGATAGGATATCAATTCTGAATAAAGAAGAAGGTATTAAATTACAAAAACAGAGAGATGAAATTGCAATTTCTAAGAGGAATATCGAGTCAGAAAAGATGAGACAAGAAAATTTCGATGATAATTTTTTAAATCAATTGAACTTGCAAATTGATGATCTCACTTTAAAACACAAACTATCCAGAAAAAAACTTTCTGATGCGGCTGGAGAATCTGGAGAATTCTCAAAACAAAGTATCAAATTAAATGCTGAGCTTGAAAGTATAAAAAATCAAATTAATCCTTTGGAAATAAAAAAAAGGAAAATTGAAGAAGAAACTATTCAAAATAATATTCAAAAAGATGAGATATTGTCACAGATCGAATCCTTAGACTTAGAAAAGCAGAAACTTTTTCAGGGAAATCAAAGAAAAAAAGAGACATCCGATACAAAGAATAAAAACTTGGCAAGTAATAGCATAGAAATTAATTCTTTAAAAAATGAAATCGATTTATTAAGTAAAACTAAATCAAGGCTAAATAACGAGCAATTAAGGCTTGAAAAGGATTTATCTAGATTCGAAAGCAGGAAGGAAGCTTTAAACGAATCTAGAGGTTCATATGCTCTCAGAATTCTCTTAGAGGCAGGGTTAGAGGGTATACATGGTTATGTAGCTCAACTTGGAGAGGTCAGTGAAAAAAATAGATATGCATTAGAAATTGCTGCTGGAAATAGGTTAGGACAAATTGTTGTTGATAATGATCATATTGCTGCAAAAGCAATTGAAATTCTTAAAAAGAAGAAAGCGGGAAGATTAACTTTTTTACCTTTAAATAGAATTAAAAGTCAAAAAAAGAATTATGCAATTTCAAGATTTGAAAATAACAGGGAGAATGGATTTATTGATAAAGCTATTAATCTAATTACTTTTGATGAAGTCTATTCAGATGTTTTTCGATATGTTTTTGGAGATACTTTGGTTTTTTCAGACTTATCCTCAGCTAGGTTATCTACACAAAAAAATAGGTTGGTTACCTTAAGTGGTGAATTATTAGAAGCAAGTGGTGCTATTACAGGAGGCAGTAAGTTAAATAAAGATTTGGCTTATAGGTTTGGAATTAATAATGATATTGATGATTCCAGTCCTATAAAAGAAAGATTATTAGTTATCGAAGAAGCTTTAAAAGAGTCAAATAATGATTTGATACTAAAAAATAATAGACTTAGTATATTAAATTCTAACCGCAGTCAAATAATTGAGGATTGTGCCTCATTTAATAAAGAAATTGAAGTAAATCAAGATTCTCTTAAAGCTGTCTCGCAAAGAATTGAGGATTGTAAATCGAGATTAAATAAACTTGATACTGCTAATAATTTATTAGTTAACGAGTTAGGTCATTTAAAAAATCAATTGAAGCCTTATCACGATAAGTTTGATCAACTACAAACCATTCAAAAGGCAAATTATGAAAAAAATCAAAAATCATCATTAATAGCTTTTAATGACGATTTTAATAATCTTGATAAAAAACTTGAATTACTTATTAAAGAGAGAAATACATTACTAGATAAAAAGAATCAATTTGCTTTAAATAAAGAGCGTATCAATAATTCATTAAAAATTACTTTACTACAAGAAAAAAACTTGCAGGAATCTATTAAACAACTCGCAATTGCTCATAGTGAATGGATAGAAAAAAGAGATCAATTTAAAAAAGAGCTTTCAGATCTCGATAATCAAAAAAATTCTCTAGAGAAGAATTTAGGTTTATTGAGAAGGAAAAGAGATGAATTAAACTCTTCAATTTCAAATAAAAGGCAAGAATATAATAACTATCTGTTAAAGCTTGAATATCTTGAAAGGGATATGCATTCCCTTAAAGAAGAGATGAGGAGCGAGAAAATAAAATTAGAAAATTATAAAAAAGATCTACCTAATCCTTCCCCGGAGTTTGGAGAATATGAAGGGAAGAAGAATTAATTGAGAGATTAAATGGTTTGCGAGAAAAATTAGAAATTCTATCTAATGAAAGATCTGAATTATTGCTGAGAATAGAAACTGTATCTACGATGCGTCAAGAAGCTTTTATGCAAGCATTTACAGAAGTTGATAGACATTTTAGAGAAATTTTTGCAAATTTATCTGATGGAGATGGATTTCTTCAACTTGAAAATCCTAATTCTCCTTTAGAAGGAGGATTAACTTTAGTGGCTCATCCCAAGGGAAAAAATGTCAGAAGATTAGCGTCTATGTCAGGTGGTGAAAAATCGTTAACTGCTTTAAGTTTTTTATTTGCTTTGCAAAAGTATAAGCCTTCACCTTTTTATGCATTAGACGAGGTTGATAGTTTTTTAGATGGTATTAATGTTGAAAGGTTGTCAAAACTAATATCAAATCAGTCATCAAATGCTCAATTTATAGTCGTAAGTCATAGAAGGCCTATGATTAGTGCATCTGAACGAACAATTGGGGTTGCGCAAGCAAGAGGTGCTAATACTCAAGTTCTTGGGTTACCAAATGCTGCATAAACACACTTTTTTAAATTTATACGTCAGAATGATAAAAAGAAATTTATGAGCTTGTCTAACACATCTGCTAATAAGAATCTCCCTAACTCGGTTCCTAGTGAACGTTTATGGTTAAGGTCAGAATTAATGGGAACACAAGTGATAACTACTGATACTGGAAGGCGGCTAGGCGTAGTTGGCGAAGTTGTTGTTGATATTGATAGAAGAGAGGTGGTCGCTTTGGGACTAAGAGATAATCCACTTACAAGATTTTTACCAGGTTTGCCAAAATGGATGCCTTTAGAAAGTATAAAGCAAGTTGGAGATGTCATATTAGTTGACTCCCTAGATTCTTTGAGTGAAAGTTTTTCTCCAGAAAGGTATGGGAAGGTAATTAATTGTCAAGTGATTACAGAATCTGGACAACTTCTGGGAAGAGTTCTTGGCTTTTCTTTTGATATTGAGACTGGGGATTTGATATCTCTTGTTATGGGTGCTGTTGGTGTTCCGCTTTTAGGTGAGGGAGTTTTAAGTACTTGGGAAATACCTGTTGAGGAAATTGTAAGTAGTGGTACCGATAGGATTATTGTTTATGAAGGTGCGGAAGAGAAATTGAAGCAACTAAGTAGTGGACTACTTGAGAAACTTGGAGTCGGGGGTTCTTCATGGGATGAAAGGGAAGTAAATGGATACTCAGCAAATCTTGTACCTGTTGAGAATCAGTTACTTTCAGGTTCTGAATCAGAACAGCAAAACAATTTGGTCGAGGAATATGAAGAAGTTGTTGAACAAGATGATTATGAAGATGATTATGAAGATGATTATGAAGATGAACTTGAATATGTTGAAATAAAGGGTTCTGAAGAAGAACTAAATAATAGAAAAAAGCTATACATGGATAATGATGATTCTGATCAGATCCAGAATCAAAATAGTGTTAATCAAATAGATGAAAAAAACAATATTGATTTAAAGCAAAAAAAACAATCAACTACTAATTTAGCTTCGAAAAGACCAATTCAAAATGCAACTGAAACTTTAGATATTGAACCACTAAACGAACAAAATTTAGTTCAAGATAATAAAAAATCAGAAAAGTTTGAAATTGATGATCCCTGGTAATTGTTAAAGTTTTTTTATTGAATTAACAATTATAGAAGCAAGTTTTTTTGCAGCACCTTTATCGCCTCTTTCTTTGTGTAGATTATCCCTAATACTTTTTAATTGATCTCTATTTTTAATAAGAAATAATACTTCTCTTGCAATTTTTATTGTCGAAATATTACCTATCCTTTCAGGGACAATCATTCTTTTAGCTTTAATATTTGGCCAAGCAAAAAACTTCTTTTTTTTAAAATAAAAATTTTTAATTATAAAAGTTAGGAATCTATTTATGAATGAAATTTTTCCAACTACTCCAAAAATACCATCCCAAGCGTTCATCATATTTAAATGTTGAGTTGGCAGAACAACTAACATTGGAAGACTAATTGCTGCTAATTCTGCAGTATTTGCTCCTACAGTTGTAATTGCAAGATCACATTCTTTTAATATTTCATAGCAAGGATGTTTCTTGATTAGATAAATCTTTGTTTTTTTTGATGTTTCAATTACATAATCAAAACTAGAGTCTTTGAAGTTTTTAATTGTTTTGATTTTTGATGAGTAATATTTAGCAATTGGATTTTTGTTGCTTTGAAAAAATAAATATTCACTTTTATCAGTAGTTGGTGCAATGGGGATTATAAAATTTATATTTTGATTTTCTTTAGCGATATGATCTGCAACTTCTAAGAAGAAAGGAATTCCAATAGAAAGCTTTGCTTTCTTAGAACCAGGCAATAATGCAATGTAGTGTTTTTCTTTATTTCTTAGTGATATTTCGCTATTAAGTTTGATATCTGCCATCAAATCGCCAATTACTTTACATTTATATTTATATCTTTTAGGTATTAACTCTTTTACTTTTACATTCATAGCAGCAATTTCATTGGTCCATTTAGGCCATCGTGAAACCCATTCAGCATATGTGATATTTAAATAACCTAATCTTTTAGCTAATAAAATGCTCCAAAATTGATCCCCACCAAGGAAAATAACTATCCCTTTTTTTGGCCAATCAGCAAAAGAATGTGGCTTTATTAATAATTTCCAAAAACTTTTGGATTTTGTAATTAATTCGAATTTATTCCATGAATTTGCAACTAAAAATTCTTTACCAGTGGCATTTGGGCAAGGAACAAGGACTAACCTAAGAGTGAAATCTTGTTTATCTTCATCACATAGTGATTTATTTATTTTGTTTAGCTCATCCACTACAGGATTTACCCATGTAGTTAATTCACCAGGACCATTGGAAATTATAACTACTGCAACTGATTCTTTTTTCATTGCAGTTAAACCAGAATACATTAAATGCGGACGGCGAGACTTGAACTCGCAAGGCCGAAGCCACACGCTCCTTAGACGTGCGCGTCTACCAATTCCGCCACGTCCGCAAAGGGTTTTCAGCAGCCGGGGGATGCTTAAACCTTAAAAATATCATACATTATTGGCTGAATTAAGCATGTAGTTCGAAAAGAGTTTTTTTGAATATGATGAATAATTTTTCTATTGCATAAAACAAATATTTATACATATATAACGTTTTAGGTTGTATTGTAAAAAATGTCCTCTGATCACTAAAAAATTTTGTTGAATACTTTGGCAAATAATTTTTTATTTTAAGTCATTTCATTTCTTCAATTTTATTTTCATAATGGTTGAAAAAGTTTTAATTGCTAATCGTGGAGAAATAGCTTTACGAATTGTCAGAAGTTGTAGAGAACTAGGTATTGCAACCGTTGCAGTTTTTAGCACTGTAGATAAAAAAGCATTGCATGTTCAGCTTGCTGATGAGGCGGTTTGCGTAGGAGATTCATTAAGTAATAAGAGTTATTTAAATATTCCAAATATACTTGCTGCTGCTACATCGAGAGGAGTTGATGCTATTCATCCTGGTTATGGATTTCTTGCGGAAAATGATAAATTTGCTGAGATGTGTAATGATCACGGCATAGTTTTTATTGGCCCATCTCCTAAAGCTATTAGATCTATGGGAGATAAATCTACAGCTAAAGAAACTATGGAAGCAGTTGGAGTTCCAACAGTACCTGGTAGTAAAGGCTTGTTATCAAATGTTGATGAGGCTTATAAATTGGCAGATGATATTGGCTATCCGGTAATTATTAAAGCGACTGCTGGAGGAGGTGGAAGAGGTATGAGGTTGGTTGAAAACTCTGATAATCTCGAAAAAATGTTTAAAGCAGCTCAAGGCGAAGCAGAAGCAGCTTTTGGTAATGATGGTTTATATATGGAGAAATTTATAAAGAAGCCAAGACATGTAGAAATTCAAATTTTGGCCGACAGGTCGGGTAATGTTGTTCATTTAGGAGAGCGAGATTGTTCAGTTCAAAGAAGACATCAGAAGTTACTAGAGGAGTCTCCTAGTCCTGCAATTAATACTGAGCTAAGAAAAAAAATGGGGAACGCAGCTATTGCTGCTGCAAAAAGTATCGGCTACGAAGGAGCGGGGACAGTTGAATTTTTAGTTGATGATGATGATAATTTTTATTTTATGGAGATGAATACTAGGATTCAAGTTGAACATCCTGTTACTGAAATGGTTACAGGAGTTGATTTAATAGCTGAGCAAATTAAAATCGCAAGCGGAGCAAACTTGGAATTTAATCAGGATGATATCCATTTAAACGGTCATGCCATTGAATGTAGAATCAATGCTGAAGATCCTTCTCACAATTTCCGACCATCACCCGGAAAAATAACTGGGTGGCTTCCTCCTGGTGGCCCTGGTGTAAGGGTGGATAGTCATGTCTATACAGGCTATGAAATCCCTCCTTTCTATGACTCATTAATTGGTAAATTAATAGTCTGGGGAAAGGATCGTAATACTGCAATTAAACGTATGAATAGGGCTTTAAATGAATGTGCAGTAACTGGTATTCCTACAACAATTAACTTTCATCTAACCTTACTGAATAAATCTAAATTTAAGCAGGGTAAGATACATACTAAATATGTAGAAGAAGAATTATTGCCAAATTACTGAGAAATAATTAAAAGATTTCTATGAAATATGTGTATGCAATGCAAGTTTTATAAGCCCTTGCTGACCGACTAATATTTCTCTTAAAAAGCTTATAAATCCGATCCAAATTACGGGTCCAACATCAACGCCTCCAATAGGAGGAATTAGTTTTCTTGTTAAATTAAGAATAGAGCTTGATGGTATTGAAACTAATAACCATAAACCTTTACTTAAATCAATTTTTGGGTACCAAGTAAGTATTAATCTTATTAGAAAAACTATAGTTAGATATGAAAGAGAAATTCCTAAACTAATATCTAAAATTTGAAGAGAGTTTACAAGCAAGGAAATCACAATTATTTAATTCATCTTAATAAATAACCCATTGAAACGTATTTAATTCGTATTATAAATTGAGAATTTAATATTTAAAAAGTGTTTCAAATCTCAAATTTATTACTAGCCGCAGATTTTTCTGCTGAAGTTGCAAATAATTCCGCAGTGGGAATGATAGGTAGTTTTATTGCTGCTGCCTTACTTATCGTTATTCCAGCCACTGCATTTTTGATTTTTGTCAGCCAGAAAGATTCCCTCGATCGTACTTCTACTGGAAGACGCTAGTTTTTGTAGAAGTTTTAAGTACACTATATATATAGGGGATATAAGTAACCCTTTAAAAAATAAATTTTTGGAGAAAGAATGTGGTCAATGCTAGTCTCAATTGGGCCAGTATTGTTGGTATAGTTCTCGCGGTATGTGGAGGAGGCCTTTATTTTTTGAGGTCCTTTAAGCCTGCCTTGGCGCGGGATTATGATGTTTTCTTCGCAGCAATTGGACTTTTGTGCGGAGGAATATTATTTTTTCAAGGCTGGAGGTTAGATCCTATCCTTCAGTTTGGTCAGTTTTTATTAGCAGGAACTACAGTTTTTTTCGCATATGAAAGTGTGCGATTGAGGGGAGTTGCTACTGATCAAGCTAGAAGGTCATCTTATTTTGATGATGATCCTATTTCTGATGTTCCAAGAAATTCTAGAGGTCGATTTAATGACGATTATGATAGGTTTGAAGAATCTGAAAGACCATCTAGAAGATTTAAACCTCAAGAAGATGAATTTGAAGAAGACTATACGGAGGGGAGATCTCGTAGGAGGAATGTTTCAAGAGCCATACCCTCTGCTGCAGCAAGTAGAAGTAGGCCATCTACAAGGGAAATAAGTCAGTTTGAAAATGACGAACCTATAAGAAGGAGAAGACAGACTTCTGAAGATAGAAATAGGAAACAACCAGAAACAAATAACTTTGGTGAAAGAAGAAATTTATCTCGCGATGAAGTTAAAACAGGGTCAAGACCCAGAATGAATCGTACAGTTTCTAGACAAGATAATATCTCTCCTCCTGCTGATTCTTCTCCATTAAGAAAGAAACCTACTAGATCCCCTATTAGGCAGCAAACTTCAACAGCTCAAGTAGAAGATGCTTCATTTAAAGATGCTAATCAAGCTAAAAAACCACGTGAGACTCGTAGAGTAAGCTCTTCAGCTAGATCAAGTTCAAAAAATCAAAATAGTAGATATAACGTTGGAACAAACAAGAAAAAACCTAGAGATAACAGTTCTAGATTTGATGATTAATTATAGGATTCCTGCCCATTTTAAAAACGATTGTTTACTAAATAGTTCAATCAATATTATTGAAAGAAAGCCAATCATTGCAAATCTTCCATTAGTTTTTTCAGAATAACTACTCCATCCAAATTTATATTCATCTTTAATTTCTATCGATTTTTCATCTAATTGATTATCTCCAATTTGTTCATTGATATAATTTGGATCTTTCTGCTGTTCTATAAAACTCTCATTCTCTAGATTAGTGACTTCTGAGTTAGTTTGTTCTTCTTTCGAATTCATTTTTTTTGTTAATCCTTAAAATTATACTTATCAGACGTCAATAATTTCCAGTCTCCCTGTCCATTTAATTCTAAAATATTCTCGTGAAAATCTTTTAAGCTAGGTCTATGTCCAACACTAATAAGAGAAAGTTCTCGTTCCTTTAGTAAACTATATAGTTTTTTTTCAGTGTTAATATCTAAAGCACTTGTTGCTTCATCAAGTACTGCAAATCTTGGAGAATTTAGTAAGAGTCTTGCAAAAGCCAATCTTTGTTGCTCGCCTAAGGAAAGAATTCGTGGCCAATCTTGTTTGATATCAAGATTAGGATACCGATCCACTAAAGTTTTTAAATTTACTTCATGAAGTACAGAAGTAAGATGTTCATCACTAAATTTCTTGACTTCTGTGGGATAACATAATTGTTCCCTTAAAGAACCAAGTAGCATATATGGTTTTTGAGGTATGAATAATAATTCCCCAATTTTTGGTTTTTTAATTACTCCCTGATCGGGTTCCCATAAACCACTAATCATTCTTAGTAAAGATGTTTTTCCGCACCCAGATGGTCCTACTACCAAAAGTGATTGATTATTGTCGATGCTCAAATTTAAATTTTTAATTATTGTTTTATTTGATCCTGGTGGGCAAAGGTCAGCATTATTAATAAGAATTGAGGGGTAATCTGAAATAACGTTTTGATTGCTTGTTGGGTTGGTTTGACTAATGGATTCAACTTTTGATTGGAATCCTTCTAATCTGCCAATACCAGCAGTAAATTTTGCAAGTTCTTCGATTTGATTAACAATGAAAAATAACGAACCTTCAACCATTCCAAATGCAAAGCTTGCCTGAATAAAGCGTCCATAATCAATATCACCTTTAAAGTAAGGGATTGCCATTATTAAATATGGAAAGAAATTTCCAGCATAATTAATGGATCTTCTCATGACGTCTATTATTACTCTCCATATAATCAGTAAATTAAAGTTTCTCACCACTTCTCCTAAGCGTCTTTCAGTTTCACTTCGCTCAGGATTCTCCCCAGAGTAAAAGGCTATTGATTCAGCATTATCTCGAATATGTACTAAGCCATATCGAAAATCTGCTTCATATCTGAGTTGATCAAAGTCAATCTTTACAAGATTTTTTCCAGCAATTAAAAGGATAGAAGTTGCAAATGCAGCGTAACCAAATAAAGAAAAAGTAAGTGTTGTACTAATACTCCATAAAATAAGAATATTAAGTGAAAATGTTAGTAGGGCATCAAAAATACCTAATGTGAAAGAGAGACTTTGCCCGGTAAAAGCTCGGGTATCATCTGTGATTCTTTGATCGGGATTATCTACATCGGTTTGTTCTTCATCATTGGGATTTAACTGGTAATAAGCTTTATTAGTCATATAATCTTTGACTAGACTTTTTGAAAGCCATTCTCTCCAAATTATTCCTAACTTATATGTAAAAAATATTTGGGAAACCCGTATTGGTAGAGCCACAGCGAAACAACAAGCGTAAATCCCCAATATCCGATAAAATCCATCTTCTTGTTTTTCTACTAAAGCATTTGTTAAATCTCTTGCAATGAATCCAATACCTGCGTTTATTCCGTTTACAGCTAAAAGCATTAATACAATTATCGCAAGGAATAACCAATGTAACCATCTACGGTTTTTTAATTGACGTCTTAAGCTAAAAAAGCT
>LUMA01000076.1_pt1 | contig 11797 bp, 9 predicted proteins | sample 730011 | NCBI WGS metagenome assembly LUMA01 (sample SAMN03860275, study PRJNA289734) | marine metagenome | biome: seawater column; feature: ocean; material: water; isolation source: Red Sea water column Station 91 - depth 50m | place: Saudi Arabia: Red Sea | collected 2011-10-15 | depth 50 m | reverse complement strand
CCTCTTTAGTTTTAATTGTTTTGACAGGTGTAATGCTCTATTGGTCGCAAATGCCCATAGAGTGGATTTTGATATTAGTGTTTTGTATTATCACATCTATATTATATCTAACCTTACCAACTCTTCTTATTTTCTGGATTCCAGTTATAGGATATCTTGCTTATAGATCTTCAAAAAAGAAAATTATTTTTTCTGCTATCGCTATTTCTTTCCATTTATTAGTGGCAAAATTGACACCAATTTTGTGGCAATATGGCTTAAAAGAATATCAAAAAGATAGATTAGTTTTATTTTTAGATCCAAATAGAGATCCATTAGGTGGCGGATATCATTTGATACAGAGTCAAATTGCAATTGGTTCTGGAGGATTATTTGGGACTGGTTTGCTACAAGGTAAGCTGACTAATTTGCAATTTATACCTGAACAACATACTGATTTTATATTCAGTGCTTTAGGGGAAGAATTAGGTTTTGTGGGGTGCGTTATAGTTTTATTTTTGTTCTTTTTTTTGATTAAAAAACTTATTAATACTGCAACAATTGCTAGGACTAACTTTGAATCTCTAATTGTTATTGGAATAGCCTCAACTTTTTTATTTCAAATAATTATTAACTTATTTATGACTATTGGATTAGGACCAGTTACTGGGATTCCCCTTCCTTTTATGAGCTATGGTCGAACGTCATTGGTGACTAATTTTATATCTATTGGATTTGTTTTATCTATATTGAAACGTTCTAGATCACTAAGAAGTTGATGAAATCACAAATAACTATAAAAAAAATTCAAGAGCTTTTGATTAAAGGAGTTCAAACCATATATGTGGATGATGATACATCCAGAAGAATGTGGTGGGCTTCTTTAGAAGTTATTCAAAAAGATTTCCTATCTCAGAATTATAAACATGGGGGGATTTGGGTTGCCTCGCCTTTGCCAGCTTTTAATGATAAAAAATTTTTAAATCAACTTCATGGATGGCTTTGGTCTCCTGAGGGGTTTCCATACTTTCAAAATGAGAATGCAGGTTTTTTACCAGTCAATAATTCAGAAAAGATAAAAAAAGATTTCGATTTAGTTAGTAATTATAAAGTCTTAAATCTTTCTCAAGAAGATGGTTATGAACCTTTTTTGATGATAATCACTCCAAATTTTCAATGCGTATTATCAATTGTAGGAGAAAAAGATAAGAAAATTCTATTAATGAAGTGTGATGAAGAAAGCCTAAAACTTTCAATTGAATTAATGCATGCAAAATTAAATCAAGAAAATTATGAGGAAGGAGTAAAATTTCGTAATGCAATCAATAATTTAGGTAACCTTAATATTAATAATCAATTTGAAAAATTATTTTGGCCAATATTATCGGCAAAATTAGCAAATATTACGCCAAATCATAATATACAGAATTCTGTGAAAAATGATGAAAAAAATGTGCAAATAACTGAAGCAAAATTATTACGTGCAATTTCTCATGAAGTAAGAACTCCTTTGGCAACAATAAGAACCCTAATAAGTTCTACTTTAAAAAAATATAAAATGGATGAATCAATGAGAAATCGTTTAATTCAAATAGATAATGAATGTAATGAACAAATTGATAGGTTTGGTTTAATCTTTAATGCAGCAGAATTAGTTGGTAATGAAGTGCCATCATTGAATAACTTGGCGAAAATTAATTTAGCCGAAATTTTTAAAAAGCTTGCTCCTTTATGGAATAAACAATTAAACCGACGTGGTATTTCTTTGAAGATAGATATCCCCAAACAACTTCCAACCCTCAAACTGGAAGTTTACAACTTAGTCAAAATGCCACTCAAAAGTTGTTAGCTAGTTTAGGAGGGCATGTCACACGAAGGCGTGATACGGGTTTGACAGTATTTTTTCCGATTTCAGATTCAAAATAAAAATAGAAATAAGTTTTCCATATATTAAATAATGTAGAAAATTTCCTATTAATTTTGAATTTTGCAAAATATGAATGCTAATTTCTTATTAGAAATAACTCAAAATTTAGGATGACTGAAATTTAGTTGGTCAATTTCCAAAGCATATAGGAAGTACTGGGGGTTTATTAAACTCAGCAGAAACCGAAGAAAAATATGCAATTGTATGGAAAAGTTCAAAAGAACAAGCATTTGAATTGCCCACCGGTGGAGCGGCCATAATGCATGAAGGTGATAATTTAATGTACTTTGCAAGAAAAGAACAATGCCTTGCATTAGGGACACAATTAAGAGCCTTCAAACCAAGAATTGAAGATTTTAAAATCTACCGAATTTTCCCAGGTGGTGATATTGAATTTTTACACCCAAAGGATGGTGTTTTCCCTGAAAAAGTAAATGAAGGCAGAGAGAAAGTAGGTCATAATCCTAGAAGAATAGGTGAGAATCCTAATCCAGCTGGTTTGAAATTTACAACTAAGAATACTTTTGATTAACTTCCTTAAAGTTGATATAAAAGAAGAAAATAATTATAATTTGGGCTGACATTATTAATATGATCAGCTCACAGAAAGATAGTTTTTTAAAGGCTTACAAAGAAGGTAAAAATTTTATACCTATCGTTGAAACTTGGCCAGCAGATTTAGAGACTCCATTATCGACTTGGTTAAAATTATCTTCAAAAGATTCCCATGGTGTTTTTCTTGAATCTGTTGAAGGTGGGGAGAATTTGGGTAGGTGGAGTATTGTTGCTACTAAACCTCTTTGGGAAGCAGTTTGTTATGGAGAAGAAATAGTTAAAACTTGGAATAATGGCAAAACTGAAACACATAAAGGTGATCCTTTTGATATTTTGAGAAGCTGGACAAAGGAATACAAGTCAACCATGCTTGATGACTTACCATCAATTGGACAGTTATATGGCTCTTGGGGTTATGAATTAATAAATCGAATAGAACCAAGCGTTCCAATAAATGAAATATCAGAAAACAATATCCCTCATGGTTCCTGGATGTTTTTTGATCAATTAGTTGTTTTTGATCAAATAAAAAGATGTATTACTGCAGTGGTTTATGCAGATACAACTTCTTCAAAAGAGTTCTCAATTGAAGAGTTGTATCTAAACTCAATTTCTAAAATTCAGAAAACTAGAAATTTAATGAGAGTTCCTCTAAAAGAAAATGAGTTTTTAGATTGGAATGAAAATGAGAATTTGAATTTAGATCTAGAAAGTAATTGGGAGAAAAAAGATTTTGAGGATGCAGTTCTCTCTGCAAAAGAATACATAAGAAAGGGAGATATCTTCCAAATAGTTATAAGTCAGAGATTCCAAACTCAAGTCAATAATGATCCCTTTAATTTATATAGAAGTTTGAGGATGGTTAATCCATCTCCATACATGTCATTTTTTGATTTTGGCTCATGGTATCTGATAGGTTCAAGTCCTGAAGTAATGGTTAAAGCAGAAAAAAATAAAAATAGTCAGATTGTTGCAAGCTTAAGACCAATAGCTGGCACAAGACCTAGAGGTATTGATAATCAACAAGACTTGGAATTAGAAAAGGAATTATTAAAAGATCCAAAAGAGATAGCTGAGCATGTAATGCTAATTGATCTTGGGAGAAATGATCTTGGAAGAGTTTGTGAAATTGGTACTGTCAAGGTCAAGGATTTAATGGTTATTGAGAAATATTCACATGTTATGCATATAGTCAGTCAAGTTGAGGGAATCTTAAAAAACAATGCTGATGTATGGGATTTGCTCAAAGCATCCTTTCCCGCTGGGACAGTAACTGGCGCCCCAAAAATAAGAGCTATGCAATTGATTAAGCACTTTGAAAAAGATGCTAGAGGACCTTATGCTGGTGTTTACGGATCTATTGATATTAATGGTGCATTAAATACGGCAATTACAATAAGAACTATGATAGTTAAACCCTCAATAGATGGGAAATATGATGTTTCAGTGCAAGCAGGAGCTGGAATAGTTGCTGATTCTTTTCCTGAAAATGAATATCAAGAGACGATAAATAAAGCAAAGGGGATACTTAAAGCATTAGCCTGTTTGGATAAATAAATGAGTCAAAATAATCTTTATAAGGGTTTTGAGGTGGAACTTTTCACAGGTTCTTTAAATTCTCATATTGGTGTTTCGGCTGAAATTGAGAAAAAATTTCCTGATTTTGTAAAAGAGCCAGATAACAGAAACGTTGAATACATAACAACACCTGAAAAAGACTACGGTTCTTTATATGAGAAATTAATAACTCCAAGAAAAAAGTTAAGGAAGTGGCTAAATACTAAAAATTTAACAATCATTCCTTCATCCACTCTTTGTTTTAAACACGATATTCAATTTCAAAGATCTGATATTGACAACGTCTATCATCAATTTATTCAAGATAATTATGGAATATCTATTGCAACTTCAAGTGTCCATATAAACATAGGAATAGATGATTTAGATAAACTTTTTACAGCTATAAGACTTATAAGATCTGAGGCTGCTCTATATCTATCATTAAGTGCTAGTTCACCTTTTTTAAATAATAAAATTACGAATAATCACTCTCAGAGATGGATCCAGTTTCCTAAAACACCAAGTAGGGTGCCTTTTTTTGTAAATCATAATTCTTATATCGACTGGATAGAGGAAAATATATCTAATAAAAACATGCAAAATATTAGGCATTTTTGGTCGTCAATCCGACCAAATGGTCCCCAAAGACCTTTAATTCTTGATCGTTTGGAATTAAGAATTTGTGATTTTGTTCACGATATTAATCTGCTTTTAGGGATAACGGCCATGATAGAACTAAGGATTTTAAATCTTTTTGAAAATATAAATACCTTAGATCCTATGAATGCTAGTATTTTTTCTATGGATGAGTTGTCAGAAATATGTGATCAAAATGAAATTAATGCTGCTAAAGATAGTCTGAATTCAGAGTTAATTCACTGGCAAGATGGCAAAAAAGTTATTTGTAGAGAATGGATTCAAAACTTATTATCAGATTTATCATCCACAGCAGAAAATTTTGGTATGAAACATCTTTTAGATCCTATCTATAAAGTGCTTGAAGAAGGCAATCAATCTATGAAATGGATAAATCAATATGAAAAAGGTCTTTCTATTGAGCAGATAATGAAAATTTCTATCGAAGATATGATTAGGAGTGAGGCCTAGAATGTTTGATTATTTAAATAAACATTTGATCTGAACATTTTCACTTGTGACATAATGATTATATGGAATCTTTTCGACAGATAAAAAATAATAACGTGGATCTGATAAGTAACAATGATCCACTTGATAAAAATCGTCTTTTAATTGAAGATCTCTGGGAATCTGTGCTCAGAGAAGAATGCCCAGATGATCAAGCAGAGAGATTGATACAGCTTAAAGAATTAAGTTATTCAAAACAAATTGATGGTGATAGTTCAAAAACTTTTAAAAATGAAATAGTTGATATTGTAAATTCTATGGATTTAGCAGAATCCATAGCTGCAGCAAGGGCGTTTTCATTATATTTTCAACTCGTGAATATTTTGGAACAAAGAGTTGAGGAAGATAGATATATTCAAAGCTTTACCAATAAGGATGTTCAAAAATCGCCCGACAATCTTGATCCTTTTGCTCCAGCATTGGCTAGGCAAAATGCTCCAGTAACTTTTAGAGAATTATTTTACAGGCTGAGAAAATTAAATGTACCACCAGGAAAATTAGAGGAGTTATTACAGGAAATGGATATTCGTTTAGTTTTTACTGCACATCCGACGGAGATAGTAAGACATACGATTAGACATAAGCAAACAAGAGTAGCAAATTTGTTAAAAAAAATACAGATTGAGCAATTTCTAACAAAAGAAGAAAAAATTTCTCTAAAAACCCAATTAAAAGAGGAAGTAAGACTTTGGTGGAGAACAGATGAATTGCATCAATTTAAACCTTCAGTTTTAGATGAAGTTGATTATGCCTTGCATTATTTTCAGCAAGTTTTATTTAATGCGATGCCTCAATTGAGGGGCAGGATCGCTGAAGCACTTACCGAAAATTATCCAGATGTTCAGTTGCCCTCAGAATCTTTTTGTAACTTCGGTTCTTGGGTAGGCTCTGATAGGGACGGTAATCCATCAGTAACTCCGGAGATAACATGGAGAACTGCTTGCTACCAAAGGCAGTTGATGTTGGAAAGATATATTATTGCGACGTCTAATCTTAGAGATCAATTAAGTGTGTCGATGCAATGGAGTCAAGTCAGTTCCTCCTTATTAGAGTCACTCGAAACTGACAGGGTTAAGTTCCCTGAAATATATGAAGCTAGAGCTACAAGGTATAGATCAGAACCCTACAGATTAAAATTAAGTTATATTTTAGAAAAACTAAGGTTAACACAAGAAAGAAATAATTTATTAGCTGATAGTGGGTGGAAATTTGACTTGGAGGGAGAAACTGATAACAAAAATCTAGATAAAGTTGAAAACTTATATTACAAGTCAGTAAACGAATTTACTTATGATCTCGAACTAATTAAAAATAGCTTGATTAGTACAGATTTAACTTGTGAGTCAGTAGACACTTTACTTACTCAGGTTCATATTTTTGGATTTTCTTTAGCAAGTTTAGATATTCGTCAAGAGAGTACAAGGCATAGTGACGCTATACAAGAGCTTACAAATTATCTTGATTTATCTGTTCAATATGACCAAATGTCTGAGGAAGAGAAAATTAAATGGCTTATAGACGAATTAAATACAAAAAGGCCTTTAATTCCATCTGACGTTAACTGGACAAAAACTACAGAAGAAACCTTTTCAGTTTTTAAAATGGTTAAGAGACTACAGCAAGAATTTGGAAGTCGCATTTGTCATTCTTATGTAATTTCAATGAGTCATAGTGCATCTGATTTGCTTGAAGTTCTCTTACTGGCAAAAGAAATGGGACTTCTTGATCAAAATTCACAAAAGTCAAAATTATTAGTTGTTCCTCTTTTTGAAACTGTGGAAGACCTTAAAAGAGCACCAGAAGTAATGGAAAAGTTGTTTAAATTAGATTTCTATAGATCATTATTGCCAAAAGTAGGAGAATCTTTTAAACCTCTGCAAGAATTAATGCTTGGATATTCTGATAGCAATAAAGATTCAGGGTTTGTTTCTAGTAATTGGGAAATTCATAGAGCCCAAATAGCTCTTCAAAATCTCTCAAGTAGAAATAACATATTGCTAAGACTTTTTCATGGAAGAGGTGGTTCTGTAGGGAGAGGAGGAGGACCAGCCTATCAGGCAATATTGGCTCAACCAAGCGGTACTTTAAAAGGGCGAATAAAAATAACAGAACAAGGTGAAGTTTTAGCTTCTAAATATAGTCTTCCCGAACTGGCTTTGTACAATCTTGAGACTGTAACTACAGCTGTAATTCAAAATAGTTTGGTAAATAATAGACTTGACGCTACTCCAGAATGGAATCAATTAATGTCTAGGTTGGCAGAAACATCAAGGTCTCATTACAGAAAATTAGTGCATGAGAATCCTGATTTGTTAAATTTCTTTCAAGAGGTCACTCCAATAGAAGAAATAAGTAAATTACAGATATCTAGTAGGCCTGCTAGAAGAAAAAAAGGTGCAAAAGATTTGTCAAGTTTAAGAGCTATTCCATGGGTATTTGGTTGGACACAAAGTAGATTTCTTTTGCCAAGTTGGTTTGGAGTAGGCACTGCATTGTCATCTGAATTAAATTCAGATCCACAACAAATTGAATTATTAAGAGTTCTGCATCAAAGATGGCCATTTTTTAGGATGCTTATATCTAAGGTAGAAATGACATTATCTAAGGTGGATTTGGAAGTTGCTAGATATTATGTTGATACTCTTGGCAGTAAAGAAAATAAAGATTCTTTTGATGATATTTTTGAAGTAATTTCTAAAGAATATAATCTTACAAAATCTTTAATACTTGAAATTACTGGTAAAAATAAGCTCCTAGAATCTGATAGAGACTTGAAATCATCAGTAAGCTTGAGAAATAAGACAATTATTCCATTAGGGTTTTTGCAGGTTTCACTTCTAAGAAGATTAAGAGACCAGACAAGACAACCTCCAATAAGCGAATTTATTATAGATAAAGATGAATCTAGAAGAGCTTACAGCAGAAGTGAACTATTGAGGGGGGCACTTTTAACTATTAATGGGATAGCAGCTGGCATGAGAAATACAGGTTGATAATTGCAATATTTTTCTAAAAAAAAACTTGTTCTTCCAGAAGGTTATTTTGTTAACTCTTCTCAAATCCCATTAGCTAAAGAAGTTAACAAACTTTTAGCGAATTGTGGTTGTGAGACATTTCCAATAAAACCTCTTTCTGAGGCTATTCAGAAAAGTAATTTCTTTTTTACCATACAGAGTGAATTAAAAAATAAATTATATGGCTTTGTAAGGGTTACGTCAGACAGGGGATTGAATGCTAACTTGTGGAATTTAAGTGCATTGCCAGGGAATAATCAGCAACTTTATTATTCAATATTGCTTCAAGTAACTCTTGAGAAAATAAATAGAGAAATGCCTGGATGCAGTATTTCTGTACAGGCTCCAGTATCTTCGTTTATAAGTTTAGAGGAAAATGGATTTATACTAGATCCAAATGGAATAAGAGTAATGGGATATAAACTTTAAAAATCATTTTACGAGCATGGAGGGATTCGAACCCCCGACTCTCAGAACCGGAATCTGATGCTCTATCCAACTGAGCTACATGCCCTTTAATTTTTCAATTTCTTTAAAGAAAATCTAAATATTTTAAACTTAGCTAATTTAATTAATGAATGCACAAAAAAAATTTTTTTAAATAAATTAAAAATTAAAAATTTTCGGAACCATAAAAGTTTTGAAATTGATTTAAAAGAGCAAAGAGCAATTGTTCTTGGCTGTAACGGTATTGGCAAGTCAAATTTACTTGAATCGGTTGAATTTTTAAGTCAATTAAAATCTAATAGAGCACTAAGCGATAAAGATTTAATAGAGAACGACAGTGATATGGCTGTAGTTATAGGACAGATAAATTTTAAAGACGATTTAAAGTTAAATTTATTCCGAAAAGGCCCTAAAAGAATTTATGTCAATGAATCAATCTTGAAAAAACAGAGTGAAATAAAGAATTATATTCGGAGTGTATGTTTCTGTTCTAATGATATAGATATTGTTAGAAGTGAACCCAGTTATCGAAGAACATGGATTGATAAAGTCGTATCTCAGCTTGAACCAGTATATTTAGACCTGATAAGTAGATTTAATAGGCTTTTAAAACAAAGAAGTCATTTTTGGCGTTCGGAAAGTTTCTTAAAAACCCAATCCACAGATATTGTTGAAAGCTTTGATATTCAAATGTCAATAATAAGTACAAGAATTTTTAGGCGCAGAAGAAGAGCTTTATTAAAAATAAAACCATATGTTGAATATTGGCATAATCATTTAAGTAAATCTCAAGAGCAAATAGACATAAATTATCTTTCGGGGATACAAAATATAAGTCCAGAAGAAGAAGAAGAAGAAGTTATTAGTAAAAAAATAGCAGAACAACTCTTAAATCAGCGTTCAATAGAAGCATTGACTGGTAAATGTAATTTTGGACCTCATCGTGATGATGTTGAGTTTCTAATCAATAATGTTTCAGTTAGAAAATATGGTTCCTCAGGACAGCAAAGGACTTTTATCTTGGCTTTAAAGATGGCTGAACTCGATTTATTAACTAAAACATTAAATGTTCCTCCAATACTTATATTGGATGATGTCTTGGCGGAATTAGATTTAACCAGGCAAAATTTGTTATTAAATTCTGTTGGTAAAGATAGTCAATGTTTTATAAGTGCGACACATTTAGATAAATTTAATCAGTCTTTCTTAGGCTCTTCACAAATGATTCACTTATAATTTTTAAAAAGCATTTTTTTTAGCTAATCTTAATTTCATATAAATTTCTTAAATGGAAATCTACAAAAAAAGTCAAATTTTAAGTTCGTTAAGTAATGAGCAAAAATTAATTCATCAAAGTAAACACCTTTTGTTGGAACTTTATAGATGCGATCGCGAAAAATTAAATGACGAATCCTTTTTGCGCTGTATTTTAAATAGAGCTGCTAAATTGGCAAATGCAACAGTTTTGAATTTGATAAGTAATAAATTTGAGCCTCAGGGGGTTACGGCAATTGCATTACTGGCAGAATCTCATATTTCAATACATACTTGGCCTGAATCTAATTATTCGGCAGTCGATATTTTTACATGTGGTCAAAATATGATGCCTGAACTAGCTAGTCAATATTTAATTGAATCTTTGATGGCTAAAGAACATTCTTTGCGTGTCATTGAGCGAAATCCACCTTCAGCAGTCTCTAATCAGATCAGAACGGTTGTTTGACAATATTTACCTATTTAATTTTCCGCTTACTAGTCCCTCAAGATCTAAACTTGTGCAATTAAATCCTAAATTAGAAAAATATTGAACTAACTCACTAAAATTATATTTGTTAAAAAAATGCTTTAATTCATCTTGGGGAATTTCTATTCTTGCAGTTGAGCCTTGGCATCTAACTCTAACCTCCGATAATCCACATTCTTTAAGATATTCTTCTGCTTTCTCAACCATTTTTAGCCTTTCACTAGTTATTTCATGGCCATAAGGAAATCTTGATGATAAGCAAGGTTGAGCAGGTTTATCCCACCAAGGAAAACCCAATGCTCTTGATATATCCCTAATGTCTTGTTTTGAGACTTTAAATTTTGCAAGGGGAGAGATAACTCCTGCTTGTTTTGAGGCTTGTATACCTGGTCTGTAATCTTTAAGATCATCCAGATTGACTCCATCTAAAACAATCTTGTAATTAAGTTTTTTAGAGAGGTAGGTTGTATGTTTGTGGAGCTCTTTTTTGCATGCAAAGCACCTATCCTTAGGATTTTTACTATAACTTGATTGGTCTAATTCTGATGTTTTAATTTCTAAATGCTTTACTCCAATCCATTTTGCTTGCCTTCTTGCTTCTTCACGAAGAGTAGTGGCTAATGCAGGAGAAATTCCAGTTATGGCAATTGCTTTGCTACCTAATTGCTCGAATGCTAATGATGCTACTAATGTACTGTCAACTCCTCCGGAATAAGCAATACAAACACTATCAAGATTCTTAATGTATCTTCTAATTGTATAAAGCTTTTCACTTTGTTCATCAGAGAGAATTTCTAGTTGATTGAACATGCTAATTACTTTAAAATTCAAATTACCTATGAATAGGTTGAATTTATTATTAAATCTTTAATAATATTCTTATCTATATCTTAGATTAAATTTACTAATTTTGTTCAATTGACGAATACGAGTAGAAATAGAGGAATTGGAATTGTCACAGCAAGTGACAGTCAAGAGAGATCAAAAGGTCAATTACATATTTATGATGGAGAGGGTAAGGGAAAAAGTCAGGCTGCTTTGGGAGTAGTTCTCAGGACAATAGGATTAGGAATATGCGAAAAAAGACAGTCAAGAGTTTTACTTCTAAGATTTTTAAAAGGCCCTGAGAGGCCATATGACGAGGATTCAGCTATAGAGGCTTTACAAAGAGGCTTTCCACATTTAATTGACCATGTAAGGACAGGAAGATCTGAATTCTTTACTGCTGATCAAGTGACAAAGTTTGATGTTGGTGAGGCTGAGAGAGGTTGGAATATCGCTAAAGGAGCAATTGCTAGTTCTCTTTATTCTGTTGTTGTACTAGATGAGTTGAATCCAGTTCTTGATTTAGGAATGCTTGATATTAATGAAGTAGTTGATACTCTGCAAAATCGTCCAGATGGATTAGAAATAATTATTACTGGA
>LUMA01000210.1_pt1 | contig 12314 bp, 11 predicted proteins | sample 730011 | NCBI WGS metagenome assembly LUMA01 (sample SAMN03860275, study PRJNA289734) | marine metagenome | biome: seawater column; feature: ocean; material: water; isolation source: Red Sea water column Station 91 - depth 50m | place: Saudi Arabia: Red Sea | collected 2011-10-15 | depth 50 m | reverse complement strand
TTTTATCAAGGAAATACAGGAATTGAACCAGTAGACGTTGTTATAAAAAATATTATTAAATTTGGTTATTGTCATCATATTGAGCGGCTAATGATTGTTGGCAACTTTATGCTTCTATGTAGAATTCACCCCAACCAAGTTTATAAATGGTTTATGGAAATGTTTATTGATTCCTATGATTGGGTTATGGTCCCAAATGTTTACGGAATGAGTCAGTTTAGTGATGGTGGTATCTTTTCAACAAAGCCATATATATCAAGCTCTAATTATGTAAAAAAAATGTCTAATTTTAAAAGTGGCCCATGGTGTGAAATATGGGATGGCTTATTTTGGAAATTTATTAAAGATAATGAAAGCTTTTTTAGAAAGCAATATCGTCTGGCAATGTTAACGAGAAATCTCGATAAAATGTCAGAGGAAAAATTAAATAATCACTTAAAAACGGCCGATAAATTTTTAAGAGATATTCAATAAATTAAGAGTAATAACCTACAGTTGTCTTTGAAAAATTAAAAGAATATTATGTTATGAAGAAATATTAAGTACGGATGTTAACTTAGAAAAAATTAGATTTATCTAATGGAAATTGGAACACTTTTTTTAAAAAGTAATTCGACGGGAATTATCACTTTTTCTGAATTAGATTGGATAACTACCCATCAATCTAATTTCACTAGGTTGGAGGAATCCATAGCAATTAAATTAGGCAGAATGCTTGATGCAGGATCTATCAATATTGGTTGCCGTTTGAAATCCTGAATAAGTTTTTATTTTAATAATGAAGTATCAAAAAGAGAAAAAAATATTTTTTCGGGAAAGAATCCATTCTTTAAATATCTTTCTTTTTTTAGGATTTAATCTTTCACTTATTTCTATCTTAGGTTTTATTTGGTTTAATTCTGCAATTGAAAAAGTAGTTTAAATTTTTGAATTTTTTGTATATTAAAGTTATCTTTAAAAAATTAATTATATTTTGAGCATAGGATATTTACAAAGAAAGGCAGCTTGGGAAATTTTATTAAAAGTTAGTTCTGGTGATTTTTCTGATCATGCTCTTGAAAAGGTTTTAAAAAATTATCAATTTAATCCTCTTGATATAGCTTTTATTACGGAATTATCTTTTGGATGCATAAGGTATAGAAAATTTCTTGATCTTTGGACGGATCATACATCAAAAATTACTCATAAAAAGCAGCCTCCAAAGTTAAGATGGCTTCTACATATAGGTTTGTATCAACTATTGAAAATGGATAAAATCCCATTTCCTGCTGCTATTTCTACCACTGTAGAAGTAGCTAAAAAAACAGATTTAAATGGTTTAGCGGGAACTGTAAATGCGATATTGAGAAATGCATCAAGAAAATTAGAACAAAAAATCTTTCCGGAATTATCTTCTGATAGAAAAGAAAGAATTTCATATCTTGAATCATTTCCATTATGGCTTGTGAAGGATCTTTATAAATGGGTCGGCAATAGCGAGGGTGAAAATATCATTAAGGCATTTAATAAAAAACCATCAAAAAATTTACCAGGATATAGTGATGGACTTTGGACAATTCAAGATAGATCTTCTCAGTGGATAGCACCTCTCTTAAATCCAAAAGAAGGTGAAAAGATTTTAGATGCTTGTGCAGCTCCAGGAAGTAAGTCTACCCACCTTGCAGAATTAACAAATGATAGTGCTGAAATCATTGCCGTAGATAGATCAGCAAAAAGATTGAAAATACTGCAATCAAATTTAGAAAGGTTAAATTTGAAATCTGTTAATACCCTTAAGGCTGATGCTACGAGTTTGATTGAATTAAATCCTAAGTTTATATCTTATTTTGATAAGATTTTATTAGATGCTCCATGTTCAGGCATTGGAACTCTTTCCAGGAATCCAGATTCTAGATGGTCTTTAAGTAAAGAAAAAATAAAATCTTTAACTTTATTACAGGAAAAACTTTTGGAGAGTATTTTCCCTCTTTTGAAAAAAGATGGCACTTTAGTTTATTCAACTTGTACTATTTGTCCCGATGAAAATAATCTATTAATTGAACGATTTATTGAAAAAAACAAAACTTTAAAATTGGTTAGCCAAAAGCAAATTTTACCTAGCTTGGATTATCCTGGTGATGGATTTTATTCTGCAATAATTTCTTATAAATCTTAAAAATATAATTTATTTTTTAATTGGAATTTTATAAATTTCAGATATGAACTTCTTCCATAAATAAGCTGCATTCCCACTAGATAATTCAGATTCCTTGTTATCGTCGTAACCTATCCAGATCCCTGTTGTAAGGTTATCAATGGAACCAATAAACCAGAGATCTTTATTTCCATCAGATGTTCCTGTTTTCCCATAAATTTTCTTTCCTTTTATAGAGGCTGCTTTTGAAGTGCCTTCTTTTACAGATTTTTCAAGAAGTTTATTTATTTTCTTGTTTATTTTTAAATCTAATATTTTCTTGGAAATAGATTTATTTTCCCAAATAGGTTGTTTTTTAAATGATTCTATTTTTTCTATGATTTCAGGGCTTTGAATCTTCCCATTATTGTTTATTGCAGAATATGCATTTGTGATGTTTAAAAGATTATCTCCGTAGGCGCCAATAGCTAATGATGGGAATTCCTCAAACTCTTGCTCGTAACCTAGTCCAAATGAATTCGCTAAATTAATAATATTTTTTAAGCCGATTTTTTTTGTTATTGATATTGGAACGATATTTGATGAACTTTTAAATGATTCAATCAAAGATATTGAACCTCTATAGTCTTCTGAAAAATTTTTTGGGCAATAACTTTCCCAGCATATTGGTAAGTCTTCAAATTTATCGCTTAATTTTATTCCTTCTATTAATGCAGCAGCATAAGGGATTATTTTAAAAGTAGAACCTAAAGGTCTTACAGATGAAATCACTCTATTGTATTCATTAATTGATGGATTTTTGCTGGTTATCATTGTCCTGATTAGTCCTGTGTTTGATTCGATAGATAACAGACCAAATTCAAGTTCTTTAGGCCCTGCGTATCTTGATATTTTTTGACCTTTTTCTTGCCAATCTTTGTTGATAGAAGATTTAATTCTTAAAAACTTATAATCATTTTTACTTCCAATTTTTTTATCTGTTTCCTGAAGAATAAAGTTTATTAGTAATTTATCATCTAAAAAATTATCAGCTGTTTGATAATTTAACTTTATTTTTTCTTTAATAGCCTTATTCTTATTTGCAAGAGAAATATATCCATCAACATACATTGATTCAAGAACTTTATTTCTATTTTTAATAGCTAGTTCTAAATTTTGATAAGGTGAATAAATTGATGGAGCTGGAGCTAATCCTGCAATTAATGCGATCTCTGATAATGTCAATTCTTCTATAAATTTTCCAAAATAAACTTGGGCAGCCTCGTCTACCCCGTATGCTCCTGATCCTAGATAAATATTATTTAAATATAATTTTAAAATTTGATTTTTGTTATATCTAAATTCAAGTATGAGTGATATAAATATTTCTTTGATTTTTCTTTGAAAACTTAAATCATTATTTAGAAAAAGTAATCTAGCAACTTGTTGTGTAATCGTACTTCCTCCCTCTTTAACATAACCACTTCTAATATTTTGAATAAGGGCACGTGAAATACTTTTTAAATCTATTCCATTATGTTTATAAAATCTTTTATCCTCAGAAGATATAAAAGAATGTTTAAGAAAAAATGGAATTTTATGATAACTATTATCTATTTCAAATTTGCGGCTTAATTTGCTTAGTATCTTATTATCAGAAGATGATATTACGTAAGAATATTTGGTTTCCCGAGACTTTTTATTTTTAGAAACGTCAAATTTTAAGGTACTAAATATTAGACTAAAAAAATAAAAAGATATTCCAGAAAAAATTAATATTGGAATTATTAAAACAAAAGATTTGAATTTAATCTTTTGCACCTTAAGCAACTAAAAAACTATGTCCTATCGCTAAAGCTGTAACTAACATTCCAGTTATAAGGAACGGTTGGGCACTTGCTTGATATTTGACATCAAACTTTAGAGGATCTCTTAGTAACCACATATCTTGAAATGTAATTTGTGGAATTACCAATAAAACCAAAATTACAGAGGCTAAATGTTGACCAATAATGACTAATACTACAACCATTGCTAATTGAAAAATGTCAATTAGTCCTGCACTTATTCTACTTGCATTTTTAATTCCAAATACTACTGGTAGAGAATTTAAGCCTAGCTTTGAGTCTCCTTCAACACTTTTGAAATCATTAATAACAGCAATTCCAAGTCCTGAGAGGCTATAAGCAAGTGTTAGTATCGCCGTCACGATAGTTAATTTCCCAAACAAGGCTTGTCCTGCCCACCAAGGTAAAGCTATATAAGATGCTCCTAATGCATAATTTCCAAGCCAACCATTCTGTTTTAATTTGAGTGGTGGAGCAGAATATATATAACTAACAAAGGAACCTCCTAATGCCAAAAGTAAGACGGAGGGGAAGCTGTGCTTAGCATATAAATCTAATAGAAAAGCAACTATTAAACCCGCTATAAGTAATACCCAGATTTGTATTTTTACATCTTTAATTGAAATTTTCCCAGAAGGAATTGGTCTATTTGGTTCATTAATTGCATCAATTTCTTTATCAAAAAAATCATTTATGGTTTGGGTATAACCAGCCAGAAGTGGTCCACTCATCAACATACATGCTAATGAAGCTAGAACATTACTAAATGTCCATTCAAAATTCCCACTTGCAGCTGCTCCACAAATAACTCCCCATATCAAAGGGATCCACGTTATGGGTTTCATTAACTGTATACGGAGTTTCCATATACTTGATGTTTCAGAGGCACCCTTAATTCCTAATAGTTGTTTTGGATCATTCACTTTACTCTTTAACCTTTCTCAATTTCTTCTGGGAAAAACCAATTTTGCTCACCATTCTGAAATTTTGCGGTGATTCCAATACTTCTGCCGTCTGTCATTTTATAGCCTGTTATTACGGCTTTTAAGAGGTAAAATGGAAGCTATTATGCAAGATTAACAGCATTTGGACAATTTTTACTAAAATGGTAGCTCTTCGTTTAATTCCTTGTTTAGATGTCGCCCATGGCAGAGTGGTTAAAGGTGTAAATTTTGTTAACTTGAGAGACTCAGGCGATCCTGTTGAATTGGCTTGTAGGTATTCTGATGAGGGCGCAGATGAATTAGTATTCTTAGATATTAGAGCTAGTGTAGAAAATAGAAATACATTAGTTGACCTTGTCTCTAGGACCGCAAAATCAGTAAAAATCCCATTTACAGTAGGTGGAGGAATAGATTCTGTTTCTTCAATTAATGATCTTTTAAGAGCTGGAGCGGACAAAGTGAGTTTGAATTCTTCTGCTGTTAGAAATCCAGATTTAATTTCTAAAAGTTCTAGAGAATTTGGTAATCAATGTATCGTGATAGCAATTGATGCTAAAAGAAAAGTTAATAAGACTGATGAATGGGAGGTATATGTAAAAGGAGGGAGAGAAAATACTGGAATAGATGTATTAAGTTGGGCAAAGAAAGTTGAGGAGTTAGGCGCAGGGGAAATTTTGCTTACTTCAATGGATGGTGATGGCACGCAGAATGGATATGATTTACATCTGACTGAATCTGTTACCAATATTGTTAATATTCCAGTGATTGCTTCTGGAGGAGCAGGTTGTTTAGAAGATATCTATGATGTTTTCAATGAAGGCAGGGCATCTGCCGCACTTTTAGCATCATTACTGCATGATAAGAAACTTTCTTTAAGAGAAATAAAGACTTTCCTCCTCGAAAAAAAACTTCCAATTAGACCATATGAATAAAAAATTTAATTTAATACCAAAAAGAAATAAGTTAAAAATTTAAAAATGAAATTCACAAAAACTATCGAAGTCAAAAATATATTTAATAAAATTTCTTATAAATATGACTTTTTAAATAATCTATTAAGTTTTGGGCTGCACAGATTATGGAAAAGGAAATTAGTTAATTTATTGGAACCTTTAAATGGTGAAGATTGGGCTGATTTATGCTGTGGAACTGGAGATTTAGCATTCTTAATTTCTGAGAGAGTTAGTCCAAGGGGTTCAATTACTGGGATTGACAGTGCAGAGGATATCTTAAATATTGCAAAAAAAAAATCAGAGCTTAAAAAAAATAAATTTATTAAGTGGGAAATTAAAGATGTATTAGAAATTAATGATTATTCAAAAAATTTTGATGGGATTTGCATGTCATATGGACTTAGAAACTTAAATAATGTTGAAGAAGGAATAAAAAAAGTTTTTGATCTTTTGAAGGATAAGGGAAGGGCAGGATTTTTGGATTTTAATCACTCAACAAGAAATTCTTTATCCAATATTTTTCAGAAAATTTATTTGAGATTAATTGTAGTAACCATTTCGCGGCTTTTTAATTTAGGTCCAGAGTACGCATATATTGAAAAAAGTATTAGTAATTTTCCAAAGAAAAATGAGCTTATAAATATTGCTAAGGAAGTTGGATTTAAAAAAGCTGAATATAGGACTATTTTGGGGGGGCAAATGGGAATACTAATTTTAGTTAAATAAAGAATTTAGTTTTTTATTTTTCTCCAACAAAAAGAACACTTTCCCCATCTTTTGATTTCGCCCTCAGGAGTAGGGGAATTACAAAGAGTACAAATGCACATATTATTTTGATTGATTCTGCTTGGATGCTTTGCCCAAACTATCTTTGCATTAGTAGCTTTGATATTTTTATTTTTAATTTCATAATTTTGTATTATTTTTATTTCATTCAAAGTTATTCCAATTTTCTCGATTCTCTCTTTTAATTTATGCTTGTTATAGATTAAAGCTTGGCGCCACTGTGGATGATTTACTGCAATAGTAAGTATTTTTTTTTCAATATTTAATGGTTTGCATTCTTGAAATAGTTCCAAACCGATTAAGTTCTTCCAGTTTTCGTTGATTTTAGAAAGTTTATCTAAGTCTCCCCATGATTTTTTGAAATTATCAAGACAATTTTTTAATGGATGTGGATTCCTTCTATTCACTATTGGCAAATACTTTTTGTCCAATTTGTAAAATTTACTTATTAAGACTAAAGTTAATCTAATCTTTAAAAAGATGCTCGTTGTTTTAATAAAAAATTTGTGAAAGTTATTGGACCTGCAGCTAAGACAGTTTTTTATTTAAAAAAAATTCAGGGTCAATATCCAACCTGGACACTTCATTACAAAATAAAATGTAAAAGTACCGAAAATGAGCTAACAAACTTGCTTGAATATTCTGAAATAAAGAAAAACCAGCCAGTAGCGATAATCGCAAGAGAACAGTTCTCAGGGGTTGGCCAAAACTCAAAAACTTGGGTTTCTCCAAAAGGCGGGATTTGGTTAAGTGCAGCTTACCCAATATTTTCAAAAGAATTTGAATGTCAAATATTTAATTTGTCTTTAGGTATTAAGTTATGTGAAATGCTTAGACAAGAGAATATAAATGTTTGTTTGAAATGGCCAAATGATATTTTTTTTGGTTCAAAAAAGTTGATTGGATTTTTACCAAGGGTAATAACAAGAGGCAAAGAAATTATCTATGTAAGAATAGGACTTGGCATGAATGTTTTAAATTACACTCCATCAGAAGGTATTTCATTATCAAAAGTACTTCAAACTAAGAATATTAATCAACATTATTGGACAGCTAAAGTTCTTAAAGCTTTTCATGATTCAGTTGAATGTAATAACAAAAAAGAATATGTCATTAAATCTGCAAATAAGTTTCTAACTAAAAGATTTTTACCTAGTGGTTATTGTCCTCATACATGGAAAATTAAAGATATTGATTCGAATGGGAATTTAAGAATTGAAAATGAAACTCAACTAAAAATAATAAGAAGAAAGAATATGTGATTAAATCTGCAAATAAGTTTCTTACTAAAAGTTTTTTACCTAGTGGTTATTGTCCTCATACATGGAAAATTAAAGATATTGATTCCAATGGGAATTTAAGAATTGAAAATGAAACTCAACTGAAGGTAATTAGAAGGTTTTGAATTTAATTAACTTTTAATTCAACTATTCTTCCATCCTTAAATTTGGCTATTTTTTTTGCGCGATTTGCAACTTCATCTTCGTGCGTAACTAAAACTATAGTTATTCCAGATTCATGCAGTTTGTCAAAAAGATCTAATACATCTTCAGTGGTTTTTGAATCTAGTGCTCCAGTAGGTTCGTCTGCTAACAAAATTGCGGGGTTATTGATAATAGCCCTCGCAATAGCAACTCGTTGTTGTTGACCTCCGGATAATTGGTTTGGGCGATTATTCATTCTTTCTGAAAGGCCAACTTTTTTTAAGGCATTCTTACCTCGCTCTAATCTTTGTTCAGGATCAATACCAGCATAAATCATCGGCAAAGTTACGTTTTCAAGTGCAGTTGCGTCCGAAAGAAGATGAAATTGTTGAAAAACGAAGCCTAATTTTTGGTTACGTATTTCCGCGAGCTCATCATCAGATAAATTCTCAACAGGAATACCATTTAATTTATAAATACCTTCAGATGGTCTATCTAGACATCCAATAATATTCATAGCTGTACTTTTGCCTGAGCCACTAGCTCCCATTACAGCTAAATAATCACCTTTATAAATTTCTAAGTTTATGCTGTCTAAGGCTTTAACAGTTAGATCCTCTTTCCCATATGTTTTAGATATATTTTCTAAACTCGCGACTTTCTTAGACATTTATTGAAGAATTCTTCTAGGAAATATTGTTTGCTGTAGCAATAATATCTTGTAAGAAAGGAGTTTCTGAAACTGCTGTATTGGCTAATTTAAAAAGAGGATTAGATAGGATTCCTCCAAGAGCAGTTACCGCCACGCAAGTATAAAGTGCAATTCTCAAGGGAGGTAATCCTACAATTCCCCAATTAATTTCAGGATATGATTTGACTATTTCAGAAGCTTCCTGTGGTTCTTTAACTACCATCATTTTTATCACTGAAATGTAGTAATAAATAGATATAACTGAAGTTACTAATCCAACTATTACTAATAGATATTGATGATTTGCCCAACCTGCAAAGAACAAGTATATCTTTCCAAAAAATCCTAACATTGGAGGTAAACCTCCAAGAGATAGAAGACAAAGGCTTAAGCCTAATGTAATGAGAGGATCTTTTTGGTAAAGTCCTGAGTAATCAAGAATTCTGTCAGAACCAGTTCTTAGTGAGAAAAGTATTACACAAGAAAATGCACCCAAATTCATAAACAAATATGCAGCCAAATATAAAACAGCTGCTGATAAACCATCTTGTGTGCCAGATACTATTCCAATCATTACAAATCCGGCTTGTCCAATAGAACTGTAAGCTAGCATCCTTTTCATTGAGGTTTGAGCTAGAGCTACAACATTTCCTAGAGCCATGCTCAATATGGCCAAAATGGTAAATAAAAGTTTCCATTCTTCGTCAAAAGAAGAGAAAGTTGTGCTTAATATTCTTATTGCAAATGCAAAGCCCGCTGTTTTTGAACCAACAGATAAAAAAGCTACTACAGGTGTAGGTGAACCCTCATATACATCAGGAGTCCATTGATGAAAGGGAACAGCAGCAATTTTAAATGCAACTGTTGATAAGACAAATACAAGAGCTAGTGAAGTAATGAAGGATGGCTTATTGATAATCTCTAAACCTATTGTCGCTAAGTTTGTTGAACCACTTAATCCATAAAGAAAAGAGGATCCATACAAATAGACAGCAGCAGCAGCTGATCCAACAAGGAGGTATTTTAAGGCCGCTTCTGAACTTCTTGGATCTCTCTTGAGGTAACCAGAAAGTAAGTAACTTGCTACAGATAAAGTTTCCAGAGATATAAATACACTAATAAGGTCAGTAGATCCACACAAAAGCATTGCTCCAAGGGTGGCCGAAAGAACTATCGCAGCAAACTCGCCAATTGGGCTACCACTTTGTTCTGTATACCGCCAACTTATAAGTAAAGATATTAAGGTTGATAAAGAAATTATTGCTCTAAATGCGATTGCCAAATTATCTGAATTAAAGGACCCAAGGAATGCGCTTTCTACAGGATTACTCCATTGCAATGCCAAACTAACGAGAGAGCTGCCAATTGATAAATAGCAAATTATTGGTGCCCATTTTGATGCAGTTTTTTCTCCAGCTAAATCTACAAGAAGTGTTCCAACAATACCTAGTAAAATAAAAGCCTCTGGAATAATGGCTTGAGCATTTAAATTAATTGTAAAGATTTCGTTGGGCACTTTATTAAATTGGATTAAATTAGATGTTTGATTGTAAGGGTCTAAGAGTTAATCTTAACTTGATTATAATTTGTGGGTATGATTTTTGAAATTTTCAGAAGAAATTACTTGAAAAAGCTTCAAATAATCATAATATGCCCTAACTGAACAAAAACACCAATTTTTGAAATAAACCTTGGATCACACACTTGTTATTGTTGAAAGTCCCACCAAAGCAAAAACTATAAGAAAGTTTTTGCCTTCTAATTATGAAGTTCTCGCTTCAATGGGACACGTAAGAGATCTTCCAAAAGGAGCTGCTGAAATACCTGCTGCGGTTACAAAAAAGGCAATTAATAAAGCTTTAGACCAAACAAGAGAAATTGATATGGAACTTGTTCAGGCTCAAGAAACAAGAAGAATCTTGGACAGGCTTTTTGGATATGAATTATCTCCTTTACTTTGGAAGAAGGTAGCCCCCCGACTATCTGCTGGTCGTGTTCAATCAGTTTCTGTAAGACTTCTTGTTAGGAGAGAGAGAGAAAGAAGATCCTTTAAAAAAGCTAGTTACTGGGGGATTAAAGCTTCCCTAGTAAAAGATAATATTACTTTCGAAACTAAATTATTCAGTTTAAACGGTCAAAGAATTTCTAACGGTTCCGATTTCGACGAACAAACCGGTAAATTAAAAGAAGGAAACAAATCTTTAATAATTGGAGAAGAACAAGTAAATGATTTATTGAAGACTTTTTCCTCAGAGGATTGGTTAGTCTCAAAAATCGAAAAAAAGCCATCCACTCGTAAGCCAGTTCCTCCATTTACAACTAGCACATTACAACAAGAAGCAAATAGGAAGCTTCGTTTGTCTGCAAGAGAAACTATGAGATGTGCACAAGGGCTATATGAGAGAGGTTTCATAACATATATGAGAACTGATTCAGTTCATCTCTCCGAACAAGCCACAAGAGCTGCTAGAGAATGTGTCAGTTCTATGTATGGAAAAGAATATTTATCTAACTCACCAAGACAATTTAATTCAACTGCAAGAAATGCTCAAGAAGCACACGAAGCTATTAGGCCGGCAGGTGAGGTATTTAAAACACCAAAGGAAACTAATCTAACTGGTAGAGACTTATCACTTTACGATTTAATTTGGAAAAGAACTGTAGCTAGTCAAATGGCGGAAGCTAGGTTAACAATGATTAATGCTGAAATTAGCGTAGGGGATGGATTATTTAAATCGAGCGGGAAAAGTATTGATTTCGCAGGATTCTTCAGAGCTTATGTCGAGGGAAGTGATGACCCAAGTTCATCCCTTGAACAACAAGAAATTATTCTCCCAAACTTAACAACTGGAACATGTCTTGAAGTTACTAATAAGGAATCTACTTTTCATGAAACTAAACCTCCTGCAAGATATACAGAGGCTGCATTAGTTAAAGTTCTTGAAAAAGAAGGGATTGGAAGACCTTCTACCTATGCCAGCATTATTGGGACCATAGTTGATAGAGGTTATGCGAATATATCTTCCAATACTTTGGCTCCAACGTTTACAGCTTTTGCTGTTACTGCTCTATTAGAAGAACATTTTCCTGATCTGGTTGATACTACTTTTACTGCAAAAATGGAATCTTCATTGGATGAAATATCTTCAGGCAATCTTGAGTGGCTACCATACCTCGAAACTTTCTATAAAGGTAAAAATGGTTTGGAGGTAAAGGTTCAGAAAACAGAGGGTGATATTGATGGTAAAGCTTATAGACAAGTTGATTTCGAAGACCTTCCTTGCGTAGTCAGAATAGGCTCTAACGGACCTTGGCTAGAGGGTACAAAAATTGATGAATCTGGTAATGAAATTCAGGCGAAAGGTAATCTTCCAATGGATATTACTCCTGGAGATTTAGACATAAAGCAAGTTGATCAAATTTTAAGTGGCCCATCAGATCTTGGAACTGATCCAAAAACTGGGGAAAAAGTCTTTTTAAGATTTGGCCCTTATGGACCTTACGTACAATTGGGAAATAATGATCAAGATAAAGCTAAACCAAGAAGAGCTTCATT
>LUMA01000045.1_pt1 | contig 12618 bp, 14 predicted proteins | sample 730011 | NCBI WGS metagenome assembly LUMA01 (sample SAMN03860275, study PRJNA289734) | marine metagenome | biome: seawater column; feature: ocean; material: water; isolation source: Red Sea water column Station 91 - depth 50m | place: Saudi Arabia: Red Sea | collected 2011-10-15 | depth 50 m | reverse complement strand
GTATGTAATGCAAGCATGTGCAGCGTTGAATGTAACCCTTGACGAAGTAATAGAAGGTAATGTAGAAAAGTTAAAGAAAAGATATCCTGGTGGAGACTTTAATGTTCACTACTCAGAAAACCGTAAAGAAGGAGATCGGTAATAAAAAGGCAAATAAATATTTAAAAAGTAAAAAAAATGCCTTATCATATTAAAAGAACTGGAACTGTCTTGAATACTTCTAAGGTAGTTTACTACAAAGGAGAGGATCGTTGGACGGATACTTACGATGATAGAAAAGTTTATAGTGTGAAAGCAACTGCCGATGCTGAAATCACAAACGCTAGAGAATCAACATATTTAAAAAGATCTCAAGTAATAACAGAGTAATGGCTATCAGCAATAAAGATGTTGAAGTTTTAAGTGAAGCCTTATTCTGCTATTACTTTGCCATCTACAAAAATAAAAAAGAAAAAGATTATAATTTTGCTGTATGGAATCGAATAAAGAATCAAACTGATTTGACATCGTTTACAAATAAATTTGGTATTACCTCTATGGTAAAGAATGTAAACAATGATCCCGCATTTGTAAGTAGAATACCAAAAGTCATAGAGTTTCTTGTAAATAGAAAATCTTTCTGGGCAAATGCTCTCGAATCTCAAATGAAAGCATTTTTTAGAGATGCGAAGTTAAAGTCTGGTAATGATTATTTCATCATGAGAGCTGATATGATTCCAAAGGACTATGATCCTTATCGAGCATATAATGAATTGTCATATAAAGTTAGAGGTAAGTTAGGTTTTAGAGGAACAATAGACAAAGATAAATGGAATCCATCTGATGTTTGGATTTTTACTAAGAAGTCTCAAAATTTTTTAACAAAATTTATTAGTCTTTTTAATAGTCAACTTCTTAAACAACCAGAGTATTCTGTTAAGATGATGGAGAAATTAAATAATCGTATTCACTTATTGTTTAAACAAGGATTACTTTATCCAGTATCTCTGAAAGCACCAACAGGTAGAGCTAAGGTTGTATTTGAAAATGATGTAACTTCTGATCTTGTCAAAGTTGTTAATTATGATGAGATTGATTTTTCTGATAATAACCAAGACGCAAAGATAAGATTTTCAGTTGATGAGGTTGATAAAATTACAGGAAGAAAAACTAAATCTTCTTATATAAAAGGTTTAATTAAAACTAAAACTGTTCTTTCTGGTGGAGCAAGACTTGAAATTGAAGCGGGTGGTGCTGCTCGTTATGGTTCAATGGGAACAGAAAACTATCAATATCTAATTCGACAAACTGATAGGACAGGTATAGAATCTTTAAATAAGATAAGAGATAAAAAAGAATTTGTTGATCTTAAAAGAAAATATTGGGCAAAAACAAAAGGTGCTCAGTGGTTAGCAAGAGGTGGATATGTTACAGAATTTAAAAGAGATCCTCAAAAGTTTAGAGAAGAGATAGAACCTTATACTCAAGAATTGTTTAAGCATATAAACGGCAGAGTGTGGGATTCTGCGTCAATTGAAATGACAGCTAAAAGTCCAGAAGAAGCATACTTAAATAAAACACATGCTGGTGAAGTCGCTGTAGCTGTAGATGATATTACAAAAAAAATTATGAAAGATATAACTGTAGAAAACTTATTTAATTTGGCAGCATCTCAAGGATTTGGTGCTGGTGTATCTGAATCTCAATTAGAAACAAGAGTAAAAATGCAGAAAGAAATGGGAAAAAAATTAGGTGAAGATTTTAAAGGTGTAGAAGTTGATAACTCAAAGAAGTTTTGGACTTCTTGTTTTTATCTGGTGGTGAAATAAATGGCAAAATCTGCGGTAACAAAAACAAGACTTTTAAAAAGTGTTAATGATACAATAAAAAAATTAAAACTTACTGATGATGTCACAACTTCTCAGGGAGTAAGGTTTATATACGTTGATTATAAAGAGTCTGTTGATGATGCTGTTGGAAAAATAATTACAAGTTTAAATAGAATTTACGGAGTAAATAAAGAATTTAAAGAACAAACAACAATAGGTATTGTCGTTGGTCAACCTCAAAGAAATAATGAAACAATTAAATTTAGAATTATAAAAGAATCTCAAGGTGGAGTAATACCAACTGTAATTCAAGAATCTGGAACAACAATTATATTCAACCAAGTGCTACGTCATAATGTTAAATTTAAGAAAAAAGAAGATATATTAAATCATCCAGAAACAAGTAAATCTTTAAAGAGAGTTTTTGGATCTTATCAGGATAGATTAACTGACTGGACTCACACATATTTTGAACAGCAACAGGCATTTTTAACTAAGTATGCTGATTCAAGATGGGATGAATTTGAATATGGAGAGAAAGATTTTGTTACTTTTTTCAGAGATCAAATAAAAAATGTGGCAAGATCTTTAGATCCTCTTAAACCTGTGGGTGATTACACGACTTGGAACCCATCTGATATTTGGGCGGTGTATGAAAAATCTAAAGTAAAGCAAAGAATAACTAAAAATATCTCACCCGCCACTCAAAGTTTAGTTGAATTAAATGCACTCTTAATTGATTTATTTAAAAAAGAAAAACTTGTAGGCATATCTTTGAAAAAGGTTGCCTCTAATAAGGGTGCTAAAATAAAACTTGTTAATATAGATACCAAAAGTATGATGATTGGTAAAGTTGAAGATTTTAAAATGAAAGATGTTCAGTTTGAAGTAGATAATATTGTAACTGGTGAAGTAATAACAAACACAGTTAAATTAGGTAAAGATGTTGACTTTAAAATAATAATTAGTAAATCTGGTAGTAGAAGTAAGGCAAGTAATCTTTCATTCAATACGTTTATAAAAGAAACTCCCGCAGCTCAAGGAGGTCAGGCACCTGTAAAATTTGTAATAGAACTTATGAATAGGAAAGGATCTGCGGTTACTTTTACGAACGAAAATGCTAAGTATCCAAAATCAGCTGAAGAATTTTTTAAAACTACATCATCAGGATACTCAACAAATGATTTTAAAAAATGGTACAAAGTTGTAGAAAAACATATATCTAAGAGAGTAACTTATGATGATTTTGTGGAATTGATTTGTGATTTGTATAAAAAAGATAAACAGTTTATAGCACAAAGTAAATTAATGAGTCTTCATTTCTTTTATGACACGTTAAGAAACCACGATAAAAATATAGAGTTCTGGACAGATCTCTTATATCTAGGTATGAAAGTTGGAAAAAGATTCGCTCCTCACGCAAAAATATCTTAAGATGATTAACATAGACGAACTGATTCAATCATTTGAATCAAAATCAAAAAACAAGAAAAAAGTATTTAATGATTTTGTATATCATTGTTATATGGTTTTTGAAGATCTTATTAAGAAGAAAAAGCACAAACGACATAAAGATAAATATAATATAACAAGACAAAAATTAATAAATCATCTAATTGCTAACGAGAAGACGATTACGATGAAACTTTGCCGATGAAGACACTATTTCAATTTTTAACTGAATCCACAGCAGTCCAACAAGCCACACGTATGGGTTTGAAAAGTGATGGACATGGAGGATGGTATGACAATAAAGGTGAATTTGTAGCAAAGACAGAGAGAGGTCAATTAAAATTTTTCAATAAGAGACAAAGAATCGGAGCTCAAGATCCACCACAGACTGATAGAGAAAAAAATCTTTCGGCAACAACTTCACAGGAACAACCACCCGAAGAACAACCACAGGCAAACGAACCAGTCATAATGGAACCACCTGATGTTGAAAAAACAAAAGGAACTCTTACCATTGCTTTTGGTAGATTTAATCCTCCAACAACAGGACACGAAAAACTTTTAAACACAGTTGCCTCATCTTCTGATGATGGTGATTATGTAATTGTTCCTTCTCGCAGTCAAGATAAAAAGAAAAATCCTTTAGATCCTGACACAAAAATTAGTGTGATGAGACAGATGTTTCCAGATCACAGTGAGAAAATTGTAAATGATCCAGCAAATAGAACTATCTTTGATGTTCTAAAGAAAGCACATAATGATGGATATTCAAATGTCCGAATTATTGGTGGTGGTGATCGTGTTGCCGAGTTTGAAAAACTTTCTGGTAATTACAATGGTAAACTATATCAATTTGATAATATAGAAGTTCGTTCTGCTGGTGATCGTGATCCAGATTCTGATGATGTAACTGGAATGTCGGCATCAAAACAGAGAAAGTATGCTGCTCAAGGAGATCTTGATAATTTTTTAAAGGGTGTTCCATCCGCAATGAATAAAAAAGCAGCAAAAGAATTATATAATAATATTCGTACTGGTATGAATGTAAAAGAAGGTTGGAATCTTTGGGAGATTGCTCCTAAATTTGATTGGAAAGGTCTTCGTGAAAATTATATTAATGAAAATATATTTCGTGTTGGTCAGATTGTAGAAAATTTAAATAGTGGATTAGTTGGAAGAATAATCCGTAGAGGAACTAATCATTTAATTTGTGTGACTCAGGATAATATTATGTTTAAATCTTGGGTAAAAGACGTATCAGAATCAAAGTACACCGAAGTTCACATGAGTCGTAGAATGAGAGATAAAATACATCCAAATAATTTAATTGGAACTGATGGACATCGAAAGAATGTCGAAGATAAAGTGAAGGGAAGTCGTTATGGTTTACAATTTATAAATAAATACAGGAAAAAGTAAGTAGATTCTTTCAATGGATAAACCTATAGCATCAACTCCAGCAACAGGAGCAAAAGAAAAAATTGAAAAACAGGCAAGACAACTTGCTTACGATGTCAGATATAAAACAAAACAGTCTTTATCTGCTAAGAGTGGTGGAAAAATGGATCCCGCTGCAGTAAGAAAAGCGTACATGGCACAACTTGGTAAATCACCTGCTGCACCAGCTATAAAGGCAAGAGCAAAACAAATGCTAATGGGTGAAGATTATATCAATGTTCAAGAGTTGGTACTTGAAGCAACTACTTCAGTAATTAAAAAAGTTTTTGGGGAAAAGTTAGATCCAGTTGGAAAGGAAGATGGAGATATCAATAATGATGGTAAGAAAGATAAAACTGATAAGTATCTTAAAAATCGTCGTGACACAATTGGTAAGGCAATAAAATCCAAAGGAGGCGATGCTGGCGAAAAAAAGTATAAGGTAAAAGTTACTGATAAGGGAACAGGTAACTCTTACGTAAGAATGGCTACTCGTGCAAAAATTGCTGAACTTCGTGCGAATTCGAATATCGCATCCGTTGAAATGACAGGTCATGGTGAACCAAGTTCCTTAAAATCAGAAAATTATGATTTAGATCTAATTGAAAAAGAAGATACAAAAGATAAAAAAATTACTGGTAAAGGTGTTGACAATAAGAAGTTAATTAAGGTTTTTCCTGATGAAGTAACTGAGGCTATGGATGATAAGGATAAAGATCCACAGTTAGCAGCGAAAGAAAAGAAAGCAAACATGGCGAAGAAACAAGTTCTTATGAAGAAACTTCAGGCAGTTCGCATGGGTGGTGGAAGTGAAATCATGGCATCTCATGAACCAGAAGGTGATATGGTTGAAGACAAAGATTATGAAAATAAAGTGAGATCACAAATCAAAGGTATGGATTCAAAATCAGAAGCTGATTATGAAGCGAAAGCGAGAGCAGCAGCTGATGAATCAGCACGTCGAAGAAGGCAGAAAGAAAATGCAGCAAAAGTAAGAAGATCTGAAATGGGAGCAGCAAGGAGAAGAGAAGCTAGAAACGAACTCAGAAGACAAGGAAAATATAAAGGTCCTATGGAAGCATACACTGTAACTAATGCTGATAAGAAAGGAAATACACCTGCCTATCAGAATTATAAAAAAGGTATGAAGAGTAAGGTAGATGGTAAACCTATGTATAAAGCTGCCGATCATATGAAAGAGGCAGAAGATTTTAGAAATATTGCAAACATTAATGTAAAACCAAGTAATTATAAAGGTGAACAGGATGTGATTAATGAAATCCTAGAAAAAGGAACAAAAGGTAAAGTAGGTTTTAGATCTGGTATGCAAGGTGGAAAACAGGTAATGAAAACTGATAAAGTAACTGTAATGAACAAAGGCACTAAAGCATCTGGCGGTACTAAAGCAAGAAAAAGGCCACAGTCACCATATGGTAAAGCACTTGGTGCACTTTCAAAACATCGTAGTCAACAGTGGAAATCTGAACGCAAAATGAAAGATGCCCGTAAGAGAGGTGACAAGAAAGAAGCAGACAAGCAATGGAAAAAAGCTCAGAGTTCGTATCATAAAAGACAGTCACAGTCCTCAAAACTATTTGATAAAACAGGTAGTTTCCATGATAGGGCAGACAATGACTAAAACTTTTAAGCAATTCAATGAGGAAGGTTACGATCGTATGCGTGACCGTGCTTTAGAGAAAGGTACTTGGAGAAGTAATCCAAAGAAAAAGGATGCAACTACAATGCCTCCAAGCAAAGAAATGATGAAGACAAAGAAGGTAAACACAGGACCTTCTGCATTTGATAGGGTGAAGAAAAAGATTACTGACAAGTATGGCAAAGGTGCCATAATGGATGTAAGTAAGAAGAAGTAAAAAAACTGGCTATATATTACAGTAATTACTGTATTATTATGACTAAATTTTTACTACCTATTGCTATCAATGTAATAAACAAGGCAGTAGATAAGATCCCTGAGGATCTAGAAGACAAACTAAAAGAGTTTGTGATTGCACTTCTTAAGAAGGCAGCTGCCAAATCAGGTAACAAAGTAGATGATCAACTAGTGGAAGCACTAGAGAAAGCACTACTTAACAAGTAAAAGATTGAGACTCCCATTGCTAGGGAGTCTCTTTTTGGTTTTTATAAATAATCTTAGAACAAAACTATTTTATCGGGTAAATCAATGGCACTCTGGGGAAAATCAGACGATATTTACTCTCCTGGTACTGTAAGCGTTAACTATGCAACCAAGGTTGTCACTGGTTCTGGCACATCATTTAGTGCGGCTTCTGTAGGAGATGTAATTTCTATTGGTGTAGGAAACACTTTTGGAGAAGCAGTTATTTCTGCTATTACTAATCAAACAACGTGTTCAATCGCTAGTACTCAACATTTAAGTGGTGTTGCAATAGCATCTACAAACTACACTATTTCACAAAAACCTAAGTCAACTCTTCATGACACTCATTGGGGTGCTGCTAACATCTATGGTGTAGATGAAGGTGAGGTTGGAGTTGCTAGAACTACTGCATACTCTGTTGCACATGGTGGTTGGGTTGGACTTACAACTTATAATGACTGTGATGGTAACTTAAGAGTTAAGAGTGAAGTTTTAGTTGCAATGTCTGGTATTAGTACTGGATCTGCTGCATATGGTTCTGCTGGTGACGCTGCTGACGACACATTCTTTGGTGATGCATAATAGATGATTTATGAAATTTCATGAATTGAACGAGGATAACTACCTTTTATTTGCCATTAAATATTACGACAATCCCGCTGCTGTTACAAAGGAAGATTTTGACGAAGACTTAAAAAAATTTAAGTATGTTAAAAGACTCCTTAAACGGTACATGAATACGGGAGTGTTGAAGACACATTTAATCATAAACCATTTAATTGTCTTGTTTAATGTATTTGATGAAGCAACTATTCCTTTGTTGTTTTATAAACTGGAGCCAGAACTGTGGCCAAGTGTCACAAGTTTCTTGATCTTTTTGAAGAGGGTACCTGAGTATCCACATACTATAATTCATGATATTGCACCAGATGAGTATTGTTTAAACGAGTTACAAATGATCTGATGGACAGACGACTAGACAAAATAATAAAATATTTTAGAGAGAATGCAATAGCAACAAGTGTTGCTACTGGTGCTGTCGCAGGTCTACCTCCAGATTCCCCACCCGTCCATAAAAAGAAAAAGAAGAAGAAAGTGATGAAGAGATATGGATAGTAATGGTGTCAATGCTGCTATAATAGAAAGACTCGAAAAAGTTGTTGAATCCTTACAGGACAATTCTGTCAAGATGGGTCAACTTCTTGCTGTGCATAATGAGAAGTTAGATAAGCAAGACCGTATCGATGCAGTATTGTTTGAGAAGGTAGATAATTTATCTCTTGATCTTAAGAGAGAAACAGAAGCAATAAAGAAAGGATGCGAGAGAGATATAAGAAAGGTAGATGATAGACTCCGTAACATAGAGAAGAAGATGTGGACAATTGCAGGTTCACTTACCATAATTATCTTTATGGTTTCTCCAATCATACAAAGGACTTTAAGAGGTGCGTTGACACCGCAGACAAATTCGGGTATAATAAAGAACCAGTAATATTCTTGTAATGGATCTAGTTGACCGTAAGTATGTCAATTTGATATCTTCTAGACTTCAAAAGTTCAAACAAAAGAATCCTAACCTATACAACTTCCGTTGTCCCATATGTGGGGACTCACAGAAGAGGAAGAATGTTGCCAGGGGATATCTTTATTCAATAAAAAACAATGCCAATTACAAGTGCCATAATTGTGGTGCTAGTATGTCGTTTTCTAATTTCTTGAAAACGATTGACCTAGGATTGCACAAGCAATTTGTGATGGAAAAATTTAAAGAAGGTCATACTGGCAAGGGAAGACATACACCAAATCCAAAGTTTGAATTTGAGACACCAGTTTTCAAATCAGTTGCTAAAATTAATTTACCTCTTTGTTCAGAGGTTGATTCTGCAAAGGAATATCTTGAAAAAAGAAAATTAGATCCGTCAAAATTTTACTTTGCATATAAGTTTAAAGAGTTCTGTAATTCATATAAAAAGACCTATGACACTATCGGTAGGGATGAACCGAGAATCATAATACCATTGTATCAAGACGGTAACTTGATAGGGTTTCAGGGTAGAGCAATTGAAAAAAAATCTGTGCCTAAATATCTTACCGTGATGATTAATGATAGTGCACCGAAGATCTATGGATTGGACAAAATTGACAATAAACTCTCTGTTTACGTCACTGAAGGACCGTTTGATTCAACGTTCGTATCCAATTCAATTGCTATGTGTGGTGCAGACGCTGATGTTCGCAAGTGGGGTGTTAATGATCCTGTATGGATCTATGATAACGAGCCGCGCAACAATGAAATTGTTAAAAGAATTTCAACCACTATCGACAGAGGTGAAAGAGTTGTAATATGGCCAAACAATATTGTTGAAAAGGACATCAACGATATGGTCTTAGGTGGACAGAATATTATGAGTGTGTTAGAATCAAACACATATTCAGGATTAAAAGCAAAAATTAAATTTAACAACTGGAAAAAAGTATGAGCAACGGAACAAAGGTTAAAAAACGTGATGGACGCATTGAAAGTCTTGACTTAGAAAAGATGCACGTAATGGTAGAAGAAGCGTGTGAGGGCATTGCAGGTGTCTCTGCAAGTCAAGTAGAGATACAATCAGGTATACAGTTTTATGATGGTATTACTACAGGAGAAATACAAGAAATATTAATCCGTTCAGCAAGTGATTTAATAGATTTAGACCATCCAAACTATCAGTATGTTGCTGCAAGACTTCTTCTCTTTCAATTGAGGAAAAGTTTGTATGGTGGTCATAAAGAACTTCCTAATCTTCAACAACATATTACTACTTGTCAAGAGAAGGGAGTATATGATCCTGAAATCCTAGCAAACTTTAGTTTAGAGGAAATTGATGAACTAGATAGTTACATCGATCATGAGCGTGATAACTTATTTACTTACGCTGGTTTACGTCAGGTAGTTGATAAGTATTTGGTTCAGGATAGAAGCACTACTGCAGTATATGAAACTCCACAGTTCATGTACATGTTGATTGCTATTACTATTTTTCAAAACTATACGGAAAATAAATTAGATTACATCAAAAGATACTACGATGCCATTTCCAAACACAAAATCAACATCCCCACGCCCGTCATGGCAGGTGTTAGAACTCCTCTTCGGCAATTTGCGAGTTGCGTTCTGGTTGATGTTGACGACACCTTGGATAGTATTTTTAGTTCTGATATGGCCATCGGTCGCTATGTCGCTCAAAGGGCTGGTATTGGTATCAACGCAGGTAAGATCAGGGGTATCAACAGTAAAATCAGGGGCGGAGAAGTTCAACACACAGGTGTTGTCCCGTTCCTCAAAAAGTTTGAAGCAACTGTCAGATGTTGCACTCAAAATGGCATCCGTGGTGGATCAGCAACTGTCCACTTCCCAATCTGGCACCAAGAAATAGAAGATATATTAGTTCTTAAGAACAACAAAGGAACAGAAGATAACAGAGTTCGTAAGTTAGACTACAGTATTCAATTAAGTCAGTTATTTTACCAGAGATTTATTGATGATGGTGACATAACTTTGTTTAGTCCTCATGATGTACCAGGTCTTTATGAAGCATTTGGTACTCCTAGATTTGATGATGTATATGTTCGTTATGAGAATAATGATCGAATTAAAAGGAAGACTGTTTCTGCTCAGAAACTTATTCTAGATCTTCTTAAGGAGAGAGCAGAGACTGGTAGAATCTATATCATGAACATTGACCATTGTAACTCTCACTCTTCCTTTACAGATAAGGTTACGATGAGTAACTTGTGTCAAGAGATCACACTACCTACCAAACCATTAAATCACATTGATACTGAAGATGGTGAAATTGCCCTCTGTATTCTTTCTGCTATCAACGTTGGTAAGATTAATCGTTTGGATGAATTAGAGTCCCTCTGTGACCTTGCTGTGAGGGGTCTAGAAGAGTTGATTGATTATCAGGACTATCCAATTAGCGCAGCACAGAACAGCACTATAAATCGTCGTTCTTTGGGTATAGGTTATATTGGATTCGCTCATTACCTTGCTAAGAATGGTGCTAAGTATGACTCTCAAGAAGCATTGACTCTCACTCATGACCTGACTGAAGCATTCCAATACTACTTACTTAAGTCTTCTAATGAGATTGCAAAGGAAAAAGGTGCATGCAAATACTTTAGATTCACTAAGTATGCTACTGGAGTTCTTCCTATCGATACATATAAAAAGGATGTAGATGAACTCGTCGCACCCGACTACAAATATGATTGGGAATCTCTTAGAGCATCTATCACCACCCACGGTCTTAGGCACTCAACATTGTCCGCACAGATGCCATCGGAGAGCAGTTCCGTTGTGTCAAATGCAACAAATGGAATCGAACCACCTAGAGATTACTTGTCCATTAAGAAATCAAAGAAAGGACCTCTTAAGCAGATTGTTCCGTCTTATGGACACTTGAAAAATAACTACACACTCTTGTGGGATATGCCTTCTAACGAAGGATATATTAAGGTTATTGCAGTTATTCAAAAATTCTTTGATCAGGCAATTAGTGGTAACTGGAGTTACAATCCAGAGAACTATGAAGGTAATGAAGTTCCTGTGTCTGTAATGGCAAATGATCTACTAACTACATACAAGTACGGTTGGAAAACCAGTTACTATCAAAATACTCACGATATGAAAAGTGATGAGGTTGTTGAGGTTCCACAGACATCAAACACCGAATTAGACAATCTTTTAAACACTTTAGAACAAGCCGAGGAGGGAGAGTGTGAATCCTGTTCAGTTTAAGTTAACAGAGAAAATGGAAACCCAAATAAAGGGTATGACGGTATTTAATACCGAACAAGTAGATACTAAAAAACAACCAATGTTCTTTGGACAACCATTGGGGATTCAACGTTATGACAGTTATAAGTATCCAGTATTTGATAGACTAACCACACAACAGTTAGGTTATTTCTGGAGACCTGAAGAGGTTTCCTTACAGAAAGATCGTGGTGACTATCAAACTCTTCGTCCAGAACAAAAGCACATCTATACTTCTAACCTGAAGTACCAGATCATGCTTGATTCTGTACAGGGTCGTGGTCCTGGCATGGCATTCATCCCATACTGTTCTTTACCAGAACTAGAAGCATGTATGGAAGTCTGGGGTTTCATGGAGATGATCCATAGTAGATCCTACACCCACATCATAAAAAACGTGTATGCAAATCCTAGTGATATACTTGACAAAATCTTAACTGATGATAGAATACTCGAACGTTCTGCAAGTGTTACCCGTTCTTATGATGACTTTGTTAATTCTGCCCAAGAGTATGGAACTTCTGCAGCATGGAGACATGCTCAAGAAGGTGCAGGTCACTTTAAACAAGATAGATATGAACTCAAAAGGAAACTATATAGAGCAATTGCTAATGTAAATATCCTGGAGGGTATTAGGTTCTATGTATCGTTTGCTTGCTCGTTTGCGTTTGGTGAACTCAAACTTATGGAGGGATCCGCTAAAATTATCTCTCTCATCGCACGAGACGAAAATATCCATCTTGTCATTACTCAAAACATCCTCAACAAATGGAAAGAAGGTGATGACCCAGAGATGGCAAAAATTGCGAAGGAGGAAGAGGAATGGGTAATCTCTATGTTCGATGCAGCAGTCAATGAAGAAAAGCGTTGGGCAGACTATCTGTTCAAGGATGGATCTATGATAGGTCTGAATGATAAACTGCTATGTCAATATGTAGAATGGATTGCTAATCGTCGTCTAAGGGCGATTGGTTTAAAACCACAATACGATATTGCTG
>LUMA01000268.1_pt1 | contig 12933 bp, 8 predicted proteins | sample 730011 | NCBI WGS metagenome assembly LUMA01 (sample SAMN03860275, study PRJNA289734) | marine metagenome | biome: seawater column; feature: ocean; material: water; isolation source: Red Sea water column Station 91 - depth 50m | place: Saudi Arabia: Red Sea | collected 2011-10-15 | depth 50 m | reverse complement strand
GCAAACGCCACAATCTATACACTCATCGGGTTTAATTACAAGCATATTTTTACCTTCGTAAAAGCAATCAACTGGGCAGACATCAACACAGTCTGTTAGTTTGCACTTAATACAATTGTCGTTAACGATATATGTCATTTTGAATTTTGTTTAATTTTTTCTTTAATATCGCCCATTGTTTTATTGTCAATATAAAGTAATCCCGCAAGTCGTCTCATTAAATTAGTTTCGTATATATCAGCATCATTGTTTGAGTAAATGATAGACCATAAAGCCTCTACGATTTTAATTTTGTCTTGTTCAGGTAAATTTTTTACTTCTCTAGTAAAATCTAAAATTTGATTTGAGTTTTCTTCAATTATTTTTGCATCTTCAATTGTTTTAGAAATATTTTCATCTTCTACACCAAGCTCTTTAAGTGTTTTTTTAATAATTTCTTCCTCTTTATCTGTATAATTCTCATCTATTTTAGCAGCATGAATTAATAAAGCACAAACTTTTGTAAGAAAATTATTATTTTTTGAACTAGAATTTATTATTAATACAAATAATCTTTCCAAAATATCAATTCTTACAAAAAAATTATCAAATCTTTCAAATCCACACAAAAGCATAAAGTTTTTATTTTTTATTTCTTTATCGTCTAAAAAATTCAAACCAAAGGTAGGTGGTTTTAAATTATGAAATTTTTGATAAAAATTTTTCCACAATAATGTTCGCAAAGATACTGCTTCTGGTTTAATTAATTGATAAAGGAAAACATGATATCTCCCAAACTTTACTCCTAAGTCTCTAAGAATTTTTCTTTCATTTTGTTCTAAGTTTTTTAGGTATTCAGAAACTTGATCTCGCTTTAATACTCCATTATTTTCATAGAGTTGGTATGCCAGTGCTTTAATTGATGAATTATTTTCTTTTATATTTTTTAAATCAATTAAACTTTTAAGAACGTTATTTATTTTTGAATGTATCCATTTATTAATATAGTCATTTAATTTTTGTTTAGTGTTTTTTTCAATAACATCATCAACAATTAAATCAAAATTAGGATTTAAATAATCATTACCTGTTGTTAATTTGGCAATTGGGAAATCATTCCAGTAAATTTTAAAATCTTCATTCAAACTAATTAATCCTGTATCAATTATTGATTGAACACGTTTTTCTAATTCCGGACCAATAGTTTGCCTGGCAGCTTTTTTTAAAGATTTAATATCAGTTTCCAAAGCACCTTTTTTTAGATCTAGTTCTAATTTTAGTCCTTTTATCTTTCCGATGAATTGATCATCAATTTTAACATCATTGTTTTGTAAAATTTCAGTTTTAAATTCCATATCTTGTTTTAAACCTCTAGCGAGCACGCTTGCTCTTTTGTCAATAAAAGTTTTAGTAAGTTCTTCATGTAATCTGTCTGAAAGTCTATCTTCTAAGTGTTTAGTTTTTTCAATCCAATAACTTTGATTTTCTACCCAATTATTTTTATTCGAAACATATGACCAAGTTCTGACATTTGCAATTCTATTTGATAAAGAATCTACATTTCCATCTAATTTATCTAGTTTCATGAGCTGTAATCTCATATAATCTTCAGAAATTAGTCCTTTTTTGCTAGTTAAAAATTTAAATACATTTCCAATAACTTCAAAATGATTTCCATAAGTTATTTAAAATTTTTTGATCTTTTAAAAAATATTTAAGTGCTTTTTCATCCTCACATTCATGAATTTTTCTTAGCCATTCCACCTGAGGTTTTTCCTCTAAGCTTTTAATTAAACTAGTTGGGTTATTGAAATTAAGATTTGAATTTCTCCAAAACAAAGTTCTAATTTCTTCAAATTTATGATTTTCTAATAATTCTACCTCTTCTGGAGATATTTCTTTACAATCACCAGTAATACCAAAACTTCCATCATTAAGGTATCGACCAGCTCTACCGGCTATTTGACCTATTTCAGATAAATTTAATCTTCTTAATTTTTTTCCATCAAATTTCTTAACATTTGAAAAATAAACAAAATCTAAATCCATGTTTATTCCCATCCCAATTGCATCTGTTGCAACTAGGAAATCAACATCCCCAGATTGATATAATTCAACTTGAGCATTTCTTGTTTTTGGACTTAGTGATCCCATTACAATAGCATTCTTGATATTTTTTTATGACCAGCGTAGGTAAGTTTAGATAGTCTTTCTCTATTTATAAATTCAATATCTCCATCTAATTTTGAAATAATATTTTTAATGGTACTTGAGCCCATTAGCATTGTAAGTTTTTCCCCCCTCATATTTAAAAGTCTATCAGTAAAAATATGACCTCTTTCATGATCAGAGCACATTTGAATCTCGTCTACGCCAACAAACTCAAGATGTTTGTCAATTGGCATAGACTCCACTGTGCATAAAAAATATTTTGCATTAGATGGGATTATTTTTTCTTCTCCAGTTATAAGTGCAACTTTATCTAAACTTATTTTGTTACTGCTAAAGAACAAAAATAGACTAAAACATGACCGAATCGGAGGGTAAAAAGTTCTCATTTTCTTTTAAATGTTAGTGAGATTATCATAAATAAGATTAATTCTATAACAGTAATTTAATTTAATAAAATGAGTAAAAAACTTTGGCAACCTTCTCTAATTGTAAAAAAAAATTCAAATTTATTTGCTTTTGAAAATTACATTTCAAAAAAATTAAAAATAAAATTTAATAGAAATTATAAAAAATTATTAAATTGGAGTATTAAAAATTCACCTGAGTTTTGGAGTAGATTTTGGGATTTTAGCAAAATAAAGGGATTTAAAAGTAATAAAAATTTCAGAAAATCAAAGACTTTTTATAAAAATTTATTTTTACCAGGTAGCAGACTAAATTTTGGTGAAAATTTATTATCTAAAAACAACAATGAAAAAGCAGTAACCTTTATTAGTGAAAATGGATTTAGAGAAGAAAGATCATGGAGACAATTAAATTTAAATACTAATAAAATTTCAAAGTTTCTAAAAAAAATAAATATTAAAAAAGGAGATAGAGTAGCTGCATATATGCCAAATACTATTGAAACTGTTGAAGCATTCATTGCTACAACTTCTTTGGGAGGTATTTGGTCTTCTTGTAGTCCTGATTTTGGTTCTAAAGGTGTTATAGAAAGATTTTCTCAAATTAATCCAAAAGTTTTATTCATTACTGATCAGTATTTTTATAATGGAAAAAAAATAGATATTTTAAATAGACTTCCAGAGATTTTAAAATTAATCCCATCAATTAAAAGTGTTGTAATTAGTAACTATCCTGGAAAAAAGTTTATTAAAAATAAATATAAATTTAAAAAAATTAATTTATTTAAATGGAATGAATTAATGCAAACTAATGCTGAAAAAATTGATTTCAAAAGATTTGATTTTGAAACAGAGTTAGCAATATTATATTCAAGTGGAACTACTGGAAAACCTAAATGCATTTGTCATCGATCTGGTGGTGTTTTAATCCAGCATATGAAGGAACATCAATTACATTGTAATATTAAAGAAAATGATAACGTTTTTTATTTTACCACATGTGGATGGATGATGTGGAATTGGTTGGTTAGTTCATTAGCTTCGAAGGCATCTATTGTTCTTTTTGATGGATCTCCAATGTTTAAATCATCCGATTTGCTTTTGAAAATAGCACAAAGAGAAAAAATAACTTTATTTGGAATAAGTGCGAAGTATGTAGATGCTTTAAGAAAATTTAAACCAAAATTAAAATATAAATTTAAACTAAATAAACTAAGAACAATTTGTTCAACTGGCTCACCTCTTTCAGAAGAAAGTTTTAAATATGTTTATAAGCATATTAAAAAAAATGTGCACTTGTCATCTATTTCTGGTGGTACCGATATTGTTTCGTGCTTCGTATTAGGAAATTTATATCAGCCAGTGAATATAGGAGAAATACAAAACAATGGTTTGGCTTTAGATGTAGATGTTTTAAGTGATAAAGGGAAGTCTTTAAAAAATAGTAAAGGAGAACTTGTCTGTAAAAATCCTTTTCCATCAATGCCTTTAAAGTTTTGGAATGATAAAAATGATATTAAACTTAAGAGTGCTTATTTTAATAGATTTAAAAATATATGGCACCATGGAGATTACGCAGAGATAAAAAATAGTGGTGGATATATAATTCATGGAAGATCAGATACCACTTTAAATCCAGGAGGTGTAAGACTTGGAACAGCAGAGATATATTCAGAAGTTGAAAAGTTTAAAGAAATAAAAGAGTCTATTGTTGTAGGACAATCATGGGATAATGATGTTAGAATAGTTTTATTTATTGTAATGAGCAAAAATTATTCATTAACAGCAGAATTAATTAACAAAATTAAATTACAAATAAAAAAAAATGCATCTCCTAGACATGTTCCAAGTAAAATTATTGTTGTAAAAGATATACCTCGAACAAAAAGTGGCAAAATAGTTGAACTTGCAGTTAAAAGTAAGATAGAAGGAAGTCAAATTAAAAACATTGAAGCTTTAGCAAATCCCGAAGCTCTTGAACAATTTAATAATTTAAAAGAATTGAGCAATTAAATGTTAAAAAATCTTGTCAAAGACCTGAAGCCTTCATCTACTCTTGCAATTAACGAAACTTCAAAACAATTAGAACAACAAGGAAAAAAAATCTTTAAATTTGGTTTTGGACAATCACCATTTAAAGTACCTGAGGATGTTGTTGAAGAATTAAAAAGTAATGCCTATCAAAACAAATATCTACCCATGCAGGGCCTTGAGGAATTAAGGGAAGCTGTAGCGAAATATTCATCTAAAAAGAAAAATTATAACTACAAAGCGAACAATGTAATTATTGGACCAGGATCTAAAGAATTAATGTTTTTATTGCATGTAATTTTTGATGGTGAAATTATATTGCCAGCACCCAGTTGGGTTTCATATGCACCACAAGCTATTTTAGGGAGAAATAAAATTCAAATTCTCCAAACAGAAAGAGAAAACAACTGGTTTCCTACTGGAGCACAAATTGAGAAAATCATATCAAAAGATAAAGATAAAAATTATTTATTATTTTTAAATTCACCGAACAATCCTTCCGGACAGGTTTGTAACAAATTAGAAGAAATTTCAGAAATTGCCAAAAAGTATAATCTTATAATTTTATCAGATGAAATATATTCAGAATTAACATTTTCGAAAAATTTTAAATCTATCTCAAGTTATTGTCCTGAAAAAACTATTATTAGTACTGGACTTAGTAAATGGTGTGGTGCAGGGGGATGGAGACTTGGTTATTTTATAATTCCAGATGAATTGAATAATATAAAAAATATGATCAATGTATTAGCTAGTGAAACTTTTTCTGCTGTGAGCGCACCTATTCAGTATGCAGCAATCAAAGCTTACGAAAATGATCATTCAAATTATATTACAAAATCAGTAAATATTTTAAGTGCAGTTGGTAAATATGTTTTTTCAAATTTAAAATCAAATAAGGTATTGATTAATGAACCTCATGGAGGATTTTATTTAATGCCAGAATTTTTAAATAACAAATTTAAAACTTCATCAGAAATGTGTAAGGATATATTAAATAATACTGGAGTTGCTTTATTACCAGGTTCTGATTTTGGGTTTAATCCAGATAAAATGTTAGCAAGGTTAAGTTTTACAGATTTTGATGGACAAGAGTTTATGAACAATATTGATGAAACAAAAAAAATTGATGAAAATTTAATTAATAAGTTTGCGCCAAAAGTAGTAGAAGGTGTTAATAAACTAAAGAATTGGTCAGAAAACTTATAAAATCACTCTGTACACCTACGATTATTTTTTGTTAGAATAAACTTATAAAAATAACGACATATAAATAGAGGGGTAAACAATGAAAAAAATAATCACATCTCTATCAAGTGCTTTACTGATTTTATTTGCATCATTGTCTTTGACAACTGTTGCTAAATCAGCTGAGTTCTTTACGATAGGAACAGGCGGACCTACAGGAGTATACTTCCAAACAGGGAACGCTATATGTAAAATGCTTCACAAATCAGCAATTAGTGCTGAACATGGTAGAAAAAAAGGTACAGCTAAAGCTTATAGATGTACTGCTCCATCCACTGGTGGATCTAACTACAATATTGGTCAGATAGCAGCTGGAGAATTCCAATTTGGTGTAGCGCAATCAGACTGGCAGTATCATGCTGTTAATGGATCTAGTAAATGGGAAGGAAAACAATTTAGTAATTTGAGAGCAGTTTTCTCAGTTCACAATGAGCCTTTTCAAATTTGGGCTAGAAAAAAAGCAAAAATTAAAGATTTTGCTGGATTAAAAGGAAAAGTAGTTAACATCGGTAATCCTGGTTCAGGTCAAAGAGGAACTATGGAAGAACTGATGAAAGCAATGGGTGTTGATAACAGTTTCTTTAAATCAACAACTGAACTTACATCTTCTGAACAAGTTAAAGCGCTATGCGACGGAAAAATAGATGCATTTGGTTATTCTGTTGGATTTCCAAATGGTGCTATGGAACAAGCAGCAACTTGTGCAGCTAAAGCATCTCCAATTAATTTAACAGGTTCTGAGGTTCAAGGTTTAATTGATGGTGCAGATTATTATGCACAGGCAGTAATACCTAAAGGAACTTATACAGGTCAGAAAAAAGATGCTACAACTTTTGGTGTAAAAGCTACTGTTGTTACTTCTGCAGATGTTTCTGAAGAGCTTGTTTATTTAGTTACAAAAGCTGTGATGGAAAATTTTGATGATTTCAAAAAACAACATCCAGCATTTGGATTCTTGGAAAAGAAAAACATGATTAAAGATGGTTTATCTGCTCCATTACATCCAGGTGCAATAAAATACTATAAAGAAGCTGGGTTAATGTAATCCAATTTTTATTAATTAAAAAGGCCTGGTAATTTTTACCGGGCCTTTTTTTTATGGTATGAATAATTTTAATGAGCGACTCAATCAGCAGTAAAATTAAAAATAAAATAAGCGAAGACTTATCACCAACTAGAAATATTACTGGTTTTCATTTAAAAATTGTTTCAGCAATAGCAATTATTTGGTCATTATTTCAACTTTGGTACGCTTCACCATTTCCATTTATGTTAAATTTTGGAATGTTTAAGGGATTGCCAGCAAGAGCAATTCATTTAGGTTTTGCTTTAACTTTAGCCTTTTTAATTTACCCAATCTCAAAGGGTAAGAAAATTTCGTTTTTTGATGTTTTGATCAGTTTTATGGGAGCGATATCGTGTCTTTATATTTATTTTTTTTATGATCAGTTGGTTGAAAGAGGGGGTGTTCTTTTAAATCTGAAGATATCAGAAACATTAAATTTTCCGTTAGAATTGATTTTAGGAGGATGTGGAATTTTAATTCTTTTAGAGGCCACCAGAAGAGCAATTGGTTTACCTTTGGTAATTATAGCTAGTTGTTTTCTATTGTTTTCATACTTTGGAAGGTATGCGCCTGAAATAATTTCTCATGGTGGTTTGTCTTTAAATAGACTTGTAGGCTTCCAGTGGCGCTTTGCTTGAAACTGCTGGTGGTGGAAAATATTTTTTAGATCTTGCTTTTGCAATGGTTGGAAAAATGAGAGGAGGACCTGCAAAGGCAGCAATATTAGGCTCAGGTATGACTGGATTAATTTCGGGATCTTCAATTGCAAACACAGTTACTACTGGAACTTTTACAATTCCAATTATGAAAAAAACTGGTTTTTCAAAAGAAAAAGCTGGTGCTATCGAGGTTTCCTCATCAGTCAATGGTCAGATCATGCCACCTGTCATGGGCGCGGCTGCATTCGTAATGGCAAGTTTTATTGGTGTAACTTACTTTGAAATAGTTAAACATGCTTTCTTACCAGCAATTATTTCTTATATAGCATTATTTTATATTTCACATTTAGAAGCTTTAAAATTAAATCTTAAAGGAATGGATGATGCAGATGTTCCTCATTTAAAAAAAACTTTTTTATCTGGGATACATTTTTTAATACCAATTTTTGTTTTAATTTATACTTTGGTTTATTTAAGATTTACTGCCTCATATTCAATTTTTTATGCAACCATTACTTTGGTTTTAGTCAATTTAATAAATTTGTTAATTAAAAATGAAATTAAAAAAGATGCTCTTAAAGAATGGTTTAATCAAACAATAGTTGGTTTTGAAAAAGGCGCTTTAAATATGGTTGCTGTTGGTATAGCGATTGCAACTGCAGGAATTATTGTTGGTGCAGTTGGATCTACAGGCTTAAGTACTAATTTAATAATAGTTATAGAATCTATAGCTAAAGATAACGTTACTATATTATTATTTTTAACAATTATTTTGTGCTTACTTTTAGGAATGGGTTTGCCAACAACGGCAAATTATGTTGTTGTTGCTTCTTTAATGGCGACTGTGTTGGTGGATGTTGGGAATGCCTCAGGTTTTATTTTTCCGTTAATTGCAGTTCATTTATTTGTCTTTTATTTTGGCTTAATGGCTGATGTAACGCCACCAGTGGGACTTGCCTCTTATGCAGCTGCAGGAATATCTGGTGGAGATCCCTTAAGAACAGGGGTGCAAGCTTTTTGGTATAGTTTAAGAACAGGAATTTTGCCAATTGTATTCTTATTTAACCATGAACTTTTACTTATTGGTATTGAAAATATTTGGCATGGATTGATTGTAATTATAACTTCTTTAATTGGGATTTTAGTATTTACCTCAGCCACTCAAGGATGGTTTATTAATAAACTTAAATGGTATGAAATAATTATTTTTTTAGTAATTTCTATTTCCTTGTTATCACCCGACTTTGTTTTAAACAAATTTTATCCAAAATATAATTATGAGGAAATTACTAAAATTAATTCAATGAAATTAGACTCAACAAAAGAAATTCAAATTAAAATAACAAGGCCTAGTTTATACGGAGAAAGATATAAGTTATTTGTGATATCAAAAAATACTTTTGAAGATAAATTTACTTTAGAGGACTATGGAATTACATTAATGAAACAAGATGACAAAATTATTGTTGATAATTTGAAATGGAATGGAGAAGCAAAAAAAAGTGGTTTTGAAATGGGAGACTATATAAGTGAATTTAAAATTGAAAATTCAGATAGACCATCCAAAAATATCGTTTATCCTATAGCAATATTATTGTTAGTAGTATTTGGCTACTTTAACTTAAAAAGAAAAGAGTAAAATTACCCACCTGGACCTAAATTAGAAGGCTTTATTTTAATAATTTTCCATGCTGTTCCTGCTCCTGCATCTATTAAAGCAGATAAATAACCCCCATGAGTTATTCCAGCAGCATTTAAATGATTTTCATTAATTATAGATTTAAATTCATATTCATTTTCTGAAATAGCTCTAAATAAAACACCTCCATTGTGTTTCATAAATCCAGGTTTAATACTTATTTGCTCAAATTCATTGCTCATAATTTTTTATAATACAAAAGTTAAAATTAATAAAATAATTAAAATAATTATAAAAAAATAAATTACTGATTTTTGTAAAGATGCATTCAAAAGCCAATTAAACATTTTTATTTCCTTTTTGGTGGACCGCCCAGAACTCGAATCTGGAATCTCCCGGTTCGTAGCCGAGCGCCTTATCCAATTTGGCCAGCGGTCCCTTTAAATAATATATCTCATATATCAAAGTTTTTGATGTAATTTAACTTATAAAATATTATGTTAATTACTTTATGAGCAAAAATTCTAGCGATGTTGTTATTACTTCAGCACTAAGAACTCCAATTGGAAGATACAAAGGGTCGTTAAAAAATCTTAGCGCATCAAAATTAGGATCAATAGCAATTAAAGAGGTAATTTATAAATCAAAATTAGATTTAGAGGAGATTGATGAAGTAATTATGGGGCACGTTTTAACTTCTGGACTTGGTCAAAATCCTGCTAGACAAGCTTCAATCGGTGCAGGAGTACCGGTTTCTAAACCTGCTCATATTGTTAATCAGGTTTGTGGATCTGGATTAAGATCTGTTGTTTCAGGATATCAATCAATAAGTTTAGGAGAAAATAAAATAGTCATTGCAGGCGGTCAAGAAAATATGTCTCGAGCAACTCATGCAATTTATTATAGAGAAGATAAAAAATTTTCTGAAAACAAATTAGTAGATACAATGATAAAAGATGGTCTACTCGATTCATTTAATGATTATCATATGGGTGTTACAGCTGAGAATGTTGCTGAAAAATATAAAATTTCTAGAGATGAACAAGATAATTTTTCTTTAAATTCTCAGAAAAAAACAGAAAAAGCTTATAGTCAAAATAGATTTAAAGATGAGCTGATAAAATTACAAATTGAAGATGGCGACAAAAAATTAATTTTTGAAAAAGATGAACATCCTAGAGAAAATTTAAGTATAGACGATCTAAGAAAATTAAAAACAGTATTTAAAGAAAATGGGACTGTAACACCTGGAAATTCCTCAGGTATAAATGATGGTGCTGCGGCCTTAGTTTTAATGTCTAGAGAGCAAGCAGAAAAAAAATCATTAGAGTCATTGGTTAAAATTGTATCTTGGGCAACTTGTGGGGTTGAGCCTTCATTAATGGGACTAGGACCCATACCTTCAATTCAAGAAGCATTATCTAAAGCAAATTGGAAAATAGATGAAGTGGATTTATTTGAAATTAATGAGGCTTTTGCAGCACAAAGTGTTGCGGTAATTAAAGAATTAAAAATCCCTGAACAAAAAGTTAATGTTAATGGAGGAGCAATCGCTCTAGGTCATCCGATTGGAGCTTCTGGGGCAAGAATTTTGGTTACACTTATCCATGAAATGATCAAGCAAGATAAAAAAAAAGGTTGTGCGGCACTCTGTATTGGTGGTGGTATGGGGATAGCTATGTGTATTGAGAGAAGCTAAAAAGCGTAAAATTCATTTATTTTTTTTAAAAAATGAGCGAAAAATTACTTGTTCCTGACATTGGTGACTTTGAAAATGTTGAGGTTATAGAGATACTTGTAAAACCTGGTGATCAAATTAAAGAAAATGATCCAATAGTTACAATTGAAAGTGACAAATCAAGTGTTGAAATCCCTTCTACAATTGCTGGAAAAGTAGATAGTTTAGCAGTTAAAGTTGGTGATAAAGTTTCTAAAGGTGATTTATTGCTTAATCTTACATCATCACCAAAAACATCATCAGAAAGCACTCTTCCAAAAGATACAGAAAATATAATTAAACAAGCTGAAGAAGCAATGGCTGAAAAAAAAGAGGAAGAAAAAATTATATCTGAACCAATAATTGAGAAAAAACAATCTACAATACAAGTAGTTAATGGGACTGATATTGATCCGCTTGAAACTCAAGATTGGTTGGAGTCTTTATCAGCAGTTATTTCAAAAGATGGAAATCAAAGAGCTCATTTTTTGATTAAAGAACTAATTAACAAAGCTTATCGAGAAGGAGCGAATATTCCTTATACTCAAAATACACCTTACATTAATACAATACCCCCAGAGGCTGAAGTAAAGTCTAGTGGTGATCAAAATATTGAAAGAAGAATTAGATCGTTAATTAGATGGAATGCAGCAGCGATGGTAGTTCGAGCAAATAAAAAACACCCTGAACTTGGTGGACACATTGGTACATTTGCATCTGCTGCAACATTATACGATGTTGGCATGAACCATTTTTGGAGAGCAAAAAATAATAAATTTGGTGGAGATTTAATTTATTTCCAAGGGCATAGTGCTCCAGGAATGTATGCAAGAGCCTTCTTAGAAGGTAGATTAAATGAGAAACAATTAGATAGTTTTAGACAAGAGGTAAAGCCTGGAGGTCTATCGTCATATCCACACCCATGGTTAATGCCAAAATTTTGGCAGTTCCCCACAGTATCTATGGGGTTAGGTCCTATGCTTGCTATATATCAAGCCAGATACATGAAATATTTAATCAATAGAGGTTTGATTAAAGATGAAGGAAGAAAAGTGTGGGCCTTTTTAGGTGATGGAGAAATGGATGAGCCAGAGTCGATGGGAGCAATTGGGCTGGCTGCAAGAGAGAATTTAGATAATTTAATTTTTGTAGTTAATTGCAATCTTCAAAGATTGGACGGTCCAGTTAGAGGTAATGGAAAAATTATTCAAGAACTTGAAGGAAGTTTTAGAGGATCTGGGTGGAATGTAATAAAGGTAATTTGGGGATCGTATTGGGACTCATTGATAGCCAACGATAAAACTGGTCAATTAGTAAAAATTATGAATGAGACAGTAGATGGTGAGTATCAAGCAATGAAAGCAAGAGACGGCGCTTATGTAAGAGAAAAGTTTTTTGGAAAATCCCCTGAAACATTAGAATTAGTTTCAAGCATGTCTGATAAAGATATATGGCGACTCAATAGAGGTGGACATGATCCTCATAAAGTTTTTGCTGCATATGATAAGGCAACTAAAAATAAAGGAAGCCCAACAGTAATTATTGCTAAAACTATTAAAGGTTATGGAATGGGAAAATCCGGTGAAAGTGTAAATACTACTCATCAAACTAAAAAATTAGATGTTGATGACTTGATGTATTATAGAGATCGATTTGATGTTCCTTTAACAGATGAACAGGTAAGAAATATTGAATATTTTAAGCCTGATGAAAAATCACCCGAAATAAAATATCTTAAAGAAAGAAGAATTAAATTAGGTGGATTTTTACCTGAACGATCTACTTTTGCAAAACCAATAAAAGCACCAACCAAAGATATTTTTGATTTTATGAAAGTATCGACTGGTGAAAAAGAAATGTCCACTACAATGGCACTTGTGAGAATGCTAACTAATTTATTAAGAGATAAAAATATATCCCCTAGATTAGTTCCAATTATTCCCGACGAAGCAAGAACTTTTGGTATGGAAGGTTTTTTCCAAAAAATTGGAATTTATGCACATGAGGGGCAAAAATAT
>LUMA01000041.1_pt1 | contig 13426 bp, 15 predicted proteins | sample 730011 | NCBI WGS metagenome assembly LUMA01 (sample SAMN03860275, study PRJNA289734) | marine metagenome | biome: seawater column; feature: ocean; material: water; isolation source: Red Sea water column Station 91 - depth 50m | place: Saudi Arabia: Red Sea | collected 2011-10-15 | depth 50 m | reverse complement strand
GTAGTAGTCCTGTCTCTATCTGTTGGAACTGGCTTGCCAGAACCTTTGTGGCCTGTTCGAAGGTCGTCAAACCTTGTACAAGGCTAGTGGCAGATCTATTCTGTTCATCAAAAACAGCACCGGTGTCGGTGATTCTTCTACCTAAATTTATTATTCCGCCTTGTAGACGTAAAAACTCCACCTGTCCTGTGACAGTGGCTTGTCTGAATCTATCTATACTTCCTGCGGAAATATCTCTTATCCTCACCAGTGCCTGTTCACTATCCACCACACCTGAAATTAAATCATTGATGACGGCCCTGGCACCAGGAATGTTCTGTACCAACGCCAACGCTGATTCAGTTACAGGAACACCTGCGTTTGCAATAAGGTCTTGGAAGCCCTCCGCTAATTCTGGCGATATACCTGCCACTGTTCCTGCGAATGCTTGTAGTCTCTGACGTGTTTCATCAGTGACTCCTTGTAAAGCGGCCTGGAATCTCTCATTTGATTGTTGTTGTTCTATCTGAGCTCGCAGTTCATCTCTCTGTTGACCTGTCAATTTTGCCAACCTATCTAATTGTTCTGCGAAATTAATCGCACTCTCTGCTCTCTGTGTATCTGTGAGTCGATTAAGTACACCTGTTCTTCTCTGTGAATCTAAGTTTAATAAAAGTGTTTCGTTGATTTCATCTACTGTCAACCCAAGTGGTGCTAATCTGTCGATACCCAGTTCTCTGGTCTGTGCACCTAACTGTGCAATTGCCTTGGCACCTTGCGTGGTTGATCCAAACAGAGCCGCTAAATTCTGTGAATTGTTTGCAACCAGTTCCGCAAAATCATCTAATGGCAGTGCCGCACTTGCCGCCGCCGTTCTAAGTTCAACTATTGACTGCCCGAAGTTGGCACCTGTCTGTGAAAGTTGCCTAAATGTTTCGATGTTTACATCTAATCTATTTCCCAGCAGTCCTAGACCTTTTACATTGTCTGTAAATGCACTTATAGATCCTTCGCCCGCGAACGCCGCCTTGCCCAGTCCAATGAAACTTTCGCCCAGTTTCTTTGATTGTTCTAATATTTTCTCATCTTGTTCAATTTTTTTCTCTCTTTTGTCTATCTCTTTATCGATGATACCGATTAATTCTTTTCTCTTATCTTGATCTTTAACATACAGACGCAGTGTACTACGTAATTCTTGTATTTCTTTAAGTTTTAGTTTGTCAGCTTCCTGAGTGGTCTTAACTTCTTTAAGTCTTGCCTTAAAGGCATCCTCTCTGGCTTTACGAATATTGGGATCGTCTATTACCTGCTTCAGTAGTTCTCGTAATTCTTGGTCCATACGGTTATTTTTTTGCCCTTTTTATACGCATATAAATATTGACACTTATATGCTTTTAATGTATATTTATAGAATAAAAAATGACTGAAAATGCAAACCCTTTAAACAAGTACTTTAGACAGCCGGCCATATACGTGTCGTTGCCGTCGGGCACTGATTACCCATCAGAAGTGGTAACAAAATCAGCGACTGGCGAGATAGGCATCATGCCGATGACGGCCAAGGATGAGATCAGGTTCAAAACTCCTGACGCACTGATGAACGGACAGGGTGTTGTGGATGTCATAGAGAGTTGTGTGCCAGATATCAATGACGCATGGCAGATCAAGAGCTATGACCTAGACACATTGTTGGTTGCAATAAGGATTGCCACTTATGGTGAGACCATGTCTATCGGCTTCACTGTCCCTGTGATCAACGAACAGGTAGAGCACACTATAAACTTACCGGCAATACTAGATGAGATTCAAAAAGCAAGAGTGCAATCAGAGATTACGCTCAAGGATGGATTGAAAATAAAGGTGCGTCCACTGACATACCGTGAAATGACGTCCACATCTTTGCGTACATTCCAAGAACAAAAAATGTACACAGCGGTTCAAGATTCTCAACTTGCAGAAGATGAAAAAGCAAAAAGGTTTAATCAAGCATTCAAAAAACTTACAGACCTTAATTCTGAGATTTTATTAAAGAATATCGAGAGCATAACGATGGCAGACGAAAAAGTAATTACCGATGCCGCCCACATAAAAGAATTTGTGGACAACGCCAACGCCAAAGTTATAAAAGAGATAGAAACCAAACTGATGGGTCTGAGAAGTCAGGGTGCAGTCAAACCACTCAAGATGAAGGCCACTGAGGATCAGATCAAAAGGGGTGCACCAGCTTCATACGAAGTTCCAGTGACATTTGACTCATCAAATTTTTTCGTATAACCTTGCTGTCACAACAGGAGTCTGAAATCATGAAGACCCTAAAAGACATGGAAAGCAAACAGAAAGAAATCAAACACGAACTGATGAAGATATGCTGGTACATGAGGGGTGGCTTGACCTACTCCGAGGCCTCTGCACTCAGCCCAACAGAACGTGAAATCATAGCAACGCTGGTAAAAGATAACCTGGAAACTACCAAAAAAAGCGGTCAACCTTTCTTCTAAATCATTATATAATACTTTAATGGATATAAACACACCGGATAATTATTGCTTGTATGTCTGAAAAAGACCTAGTCAAAGAACTCAAAGCCGAAATTGCAGAGATCGCCAAGGACCGTGACGATGCCTTGGCCAAAGTCAAGAGCAAGGAAGCCAGGATGAAGCAGGTCCTCATCAAACTGGAGCACGCCACACAGGACGTGCAGGCGGTGGGCCACAAGATAGGTGAACAGAACAAGCAGATAGCAGAGCTCCAGGCCAAACTTGAAACCAAGGACAAACTGCTTGAGGAGGCACTGGAGAAAATCAAAGGCATACATGAAGACCAATCAGAAGAAAAAGACCCCGACACAGACAATTAAGAACTGGATACGTAAGTTCGTGACAAAACCCAATCCGGTATTTGGCAACCTACCACCATGTCCGTTCGCACAGAAGGCCATCGTGGACAACAAGGTGGAATACGTGGAACTTAATTCCATCGCGGACTGGCGAACCATATACGGCATGATCTGGAACTTCGACTTCGACGAGAAGGACGTGTTGTGCATAATCGCGGAGCCCACGCATTTCACCGCACAGCAGACGGTCAGCATGGCGGAATGGTTGAACGAAAGGTTCATGCCACAGGACATAGTGATACTGGAAGATCATCCTGAGATAGATGAAAAGGTCAAGCAGGTGAAACTGAACAATGGGCACTACACGCTGTTCCTGGTTCAGAGTCTCAGCAAGTTGAACAGGTTCTCTAAGATGCTGGAGTCAGGACCCTACTACCGGAACTGGTCTAAGAGTTATCTTCGATCAGTGAAAGGTTTCCGAGAGAAGAAAATTCAGTAAGTTTACTGTCCCTCCTGCACAATCTCCTGTACTGTTTCTTGTTGGTGCTCCACTCCGTGCCGGTCCACCACTGGAAGCCATTGTAGTTGGCCTTGTACTCCGAGCTGTTCTCGTAGCCGGAACCCATGTAGAAGTACCTCACGTAGTTGTTGGCGGCCCACTCGATCTCGAGGTCCAGCGTGATGTCGGATATGGGCACTGTGTTGGCGTGTATCACGCTCTCCAGTCCCGCCAGGTCCTGTGAGTCGAAGGCGTCTATGGCGGGGTAGTTGTCCTCCTGGTACCTGTATCTCTTCTGCTTGGTGAATCCCAGTATGTTGTCCGCGGTGCCGGTGTAGAATATCATGAACTGGTCACGCCTGTGGTAGTTCGCGAACGGGTCGTAGTCCGCGCCAAAATTTTTCCTCTGCATGTAGCGTTTGTAGATGTCGGGCAGTCCCAACAGTTTCACCATCTCCGAGGCGTCTATGATTTTAAGTTTGATCTCTTCGCCCTTCCATGTGCGTGACTTGTATCTGGGCTTGTACTTGTCCACGTCTATGCGTGTGCTACGAGACTGGTAGAAAACCTCCACGTAGTTGTCTATGCGATGGTCCAGCGCCAGCCAGCCCCGATCTATTGCTTCGGCTTCTTCGTCCTCGTCCACCAGTGCCATGGGCCTGCATATAACCAGGTCCTGCTGTTCCTGTTTGCCGAACGTGTGATCGAAGAGTAGTTCCATTGTGTATTACTTAATGCATTGTCAGAGACGGCTTACGCCATCTGAAACTTCGCTTACGCTCGTTTCTTTTTTAGCTTACGCAGTTTAAGGAAAAAAAACGTAAACGCAGTTTGCGTTCACTGTGGCAGATGATCAGTCACAATACGGCTATTTCTAGCCGTACTGACTGTGCTCTGTGGCGAGTCGACCAGTCACCATACATCGTTGCTTTCGCCGGGCGGTTGTGCTGTACCCGTTAACTCATACTTCCAACGCGAGCCTACTATGCCTTTGTATGATAATGCATAATAAACCTGAGGTTGCTGTTTCTCAGAGCCTCATCATTTTTGCTGTTTGCATCTAAGGATTCACCTGTCGCTTGTTAGCCGCATTTCCTTGCTCACTGGTTGCGATGCTATGTTTGCCTGTGTGAAATTTAAAAAGATATAGTGTGCCTATCACACTTGTTTATATGAGTTTTATTTCAAGGTCAATCTTTTTGGCTTTAAATATGGCTATGCATTGGACATACCAGGGAAAAGAGATTACCAACATGCCGGAAGATGTTGTGGGATTTGTGTATATCATTACAAATACAACCAACGGTAGGATGTATATCGGCAAGAAGTTGGCAAAATTCAAACGATCTAGGCCGCCTCTCAAAGGCAGAAAGAACAAGAGAAGATTCAAGGTCAATTCGGACTGGCAGGACTATTATGGTTCTAGCGATGATTTGACGATAGACGTGAAGAAACTTGGTAAAGATAAGTTCACAAGAGAAATACTTTTCTACTGCAAGTCAAAAGCAGAACTATCCTATATTGAAGCACGTGAACAGTTTGCACGTAAGGTTTTGGAATCAAACGATTATTACAATGGTCATATACGTGTGAGAGTACACGGCAAAGGAATCCTAAAGTCATAAAAAACCCCCGACTTGTTGAAGCCGAGGGCTTATAGAATTGCAATTCAATTATTGATTACGCCGCTGTCTTCGCCGCGTTCTTAACTTCCTGAATTTCTTTTCTTCTTGCTTTGATCAATTTAGACAGGTTCGCCAATGCTTTTCTGGCTCTAGTCGCAGATGCTTTAACGCCTTTCTCCACGAACTTACCATTCTCTTCTGAATAAGTTTGAATTTCTGTCATGATCTGTTCATGTGTTTGTGACATATGTTTTTTCCTTCCTTATGTTCGTACGATATAATTAATTAACATATGTTTAATTTAAGCACACAAGAAGTGGTTTTGTCAATAGAAAATACACCTTTGGTAAATTTAGATGGCAAATATTTTCAGGAATACCAAAATTTTTTTGGTAAGAACTTTAATTTTCCTGATATTACTAAAAGTAAATTTAAGAAATTGACAAATCAAGAACATCTTGCAAGACAGATTCTAGATCCAGACGACATACAGTTAAAAAAATTACAGATATTTTTCATGAACAAACAAATTACTAATGCATTGGAAAAAAAATACGAATTAGATTTAAAATTTGATTCCGTTGATGTTTGGCAAGACCTTCCTGGATACTATCTTACTCCACACACAGACAACGAAAGTATCAAAGTAGCGGTGCAAATTTATTTGAGCAATCACGACCAAGGAACTTGCATGTATGATGATAAAGGCGAGATTGTCCATGTGTTCCCCTTCAAAAATAATTTTGGATATTCACTTTTGAATAACGAAAACAGTCTGCATGGCGTACCAGAAATCAATAAAGATGGCAGGATAAGTTTATATGTTAGATATTCATAATTTGCAGTTATCAGACCTAGACCAAACATTGAATCCTGTACACGATGAATACCTGTCAGGCCTAAAAAAAACATGGTATCACGATCCACAGCAGAGTATTGATCATGATGCTTTTGTTGACAAGGCAAGTGCCTGGTTCAAGTCAACAAAAATCAATGACCTGCGAGGCTGGGAAAAATTTCCTTGCGTGGATATCATAATGGGTTGCACACATTTCATAGAGAGTTTGGCTAGTAGAAATAAATGGAACATACAGATACTGGAAAAGGAATACGCATACTACACGGTGATGGGAAAAAGACACACAGAACCTGGAAATCTTCAAGCAGGTATGCCACTGATAGTGTCATTGCCAAATTATTTTTACGGAGACAGGCCAGAATGGCAAGCGGTGTTGAAAGAGTGCGAGCAAAAAAACATAGATATCCACATTGACTGTGCTTGGGTCACTGCCGCAAAAGGTTTTCACTTCGATTTTGACCATCCAAACATCAAAAGTTTTGCTATGAGTATGTCCAAGTATAATTTCACCTGGAACAGGATAGGACTAAGGTGGTCTAGACAGAGAACAATGGATTCTTGTAGTCTGATCAGTGCCCAAAGGAAATACAACGAACTGACGACTGCGTGTGGTTCATTCATGATGGACAACATTCCTCGCGACTACGGATGGGAAAAATACGGAGATACTGTGGAAAAAATCTGTTCTAAACTAGATCTAACTCCAACTATGTTCTTTTACCTAGTGAAAAACAAGGATAACAATTTGTATTCGATAGGAAATGTCCTAGGAAAAATTAAACAATGATCTCTACATCGTTGGCATAGTTTGTAAAGCCGTTTTCCTTAACAACTTTCAACACAGAATTAACTCTGCTGACCAGTTCGTCTTTGTGAGATATCAAGAAGATGTTTTTCTTCTGTGTCCTGCTCATGTCCTTAAGGACTGCCATGGAACTCTCAACGCCCGATAAGTCCATACCGGCATCCACAAGTTCGTCTATGAACAACAAGTTGATCTGTTGATAAAGGCTTTCCCATACATCTCTGAACGCCCAACTTAGGCTTAGGATTAGTCTGTTTCTTTCACCTCTACTTAAATTATCAAAGTCTAACTCCCTGCCTAATTCTTCTATTCTCACAGTTAGGTCTGATTGGAAAGTGACCGTGTGTGGCAGTTTTACCTTGCCCAAGAAATATGCTAACCTCTGGTTTAGATAAGTCAGGTTTTGCTCTATAATTCTTGTTCTTATGAATGAATCTTTTGCTGTCAGTAATTTGTACAAGAATTCTTGGTGTCTGTGCAGATCCTCCAGTTCGTTTGCCTTCTCAAAATCAATTTTTTGTATTGCTGTTTTAGTTAATTCTTCCACCTGTTCGGCATATGGATCATTTTTCTTTTCGTTTTGTTCAAGTTGTCTTTTGAGGTCCTTCAATGACCCTTTGTGATTGTATGCCTCATCCATGGAGTCGTAGTAGGTGTCTGGAGTGTTGCCCAAATCACCAATTTCGTCTATAGACTGTTGTATTTTTGCAAGATCACTTTCTAATTTTGCGGCGTATTCTTTTGACTCTGTTAGTGTTGCCTTAAGTTTGCCAACCAACTGTTCATGCTTGTCGTCTTTTAGTTCCTGTTCACAAGTAGGACATTTCTGTTGTGCGGCGTATTCCAAATCACTTTCTGTTTTTTCCACTGTGCTTTTTGCTTTTGTGTACGAGTCCTCGTGATATGCTTTTTCCTTCTGTAAACTTAACAATTTTATATAGTTTTCGTTGTGTTTCTGCAGACGTTTGTGTGCATCCAATTCTTTTTTTATGTCTACTTTTTCCAGTTCTGCTATCGCTTCTGCGAAACTTTTTGAGTCTTCTTCCTTTTGTGTTTGCCATGCACTAGATCTTATTTTTAGACTCTCAATAGATTCTTTTATTTTTTCATTTGACGCTTCTTTGGCATCTATTATAAGTTTTTCTTCTGTGAGTATTTGTTTGGTTGCTTTTTGTTTTTCCTTCAAAAGATCTGCTTTTTGTGATAGCAAGGTTATACCAAGCAACTGCTCAATGATTTCTCTTTGTTCGTTTGCTTTGGTTGATAAAAATGGTTGGGTGTACGTGTTCAGTGCAATTATGTTTTTAAACATAGAATGCGTCATACCCATTAACTTGTTTATTTCGATCTGTGTTTCTCTGTTTTCACCTTGTGCTTCATTGCTTTCTACATTTTGTTCGATGTTGTTTGCATAAAACTTGAATATCTGTGGCTTTCTGCCTCGTTCGATAGTGTATTCAATATTGTTTTTTACAAACTTTACACTTACCAACATTCCTTTTTCGTTGGTCTTGTTTACTAGATTGTCTCTTCTTATGTTGGTCAGTGCTTCGCCAAAGAAAACATATGATAGTGCATTTATAATTGTTGTTTTACCTGTTCCGTTTCTAGCACCTGCATCATCGCCACCCAGGTCCATGTTTTCACCGATCACCAACACAAGGTTTTTATTGGCAAATTTTATTGCCTGTGCCTGGTTACCCACACTCATGAAATTCTTTACCGTCAGTTCATTTATCGTTAGCATTTTTTTCTTTTCTTCCTACGGAATTTGTGTATGTTTTCTATCATTTCGTATTGATCCAACGAAGATGATAGCGTGTGATCCTCCACCCATTTTTGATAACCTTTCAGCCATTGCTTTTGTGTGATTGGCTTGCTGAATATATCAAATATACCGTGATATCTGTCCGGCTCTTTTTTCAACGCCTCCCAAAATTTCTTTTTACTAACTCGTGACATCTAGATCGTTGTAAATTGCTGTTAATATATTTTTGTCGTAAGTTTCTGAATCAACGCCCTGTAACTGTTTGATAACGATTTGGTCCACGGAATCAAACTTCTGCACCTCGACAGTTGGCTGTTGTGCGTTGTCCACCTGTTCTGGTATCAGTTGCAGTTCTCTTAAATTGTATTTGTCTATGAATGTCTCTCTGACAAAATTTGCTTCTTCATAACTTATTTTTATGTCCAACGTGACCCGCACATACATTTTTGGTTTCAGATACTTTTCTGGATCTTCAAGTAGTTGTGAAACTTTTATGGTGATATATCTTGGCATGTCGGGCCAATTCATGTATTTGGGTTTTCCACCATGTTCTATGATCATCATGCCTCGGTCATCGTCCCAAGCATCTGCGTAGTTGTGTGGGAAAGCATTGCCCATGTATGTAACGTTTTTCATCATTTGTCTTTTGTGGAAATGTCCTGAGAACACTTGTCCACAGCCTGCAAAATGATCAGTCTGTATGCCGCCCACATCCGGCATCTCCACCATTGCATTCATCTTGAAGTATGGCAGTTCGAAGTGTCCGAACACATACTGTTGTTTCATTTTTTCAATTTTTTTATATTCATCTCCCACTATCCACGGTATCAGTGCAACGTCGTCCTCGACTATCCAGTCATTTACGAGATGTATGTTTGGAATATTTCTTATGAACTCCATTGAATTTATTTCTCTTTTTTCTCTGTAAAACAAATCATGATTTCCCATTATCACGTAAACTTTCTCGAATGCTTTTCCTAGACGCTCCATGTTGGATACAGTGTAGTTCATCGTGGACACGTTTGTACTTGCTCTGTGGTGGTGCCAATCTCCTAGGAATATACAGGTCTCGCAACCATGTGCTTTGGCCTGTTCTATGAACCAGTATATGAACGCTTCGCAGTCATCGTTGTGTACACGACTGTTGCCCTTCATCCCAAAGTGTATGTCGGTGAAACAAGCTACCTTTTTAAAAAATGCCATTGGTTACCATTTCTTTTTTACTATTGGTTTGTGATTTGTCATATCTACTTTTTTATAATTTACTTCTGCAAAATCTTGTGCTTCTATTTTTCCTGTCTTCTTTAATTTTTTATTCAGTTTGGCAATACCTGTTTTGTTCACGGTCTTTACTTCTCCGTGTGCTGTCTTCATTCTTTTCTGGTATGAAGCAGTGTTTGTCGTGTTTTCATTCTGCCTTGTGAAGCTGGGCATCATGTTGTTGTATTCCAGCAGGTCATCTCTGATCGCTTGATTTTTCTTTTCTATGTTTAGTATCCTCGTGAAACTGTTTGTTATGGCCGCTGTGTAATACGCAAATGGGTTGTCTGATTTTGATTCGTCAAACTGCAAACCAATCTGTGACAGTTGCATCAGTGCCTGTGACTGCATTTCATCATTGTATGTGTAACCTCTCCAGTTTGCCCTTGTGCCATAGCGTTCACACAACTTCATGTACATCAGTGCAAGAGTATTGGTCATCTTTCCATGGTCGCACGAGAAGTGTCCGTTGTCCATGCCACCAGTCCAGTGTGACTTGCCCACACACACCAGTTTGCCCTTGTCGTTGAGTCTGTAGTGTTGGAACGGTGGGAAGTTCACCTTGCTGTGGTGATCCGCCTCCTGCTTTGGATTTCTTTTCCTCTCGCTGTCCATAGGCACGTGATCGTAAGTCATGACTCTGAACACCAGATCGGTCTTATCGATCTTCCTTGGTGATACTGTGTAGTCGGCCAATTTTATTTTCTTAAGTCCTGCATCCTTGGCCTGTTCCCACGCTTCCTGTGTCAGCCTCTTGGCCTTGGCCTTTCTTGCCATGGCTATGGCGTTGGCATTGATCTTCTTGAGATTGGGTACTATGAGATCGTACTGGGCGTCTTCTTGTGTGACATATGAACAATATGTGTTCTTGCTGGCGTGTATTTGTGCTAACAGATCTCTGTTGTTCAGGTACTTTACTCTCTTCATGTTTCTCCAATTTTGTTGATGTAAAAGTGACCACAAACAGGTCTGTTGATGTGTCGTACGGGAATTAAATGCGCCTATTATTGTGCCTATAAATATAGTTAAAGTATACAAAATTTAAACAAGAAAAGCAACCGGTAATATGGCAACATTTGGAAAAGTAGTCAAGGACTTAGGGTCTAGCGTTTACAACAGGACTTTAAGCAGACTCCTGGGTTCGGGCATCTCAACCGACAGCAGGATAGTCAACGCTAGAGCGAGATGGTCGGGTAGGGCTGACAAGACAGATTGGCGAGTGCGCCTTACGGTGCCAGAAGGTGCTTTACAGGATTTCTTTGATTTCAAGAACAATCCACTGTTGCAACCACTGGCAGGAACAAACGGAATATTCTGGCCATTGACGCCGTCAATGGTGATACAGCATTCGGCTAACTACAACCCATTGGCACAGACACACAGCAACATGCCATTCCAGGCATATCAGAATTCGCAGATAGATGCTTTAAACATTATCGGTGAATTCCCGGTACAGAACCAACAAGACGCCAAGCACTGGGTAGCCACGGTAAATTTTTTAAGGACGGCAACTAAAATGTTCTTTGGAACAGACGACAAGGACGGGCTTAAGGGCAATCCACCACCGATACTTCACTTGTACGGTTACGGAGATCACATGTTCCACAAGGTTCCGGTGGTGCTAAATTCTTTCAACGTTGAACTAAGATCAGGCATAGACTACATATCAACAAAACAGAACGAGGTTTATGCAAACACAAGGTCGTCTTACAGACCAGTGAACATACATGAAGACGCTGAAGATTCTCAATCATGGGCACCCACGATGTCAAACATTTCTGTCTTGGTCACGCCTATATATTCAAGAGACTCTATGAAAAATTTCTCTATGAAAAAATTTGTGCGTGGAGAGCTTAACGGTAAGACTAACGAGATAGGGTTCATTTAATGACAAAGTACTCATCAACATCACCATACTTCGCCACAGATCAAAATGAGACTAGTCTGGAAATACTCAAACCAAGGACGATAACTGCGGAACTGGACGACCAAACCTACACTATTGAGAGGACATACGCATACAGGCCCGACCTGTTGGCCTATGACCTATATGGTTCACCCAGGCTGTGGTGGGTATTCGCACAGCGTAATCCAGACGAGATAGAAGATCCTATCTACGATTTCAAACCAGGAGTCACCATAAAGTTGCCCAAACCCGGTAACGTCAACAACGATCTAGGGTTGTAGAATGGCGAGTATAAATGCAAGAGAAATATACAGGGCCAAACAGACCGGAGGATACGATCTAAAGAATCCACTGCACAGGTACGCCAGTTACACCCCGCTCTTTACACTTTCGGGTTTGACAGAGGTTGAGATCAGGAACCCGGAACGTTATCTCACAGGTCCAGTTCACGATGTCATAGCCAGGAGTTCGGGAATAGGCGCAGACGCTACCAACAGGATCACAGACACAACTGCCTTCTCGATCAACCAGACTGATGCATTAGAGGCGGAGGGCATCACAGGACCCCGGGCAGATAAGATAGTGTCACGTGCAGAGTTTGGTACCAGCGATGAAAGGTACATGGAGAGCGCCAGCATACTGCGTAGAAACCACGACATATTCTTTGAGAATGTCAACATCCTGTCAACCATAGGACCAAACGCTGAGCGTAACCTGTCTAATTTTACCAAGATGGAATTTGAACTGCATGAACCCTACGGCATCACATTCATAGAGAAGGTCCGAGCCGCCACGTTCATTAACGGTTTCAGAGACTACCAAGACGCACCATTGCTGTTGACCATACAGTTCCGAGGTTTCGACGAGAATGGCACGCCTCTGGGAACTGGCCTGTCAGAGACCAGGAAGATACCTGTGTTGATAGTAAAGGTCGATTTCGACGTGGATGCCGGTGGCGCCAAGTACACAATAACAGCAGTGCCGTATGGAGACATGGCACACGATGACAGATTTAAAGTGCTGAGGACCCAGGCCCAACCGATTACAAACAGTTTTGATACATTTAAGCTGTCATTGGAAAAAAGGCTGTCGGAACAAATGGACAAAGAAATAGCGGAGAACGTGAGACAATATCCGGACATCTACAGGATAGAAGCCGAGGATGGACTATTCGATGGCCCCCTCAAGGCCGCATTCGCCCTAAAGTCTCAGTATAGCACAGACACGGTGGAACAGGCCATAGAGAAGAAGAAGCAGGACGATTACGAAGCCTTATCAAGTTTTGAATTTGCGGTACGTAGCGATGGCCTAGACGACTATGTAACGACGTTTGTGTCGGACAAGACCCAGACGGTGAACAGTGGCACAACGGTACCGAAGGCCTTGGAGGACTTCATAAAGACTGAGCCTGGATTTTTTGAGCTGACCACGGATTTTTGGCGGGCATACCTTACCATGGCGGGAAGAGAATATATTACACTTGAGGAGAACAAGATCAGGAGGGACGTGCAAATTAGGAACTTCCTAAACGATAAGAAAAACGTCGCTTCTATCAGGTTGATGCTCCAAAAACACAGCACCATTCCATGGTTCAAGATCAAGACCACGGTTTACACAGACACAGGCAAACTGGATAAGGTAACCAAGATGCATCCAAAAGAGGTAGTCTACAAAGCAGTCAAGTACAACATACCTGTGTTAAAATTCCTTGCCACTGGACTGAGCATAGGCCAAGTCAATTGGGAAAAGTACGTAAGGAAGAACTACAATTACCTCTACACGGGAGACAACGTTGACGTACAAGGACTACGTATCAACTACAAAAGTGCATACTACATGCGTAACGTGAGGGGAAATGACAAGGTAGAGAACGAGACTGGATTGGAGAA
>LUMA01000039.1_pt1 | contig 14434 bp, 9 predicted proteins | sample 730011 | NCBI WGS metagenome assembly LUMA01 (sample SAMN03860275, study PRJNA289734) | marine metagenome | biome: seawater column; feature: ocean; material: water; isolation source: Red Sea water column Station 91 - depth 50m | place: Saudi Arabia: Red Sea | collected 2011-10-15 | depth 50 m | reverse complement strand
GTAACAGGTCTCATTTTAATTTCTTTTAAAGAAACAATTTTTTGTTTTTTCTTTGCAAGATTTGCTTTTTTCTGAGCATCATACTTATATTTACCCATATCCATTATTTTACATACAGGAGGATTTGCATTAGGTGCTATTTCAATTAAATCTAAACCTTGATTTTTTGCCATGGAAATAGCTTCATTGGTATTCATCACTCCAAGATTTTCTCCATCACTTGCTATAACTTGTACATCAGGAGAAGAAATTCTATTATTAGATCTTGGACCTCTGTCCTTAGTTCTTCTTTGAAAATAATTTTGTTTGAAGTCTGCCACTTAGTTTGATGATGCTTTATTTAAAGCAGAGAATGTTTTTAAGAATTGATCTATACCCATATTTTCTTGTTTATTAGAGTCTAATCTTCTAATCGTTACTGAATTGGAGTCAACTTCTTTTTTACCACAAATTAATAAAAGCGGTATTTTTGCTAAAGAATGATCTCTAATTTTATAATTTAAATTATGATTTTTTAAATCTACTGCAGAACTTATGCCTGAATTTTTAATTTTATTTGATACTTCGACTGCATAGTCATTAAATTCTTCTGAAATAGGTATTACCATAGTCTGTAAAGGAGATATCCAAAATGGAAACTTGCCTGCATAGTTTTCAATTAAAATTCCAATAAATCTCTCTAGAGAACCAAATAATGCTCGGTGCAACATAACAGGAACTTTTTTAGTACCATCTTTATCAACATAAGAAGCATCTAATCTTCCAGGTAAATTTAAATCTACTTGTAAAGTTCCACATTGCCAATCTCTGCCAATAGCATCTCGTAAAACAAATTCAATTTTAGGACCATAAAATGCTCCCTCACCTTTATTAATAGTATATTCTAATTTAGAAGCTTTAACGGCTTCAAGCAAAGAGGCTTCTGCTTTATCCCAAACTGAATCATCACCAACTCTTACTTCTGGCCTATCTGCATATTTTAGAATTACATTTTCAAAACCAAGGTCCTTATAAATATCTAGTATTAGATTTGTAACAATTAAACATTCGCTAGTAATTTGATCTTCAGTGCAAAAAATATGGGCATCATCTTGAGTAAAGGCTCTTACTCTTAATAACCCATGTAAAGCGCCTGATGGCTCATAACGATGAACTTTCCCAAATTCAGCAAAACGTAACGGAAGATCTCTGTAACTTTTTAAGCCTTGATTAAATACCTGGATATGACCAGGGCAATTCATTGGTTTAATTGCAAAAACTTTCTCATCTGGTGTTTCAGAAGTATACATGTTTTCTCCATATTTTTCCCAATGCCCAGATTTTTCCCATAGTTGTCTATCTAGTACCTCTGGAGTATTGACCTCTTTATAACCAGCTGCATCTTGTCTGCTTCTCATGTAGTTAATGAGCTTTTGAAACAAACTCCATCCTCTTTCATGCCAAAATACTGAGCCAGGGCTTTCTTCTCTAAAATGAAATAAATCCATTTCTCTACCTAATTTTCTGTGATCTCTTTTTTCGGCTTCTTCTATTCTTTTCAAATATTCATCTAGATCTTTTTGAGTTGCCCAACTCGTACCATATATTCGTTGCAACATTTCATTATTAGAGTCTCCTCTCCAATATGCTCCTGATACTTTTGTAAGTTTAAAATATTTTCCTATTTTACCTGTAGAGGATAAATGTGGGCCTCTACATAAATCATGCCATTCTCCGTGAAAATAAATTGATACATCTTCATTTTCAGGTATCGCTTCAATTAGCTCGGCTTTATAAATTTCTCCTTTTTTTTTAAAATGGCTAATTGCTTTGTTTCTATCCCAAACTTCTCTTTTTGTTGTTTCATTCCTATCGACAATCTCTTTCATTTTATTTTCAATTTTAACAAGATCATCCTCTGTAAATGGTTCTTTTCTAGCAAAGTCATAATAAAATCCATTTTCAATCACGGGTCCAATTGTAACTTGTGTTCCAGGAAATAATTCTTGAACAGCCATAGCTAAAATATGAGCTGTGTCATGCCTTATAGTTTCCAAGCCCTCAGGATTTTTTGAGGTAAAAATTTTTACAGAACAATCATTTTCAATTAGAAAATCAAGATCTTTAAGTTCACCATCAACACTTATGACCATGGCTTGTTTAGCTAATGATTTGCTAATTTTTTCAGCTACTTCTAGTCCAGTAACTTTATTAGGAAAATCAATATTGTTTCCGTCGGGTAATGTTATTATCGGCATTTAATTTAATAATCTCTTATACTCTGAATAAGTAGAAAAGCACATTTTTTCAACATTAAATTTTTGAACTATGTTTTTTCTTCCCTCATTACCAATTGATTTTAATAGAGTTTCATCCATGTTAAGAGTTCTTAATATTTTATTACTTAATGATTTAGCATTTCCTGCTTCATATAAAAAACCAGTTTTTTCATCAATTATTGTTTCATTAGAACCTCCAATGTTGCTCGCTATAATTGGTTTTTCCATCGATTGTGCTTCAACAGCAACTCTACCAAAAGCCTCTGGTTCGGTTGAGGCTGAAACAATAATATCAGAAACTTTATAAGCTAATGCCATATCCTTACAATGATCTATGAATCTTATTTGTTTAGACAATCTGTATTGCTCCGAAAGTCTTATTAATTTTTTCTTATATAAATCTCTACCTTGATCACTGCCTAGAATGACAGCATAAAAAGCTTCATAACCGAGTTCTATATTCACTAAATTAATAGCCTCTATAAAAACTTCCTGTCCTTTCCAGGAAGTTAATCTACCAGGTAAAAGTATAATTTTTTTATCTTTTTCAATGTCCCATTTTTTTAATAATTTTTTTTCGTCAATTTCAATTTTAGTTGTTGGGTCAAAGTAGTCGACGTTTATTCCTCTAAAAATAACCATTAATTTTTTTTTCTCATTTAAATATTTTGAATAATTTTTTTTAATATGAGAAAAAATAAAATTAGATCCTGCAATTATTAAATCTGCTCTAGTCATTACTGAATTATAAATTTTTTTTATATTACTCTTAAAATTGTATGTTCCATGAAATGTAGTTACAAATTTTCGTCCTGTGATTTTTGTTGCTAACAAACATGACCAAGCAGGTGCTCTACTTCTCGCGTGAACAAGAGAAATATTATAAACTAAAATTATTCCAATTAAGATAAAAGCATTAATTAAAATTAGTAGAGGATTTTTGCTTTGCACTGGAAGTCTAAATATTTTAACTTTTTTTCTATCTACAAATTTAAGTAATTCACCACCGCTTGTTACAATAAATGATTTACAATTATTTTCTGGTAAATAATGTGCAATATCATAACAACCTGTTTCAGCTCCTCCATAACCTAATTTTGGAATTACTTGTAAAACTTTTAAATCAGATGACATTTGATATGATTATATATTAATAGACAAAACTTATAAACGATTATGGCAAATTTCAGATTTCATCAAATATCAAATACAAAGAAAATTAGACATATTTCTAAAATTTTTAAAAATAGTTCTTTTATAGTTTTTTTGCATGGCTTTATGTCAGATCTTGAAGGAAAAAAACCAAATGCTTTTTTGAAATTTGCTAAAAAAAATAAAGTAAGTTTTTTAGCACTAGAATACTCTGGTCATGGAAAATCTTCTGGAAAATTTGTAAATGGAAATATTTCAAAATGGAGTAAAGAGACGTCAATTTTAATTAGAAAATACGTTAAAAAAAAAGAATTTGTGCTAATTGGTTCAAGTATGGGCGCATGGATTTCGCTCAATCAATTCAAAATTTTCAAAAAACAGATTAAAGGATTTTTAGGAATAGGGGCTGCTCCTGAATTTTTAGAAAATTTAATGTGGAAAAAATTTACTAAAAAAATGAAAGAGGAAACAATAAGTAAGGGTATTTATCAATTAAAACATGGCAATTATGAATATCCAATTACTCTACAATTAATAAAAGATGGAAGAAAAAACAAAGTCTTAAATAAAAAAATTAATTCAAATATTAAAGTAACAATGGTTCATGGTGAAAAAGATGAGGCAGTTCCTGTCTCATATTCAAGAAAAGTTTTAAGATTATTTCCAAAAGCTAAGAAAAAATTAAATATTGTAAAAAAAGGTGATCACAGTTTATCAAATAAAAAATGGTTAAATATAATTTTAAAAGAGCTTAAATTATTAATTTAGCTAACTTTTTTTATATCTTTTTTTAAAGTAATTGGATTTTTTAATTTATCCAACATTTCTTTAGGACACACCTGAACAAAATTATTTACTTCATCATCAAAGTTTTCAATTATTTTTTTCGATAATTGAGACTCAGTTTCTTTAAAGTGCTCACTGACTAAATTTTTTAAATATTCTTTCCAATAATCTGTCTCTACATTTTGCCAAACTACTGATTCTGGATTTACTTTCTTTTCAAATTGTTGAGATTTATCATATATAAAGGCCATTCCACCTGTCATACCAGCTGCAAAATTATCACCAACATCTCCTAAAATTACTACAGTTCCACCAGTCATATATTCACATCCATTAGAATCGCATCCTTCAATTACTGTAACTGCACCAGAATTTCTAACTGAAAATCTTTCACCAGCTTGGCCAGCAGCAAAAAGTTTTCCTGAAGTAGCTCCGTAAAGAACAGTATTTCCTAAAATTGTATTCTCATTTGAAACTAAATTGCTCTCTTCAGGTAATTTTATTGAAATAGTAGCTCCTGACAAACCTTTACCAACATAATCATTTGCATCTCCCTTTAATACAAGTTTTAAACCTTTAGAAGAAAATGCACCAAATGATTGACCTGCTGATCCTTTAAAATTTAAAACTAAAAAGTTTTCATCAAGTTTTTCATAACCATATTTTTTATACAAATGATGAGAAATTCTAGTGCCTACTGCCCTATGAGTATTTTTTATTTGATATTCTTTCTCAATTTTTTCAGAATTATCTAAAGCTTGTTCAATTTCTGGCCAAATTTGTTGGTCAAGAGTATCTGGTACACTATTTATTTCTTGATCCTCACAATACCTTGGATTATTTCCAGTATCAGCTTGAACAAATAAAGGATTTAAATCTAAATCGTCTAAATTTGGAGAACCCTTACTAACCTGTTTTAACAAGTCTGTCCTACCAATCACTTCATTTAATGATTTAAAACCTAAATTTGCTAATATTTCTCTTACTTCACTGGCTATAAATGTAAACAAATTAACTACTTTTTCTGGAGTCCCAGTAAATTTTTCTCTGAGCTTTTCATCTTGAGTGCAAACGCCTACAGGACATGTATTTGAATGACACTGCCTTACCATTATACAACCCATTGCAACTAAAGCTGTAGTAGCAACACCATATTCTTCAGCACCCATCATTGCAGCTATCACCACATCTCTTCCAGTTTTAATTCCACCGTCTGTTCTTAATGTAACTTTATGTCTAAGATTATTTAAAGTTAATACTTGGTTTGCTTCCGTCAAACCCATTTCCCATGGTATTCCAACATACTTAACACTAGTCTGTGGTGTTGCTCCTGTTCCACCATTATGTCCAGAAATTAATATTATATCTGCTTTTGCTTTAGCTACACCAGCTGCAATTGTTCCTACTCCAGAGGAAGCAACAAGCTTAACTCCAATTCTTGCTTTAGGATTTATCTGTTTTAAATCATAAATTAGTTGTGCAAGATCTTCGATTGAATAAATATCATGATGTGGTGGTGGTGATATTAAAGTAACTCCAGGAGTTGAATGTCTAAGTTTAGCAATCTCCTCTGTAACTTTAAATCCTGGTAGCTGACCTCCCTCACCAGGCTTAGCGCCTTGTGCAATTTTAATTTCTATCTCATTACAATTATTAAGATAATTAACTGTAACTCCGAATCTTGCAGAAGCTATTTGTTTAACTCTTGAGTTTGCGCTGTCACCATTATCTAAAACTTTAAATCTACTTGCATCTTCACCGCCCTCTCCACTACATGAAGCACCTTTAATCCTATTCATACCAGTTGCCAAAGTTTCATGCGCCTCTTTTGATAAAGCTCCATGAGACATGCTCCCACTTCCAAATCTTTTTAAAATATTTTCTATTGGCTCAACCTCAGAAATATCTATTGGCCCACTTAATTTTTTTTCTCTGAAATCAATTAAGTCTCTAAGATTAATAGGTGGTAAGCTGTATATTCCATCCGCATATCTTTTATAGGCATCATAAGAATTAGATCCTACTGCACTTTGAAGTAAATGAATTAATTTTCCTTGATATTGATGAGTTTCACCATTTTTACGATATCTATATATACCGCCTATCGGCAATATGGTTTCAGAACTTTCAAATGCCTCTTTATGAATTTCTCTAATTTTTTTCTCTATACCCGTAAGTCCAATACCTGAAATTTTAGAGACAACTCCTGGAAAATAATCTGCAACAATTGTTCTACTTAAACCTACGGTTTCAAAGTTACATCCACCTCTATAAGAACTTAGAACTGAAATACCCATCTTAGACATGATCTTTAATAAACCTGCGTTTACTGATTTTATGTATCTCTCTACACATTCATCAAAGCTAAATTGACCAAATAATTTCTTTTCATGACGCTGAAATAAACTATCAAATGCTAAATATGGATTTACAGTAGTTGCTCCAACTCCTATTAAGGTTGCAAAAGAGTGTGTATCTAAAGCCTCTCCAGATTGAACATTTATTGATACATATCCTCTTAGTTTTTTTTCAATAAGGAATGAATTAATTGATCCAACTGCTAAAAGCATTGGTATTGGAAGTTTTAAGCTAGAAAGCTCTTTGTCACTTAAAATCAATTGAGTAACTCCCTGTCTTACTGCAATTTCAGCTTCTTTTTGAATTTTTTTAATTGAATCAAATAAAGTTTCTTCCTCAGAAAAAGTACAATCAATTATAGATGAATTGTTACCAAAAAAATTTATAAATTTTTCAAACTGAGAATTTGATAATATTGGACTATTTAAAACATAAATATTTTGCTTTGTTAAATTATCAAAATTTAAAATATTTCCAAGATTTCCAAATCTTGTTTTCAAACTCATAACCTTGTTTTCTCTTAAAGAGTCTATTGGTGGGTTTGTGACTTGACTAAAATTTTGTCTAAAAAAATGGTACAACGGTCTATACCTATCTGACAAAACAGCCAATGGTGTATCGTCCCCCATAGATCCAGTTGCTTCTTTAGCATCTTCTGCCATAGGATGCAGTATGAGCTCAAGATCTTCTAGACTTATTCCAAAAGTATATTGCCTTCTTCTTAAATCATCTCCCGAAAAAGAATTTTTTTCATCTGAAATAGTTAACTTATCATCTAGGTCGATAATTTGTGAATTAAAGTGTTTATACTCTTTGGCTAAATAATCTTTTATTTGCTTGTTTGTAAATACTTTACCTTTTTCTATTCTAACTCCAATTATTTCCCCAGGACCCAATCTTCCCTTTGACAAAATTCTTTTTTCATTTAATTCAATCATTCCTGTTTCAGAACCTGCAAATAATAATTTGTCTTTTGTAATTGCGTATCTTAAAGGTCTTAATCCATTTCTATCATTTGCAGCTATAACCCACTCATTATCAGTTCCAGCAATAGCAGCTGGTCCATCCCATGGCTCCATTGTACTGTTCAAAAAATTAAATAATTGTTGGTGATCTTTTGGTAGAGTTTTATTTTTTTTAGACCATGCGTCTGGAACTAACATAAGCTTAGCCAAAGGCGCAGGCTGACCAGATATATTTAATAATTCAAAAACATTGTCTAATGCAGCAGAGTCTGATGCTCCCTGTTGTATAACAGGTTTTAAGTTCTCAACATCGTCAAAAAGGGGACTGTTCATCTCTTGTTCATGAACTTTCATCCAATTTTTATTTCCTCTATAAGTATTAATTTCTCCATTATGCGCTATAGCTCTAAAGGGTTGAGCTAAATTCCAGCTAGGCGCTGTATTTGTTGAAAATCTTTGATGAAAAATAGCAAACCTTGAAACAAATCTCTCATCTTTTAAATCAAGGTAGAAATCTGAGATAGCTTCAGCTAAAAACATCCCCTTGTAAATGATAGATTTAGAACTCAATGAACAAATATAAAAATTGTTTAAAGATTTTTTAAAAGCTTCATTTTCTATCTTTCTTCTAGTTTCATAAATTTTTCTTTCTAAATCTTTATTTGTTAATTCTGGATTATAAGGTTTAAACAATACTTGGATAATTTCAGGCATTGTTTGGAATGCCTTTTCTCCTAAAACTTTTGGATTAACTGGAACTTGTCTCCAACCGTAAATACTAAAATCATTTTTTGTTAATTCACTTTCTACAATAGTTTTGCAACTTTCTTGCGCTGCATAATCATTCCGAGGCAGAAATATCATACCCACACATATTTCAGAATTGTCATGTGTGTGTCCTGTCACTTCTATCTTTTCAATGAAGAAATCTTTTGGTATTTCAACATGAATTCCAGCTCCGTCACCAGTTTTCCCATCGGCATCTACAGCGCCTCTATGCCAAACTGCTTTTAACGCTTCAATACCATACTCTACAACTTTACGAGATTTTTTACCTTCAGTTGATGCAATTATACCAACACCACAAGCATCATGCTCCATGTCTTCTGAATAAACATTATTTTCTTTTAAAAGGTGAAGGTTCTTTTTATAATTTTTCATTAAGCCACTCTTTTTTCCACTTTAGATTTACTCTCTAGATAAGTTTTAATTGAAGCTGCTGCATCTCTTCCATCTTTTATCGCCCAAACAACTAATGAAGCTCCTCTAACTATATCACCAGCAGCAAACACCCCTTTTATATTTGTTTCCATAGTATCAAAATCTGTTTTAATAGTTCCCCACTTTGTTACTTGTAATTCACTACTATCAAATAAATTCGGTAAATCCTCAGGATCAAAACCTAGTGCTTTGATAACCATATCTGCTTTTGTTTCGTAACTTGAGCCTTCTTGTACTTGTGGCTTTCTTCTTCCTGTCTCGTCTGGATCACCTAGTTTAATTTGATCTACAATTATTTTTTCTACTTTATTTGTACCTTTAAATTCTTTAGGACTTGATAACCAAACAAATTCAACACCTTCTTCTTCTGCATTTGCAACTTCTCTTGCAGATCCTGGCATATTTTCTTTATCTCTTCTATACAAACATTTAACAGATTTTGCCTTCTGTCTTATAGAAGTTCTTACACAATCCATTGCTGTGTCACCTCCACCGATTACAACAACATCTTTACCTTCTGCGTTTAAAATTCCTTTATCAAACAACTCAACATCATCTCCTAGACCTTTTTTATTAGATGCTGTTAAAAAATCCATTGCAGGAAAAATATTATCAAGATCATTTCCAGGTAAGTTTACTTCTCTTGCTTTATAAACTCCTGTAGCAATTAAAATTGCATCGTGTTTTTTTCTCAATTGGTCTAGGCTTGCATCCTTACCAACTTCAAAATTTTGAACAAATTCAATTCCTCCATCCTTTAAGAGTTTTGTTCTTCGCTCTACAACTTCTTTTTCTAATTTAAAATTTGGAATTCCATAAATTAATAATCCTCCTGCTCTATCATATCTATCGTAGACAGTTATTTTATACCCATTTTTTCTTAATTGTTCTGCAGCAGCTAAACCAGCAGGACCTGCTCCTATAATTCCTACGCTTTGATTTTTTTCATTCGTTACCTTAATTGGTTTTACCCAGCCCTGAGCCCAAGCATTATCTGTAATATATTTTTCTACTGATCCAATAGTTACTGTTCCATGACCAGACTGTTCAATTACACAATTTCCCTCGCATAATCTATCTTGGGGGCAAATTCGGCCACACACTTCAGGCATATTGTTTGTGCTTTGGGATAATTCATACGCCTCTTTTAATCTTCCCTCTGCTGTCAGTTTAAGCCAATCTGGAATGTTATTACTTAAAGGACAATGAACTTGGCAAAAAGGTACTCCACATTGCGAACACCTACTCGACTGTTCTTTGGCTTTTTCATTGATATACTCGTCATAAATTTCGTTAAAATCTTTCTTTCTCGTATCAACTTCTCTTTTAGGTGGAGTTTGTTGACCTATTTTAACAAATTTGAGCATTTTATCTGGCATAATATTATTTAAGTTTTGGCAAAATATACCTTGATTTATGTATATAAAGCATAAAATAGGTCATATATATTGACCTTAATTTTTAAATTATTACCGCCAATTAACACGTTTTTAATTATTGCATAGCTATTATGCTTAAATCGAATTGTTTTAAATAAATACTTTATAAGTTACGAAGAAACAATGTTTCAAAATATTATAGAAGTTTTAATTCTCTCTGCAATTCAAGGAATATCTGAATTTCTTCCTATTAGTTCTTCTGCTCATTTAATTTTGGTTTCTACTTTATATGAATTTAAATCTAGTTCTTTGCTTATTGATATCAGCCTCCATCTAGGTTCACTAATAGCTATAATTTATTTTTTTAAAGATGAATTGTTTGATATCAGAAAAAATAAAAGAATTTTAAATTTAATTGTATTAGGATCTATTCCATTAATAATTGTTGGATACATACTTTATAGTACAAATTTAATTTATCAGTTAAGAAATTTAGAAGTCATTGCTTGGACTACTTTAATATTCGCAATTATTTTATACATCTCAGACAAAAATCGATTTGATAAAAAAATTTCTTCAAATTTAAATTTTCAGTCAATAATATTTATAGGTATTTTCCAAATTTTCTCTCTTGTACCTGGAGTGAGTAGGGCAGGAATTACTATAACAGCTGCGAGAATTTTAAAATTTAATAGAGTAGATTCAAGTAAGATATCTTTTTTACTTTCAATCCCAGCATTAGCTGGAGCTAGTGTCTTAAGCTTGAAAGATGTTTTTGAACAATCAATTCAGTTTAATTACTTAGTTGTTATCGCAATTATATCTTCTTTTATTTTTTCTTTTCTAACAGTTAAATTCTTTTTAATTTATATAAATAAATTTTCAATGAATGCGTTTGTAATTTATAGAATAATAATTGCTTTAATTTTATTTAGTTTAATTTATTAAGTATATTTCTTTTTAATTAAAGGCAGTAATTGAGACAAGAGAACTCCACATAGAATAAAAAAGCATCCAAGTAAATTATTAACATCTAGAATTTGATTTAAAATAAACCAAGCAGCTATAGTCGCAAATACACCTTCAAGAGAAAAAATTATAGCTGCAGGTGCTGGAGTAATATTACGCTGGGCATAAATTTGTAATACAAATGCAAATCCACCAGATAATATACCTGCATATAAAATTGAATAAATTTCCATTAAAATATTACTTAAAATAAATTCTTCATAAATAATTCCAATTATAAATGAAAAAATAGCCACAATTAAAGTCTGCACAGCTCCTAAGGTAAGTGGAAGATTGTATTTAGTTATAATGATCCCAGTAAAAATGATATGAGTACTCCAAAATAGAGCTCCGAGAACAACTAAAGTATCTCCTAATCTTACTGTTGCATCATGAAAATTTGTTAATAAATATCCTCCAATTAAACATAGAACTACAGAAGGCCATACACTCCAATGCATTGATTTTTTACCAAACAAAAAAATGATAATCGGTACCATTGGCACATAAAAAATTGTAAAAAAAGCAGCATTTGCAACATCTGTATAAAGCAAAGCAACTTGTTGTAGTGCTGAGCCTAAGAATAAAGAAATTCCAATTAATAATGAATAAATTATGAAAGTTTTTTTATCTAATTTAAATTCTGATTTAAAATTTTTTAATTCAAATAAAATCATAAGTGGAATTATGGCTAGAAAACCAACAAAAAACCTCACAGCATTAAATGTAAAAGGACCAATATTATCCATGCCCGTATCTTGGGCAATAAAAGTTGTTCCCCAAATAAAAGTGCACAATAAGGCACTAAATAATGATATGGATTTACTCATTTTTAATTAGACAGCTAGTTTATAAGCAAAATTTTTGCCTAAGTTTTCTTTTAGATCATTATTAAACCTAGCTGCTTCTGCACCATCAATAATTCTGTGATCATAAGATAAAGAAATTGGCAGCATAGTCCTAGTTTGAAACTTTCCATTCATAAAAATTTGTTTTTTTTCTGATCTTCCTACTCCTAATATAGCAACTTCAGGATAATTAATTATAGGAGTAAAAAATGAACCTCCTATACCACCTAAACTCGTAATCGTCATCGAGCCACCAAACAATTCTTTTTTATCAATTTTTAAATTTCTACAAAGTTCGCTTACCTCTTTTAATTCTTTACTTATCAGAGAAATTTTTTTGTTATTTGCATTTCTTATTTTTGGAACCATTAATCCATTTGGCGTATCAACTGCTATCCCAATATGGTAATATTTTTTTAAAGTCATTTTTCCAGTCTCAATTTCGTCGATAGAAGAATTAAAACTAGGAAATTTCTTAAGAGATGCAACTAAAGCCTTTATTATAAATGCTAGAGGTGTAATTTTAATTTTTTCTCCAGTATACATATCTGTTAATGAACTTCTAAAACTTTCCATCTCCGTTATGTCGGCTTCATCGTGATTTGTAACATGAGGAATTGTTGTCCATGAATTTGTAAGATATTTTGATGATAATTTTTTTACTCTTGGTATGTCTTTAATTTCTATTTCACCAAAATCAGAATGTTCAAATTCGTTTTTAATTTTATCTGGTTTACTATCTTTTACTACAACGTTGTTTTTTGAATTAGATGAAACAAATTTTTTAATATCATCTTCAACAACTCTGCCATCTTTCTGACTTCCCACTACTTGATTAATATCTACACCAAGTTCTCTCGCAAATTTTCTAGCTTTTGGACTTGCAGATGAAATATTTGAAATATTATTTTTAGAAAAAGTTTTTTCTTGGATTTCAGGTTTTATTACCTCAATATTTTTTGGCTCTTTTTCAATTTCTGGTTTCTCTTTAATCTCTTCCATTTTAACTTCTGAATCATCTATAGTTAAAATTAAGTCGCCCTCAGAAACTTTGTCTCCTACTTTTATTTTTAAATTTTTAATTTTACCTTCTAAATTTGATGGTATTTCTACGCTAGATTTATCACTTTCAATTGTTATTAGGGCATCATTTTTTTTAATTGATTGACCTTCGGTAACTAATACCTCAATAACCTCAACATCTTTAAAATCTCCAATATTAGGTACTTTAATCTCAGTTTCTGACATTATAATTTTGTTGGCATTGGTTTGTTAGTATCAATATTATACTTCTTCATTGCATCTTTTGCATGTTTGGAAGTAATAAGCTGTTCTTTTGCTAAAATACTTAAACCATAAGCAACCAAATGTTCTTTATCTACCTCAAAAAATTTTCTTAAATTTTTTCTTGTATCACTTCTTCCAAAACCATCTGCTCCTAATGAATAAAAGCTTTTATTAGTATAAGGTCTGATTTGATCTGAATTCATTCTCATATAATCAGATGCAGCCATAATTGGGCCCTCTGTTTGGCCCAGGCATTGCTCAACATAAGATTTTTTAGGTTCTTTATCAGGATTCAAAAGATTAAATCTTTCTACCTCCATTCCATCTTTTCTTAATTCATTAAAACTTGTTACACTCCATATCTCACTGTCAATTTGATAATCATTTTGTAAAATCTCTGCAGCAGACATCATTTCTCTTAAGATTGTTCCTGATCCTAAAAGTTGGATTTTAGTTTTTTTGTATTTGTTAAATTCTTTTATTTTATACATGCCCTTTAAAATGCCTTCCTCACAATTTTTATCTTTTGGCATTTCTGGGTGTGAGTAATTTTCATTCATTGTTGTAATATAATAAAAAACATTCTCATTTTTCTCATGCATTCTTCTTAGACCTTCTCGAAAAATTACCGCTAATTCATAATGAAATGTAGGATCATAAGTTACACAATTTGGTAAATGACTATGCCCATCCTGGTGTTGTAAGCCTTCTCCAGCTAATGTTGTTCTTCCAGCTGTTGCACCTACCAAAAATCCTCTAGCCTGACTATCCCCGGCTGCCCAAGCTAGATCTCCTATTCTTTGGAAACCAAACATTGAATAAAAAATATAAATTGGGATCATTTCGATATCATGATTAGTATATGCAGTGGCAGCAGCAATCCATGAAGACATAGCACCTGCTTCATTGATACCTTCCTCTAAAACTTGACCACTTTTGTCTTCTCTATAAGAACTTAATTGAGCTGCATCCTCAGGTTCATATTTTTGTCCTTCATGAGCATAAATCCCTATTTTTTGAAAAAATCCTTCCATGCCAAACGTTCTTGCTTCGTCGGGAATAATAGGAACCAGTCTAGGAGATATATTTTTATCCCTTAATAAATTTGTTAACATTCTTACCAAGGCCATAGTAGTAGACATTTCTTTTTCACCAGTTGATACTTTCATAAA
>LUMA01000036.1_pt1 | contig 14450 bp, 13 predicted proteins | sample 730011 | NCBI WGS metagenome assembly LUMA01 (sample SAMN03860275, study PRJNA289734) | marine metagenome | biome: seawater column; feature: ocean; material: water; isolation source: Red Sea water column Station 91 - depth 50m | place: Saudi Arabia: Red Sea | collected 2011-10-15 | depth 50 m | reverse complement strand
ATCAAACCATTTTCAACTCGAGCTAATTCTAAACTACCTCCACCAAGATCAGCAACTAACCCATCTACATTATCAAATCCAATTTTTACACCTTCTGCTGAACAAATTGCTTCTTCCTCTCCACTTAAGATTTCTATTTTTTTCTTAAAAAGATTTTCTACGTATTCAACAAATGGTTTTGCATCAGTTGCTTCTCTTAAAACTGCAGTTGCTATTATTTTTAAATTAGAAATTTTAGAAACATTTAAAATCTCTGAAAATCTCTTCAATACTTTTTGAGCATAATCAACACCAGACTTATGAAGTTTTCTTGATTTATCTAAATTTTTACCAAGTTCACAAACAGCTTTTTCATTGAAAAAAGGCACACGAGAAGAGCTAAAATCTTCATAAATTAGCATCCTAATAGAATTAGAGCCTATATCAATAACTGCTAATTTAGCAGGTTTTAATTTTAAATTTTGTTTATTTTTAAAAACTTTAATTTCCACTTTTAATTAATCTTAAGTTTAATTTTTTCGGTTTCATTTTTAATTTAGCTTTACCTCTTCCAGATAAACTAGGATTATTCATAAAATAATCATGGGCTGAAAAAGAATCATTTTCACTATATTTAATTTTTTTATAATTTCCACTAGCATCAAGTTCCCAACTTTGTTTTTTATCTAAATAATTAGCTAACATAATTTGATCAAGAACTTGTTCGTGGACTGTTTGGTTTTCAATTGGAACTAGAAGTTCTACTCTTCGATTTAAATTTCTTGGCATTAAATCTGCTGATGAAATAAAAACTTTTGCATCTCTACTAGGCATTGTTTTTCCATTTGCAAAACAATAAATTCTTGAGTGTTCCAAAAATCTTCCAATCATGCTTTTAACTATTATATTTTCAGATTTATCTTTAACTCCAGGTCTTAAACAACAAACACCTCTTACAAATAAAAATATCTTTACTCCAGCATTTGAAGCTTCATAAAATTTATCAATTATTACTGGATCTACTAAGGAATTCATTTTGGCCCATATTTCACCGTTTTTACCTTTTTTGACATTTGCTATCTCGTTAGCAATACATTTATTCAAAGTTTCCCTAAGATTAATTGGTGATATAGATATTTTACTAAGATTTCGTGGTTTTGAATAACCAGTTACATAATTAAAAAATTTTTCTACATCAGTTGCTATTTTTTTATCAGAGCTAAATAAAGATAAGTCAGTATAAATTTTTGCATTAACTGGGTGATAATTGCCAGTTCCCAGATGTATATAAGTTTGAATTTTTCCCTGCTCTTTTCTTAATATTAAAGATGATTTTGCATGTGTTTTATATTTTGCAAAACCATAAACTATTTGAATTCCTGCCTTTTCTAAACTTCTTGAAAGTTGAATGTTTGCTTCTTCATCAAATCTTGCTTTGATCTCTATTAAAGCTGTTACTGTCTTTCCATTTTCAGCTGCTGTTATTAAGGCTTTAACAATTGGAGAGTCTAACGTTGTTCTGTATAGAGTTTGTTTAATTGCTATAACTTTTTTATCATATGCAGCTTGATTTAAAAACTCAACGACAGCATCAAATGTTTCAAAAGGGTGATGAACTATTAAATCCTTTTTTTTTATAGTATCAAAAAAATTATTATTAAATTCCTTTAATCTCTCAACCTCCCTGGGATTAAAATTTTTAAATCTTAATTTAGAATTTTTAATTTTACAAACTTGGTCTATATCTTGAATTCCAACAATACCTTCAATTTTATAGATGTATTCGGAATTTACGTTTAACTTATTAGTTATAAACTTAATTAAGTCATTATTACTATTTTTTAAAATTTCTAAACGTACTATGTCACCTGTTCTTCTTCTTTTTAAAGCCAATTCAAAAGATCTTACTAAATCTTCGGCCTCCTCTTGAATTTCTACATCGCTATCTCTTATAACTCTAAATAACATTTTTTTATCTAAATCATGATCAGGAAATATTTCAGAAGCAAAAAAACTTATAACATCATCAATAATTAAAAATTTTTTAAAACTTTTATTTCCATCTATTTCAATAAATCTTGATAAAGCTTTTGGAATTACTATTATTGCATTTAAAACTCTTTTTTTATTTTTCTTATTTAATCTCATAACTAATGCTCTTCCTTGATTTGCAATAAATGGAAAGGGATGAGCTGGGTCTATTGCTGATGGGGTTAGCAGAGGGTAAATTTCTTCATTAAAAATTTTAAATAATCTTTTCTGATCCGATTTACTTAAATTTTCAGGTTTAACTATACTTATATTTGCTTTTTTTAATTGAAGAATTAAATCTCTATATATTTTATTTTGTTTATTAAGAAGATTATTTGTTTCCAAAATAACTTCACTCATTTGTTCATCAGGAGTAAGACCATCAGAGCTAAGAGAATCTACCTCTTGCTTGATTTGACTATATAAACCTGCGACACGTACCATAAAGAATTCATCTAAATTTGATCCAGCTATAGATAAAAATTTAATTCTTTCATAAAGAGGATTTTCTATATTTTGAGCCTCTAGAAGAACTCTGTCGTTGAATTTGAGCCAAGACAATTCTCTATTTATGTATTTAGATTTAAGTATTTCTTTATCTTGTTTTTTTAATGCAGTCATATATTTAAACTTTATGCTCAAATTATACGTTATGCGTCATGCAAAATCTAGCTGGGACCATCCAAATCTTGAGGATCATGAAAGACCTTTAAGTAAGCGTGGCAAGAAAAATGCAAAAAAGATTTGTGAATTTTTTGTTAAAAAAAAATATAAGTTTGATTACATATTACTTTCATCATCAAAAAGAACAAAGAAAACGTTAAAAATTTTATTAAAAAAAATAGAAAAACCAAAAAAAATTATTTCTTCAAAAAAATTATACCTATCAAGTGAAGATAAAATTATAGATATAATAAAAAAAACACCTAAAAAATTTAAATCTGTGCTTTTAATTAACCACGAGCCTGCTGTTAGAAATCTAGTAAGATCACTGACAAAAAATCATAACAACAATCATTTTAAGTTATTAAACTATAAATTTCCAACATCAGCTTTTGCAAAAATTTATTTTGATTTTAATGAATGGAATAAATTAGATGGAAATGGTTTAATTAAGGAATTTATGAGACCTAAAGACCTTCAAGATTCTAAAGAATAACCTGCTGATCTTACAGTTCTTATTAATGGTTTGGTTTTATCTATATTAATAGCCTGTCTTAATCTTCTAATATGTACATCGACTGTTCTAGACTCTACATAAATATTTTCACCCCAAACATTGTTTAATAGTTGTTCTCGTGAATATACTCTTTTTGGATTTTTGATAAAAAAATCTAATAATTTAAATTCTGTAGGACCTAAATTTATTTCAACATTATTTCTATAAACTCTTTTTGTTATTCTATCTATTTTTAGATCTGTAAACTCAACAACATCTGCAGATGATTGTGGTTTTGATCTTCTAAGTAGTGATTTAATTCTTGCATTAAGTTCTTTTTGACTAAATGGCTTTGTTACATAATCATCTGCACCTGTATCAAAAGCTCTTAATTTGTCCTCTTCCTCACCTTTTGCTGTCAACATTATTACAGGTATGTCGTTATACTTTTTGTCTTTTTTTAAATTCTTACATATTTCAACACCCGACAAATCTGGCAACATCCAATCCATTAATATTAAGTCAGGATGCTTATCTTTAATTTGTTTAAGTGCATCTTCACCATTTTCGGAATAGCTTACTTTGTGACCTTCTTTTTCAAGATTATATTTTAGCAGCGTTACTATTGAAGTTTCATCTTCAGCAATAAACACGTGAGCAGACATTTATTACTTTTCTCCTGTTACTATTGGCTCTGTTCCTTTTGGACGATCGCCTTCTAAATACTCTCCTGTAACTAAATAATATACCTGCTCTGCAACGTTTGTTGTGTGATCACCAATACGTTCAATATTTTTAGTAACAAATAATAAATGAGTACCATCATCTAGATTTTTTTCGTCTTCCTTCAAATATTTTATTACTTCTTGCATGCATAAATTTGTTAAATCATCTATTTGTTCATCACCTTCCCAGACATTTATAGCCATAGCAGATGACCTATCTAAATATGCATCCAAAATAGATTTGAGTTGTTTTTGAACATTAGAAGAAACTCTTACCAAAGCTTCGGTCAAATTTTTTGGTAAATTTTCATTTAATAATAATGTTCTTTTTGAAATATTCTTTGCCAAATCACCTATTCGTTCTAAATCAGATGAAATTTTCAATGCGGTTACAGTTTCTCTTAAATCTATTGCCATTGGTTGTCTTAAAGCAATTAGATTTACCACCTGTTGCTCTATTAAAGTTTCAAACTTATCTATTTTTTCGTCATCTTTTATAACAGCTTCCGCATTATCACTATTTCTTGTGGTAATGGCTTGAATAGCCTTGCCTAATGACTCCTCGCAAAAACCACCCATTTTAATTATATTGCTATTTAAATTTTTAAGTTCTTCCTCGTAAGACTTAACCGTGTGTGGTGCTTCAACCATTATCCAAACCTCCCTGTAATATAATCCTGAGTTCTTTTATTTTCAGGATTCTTAAATATTTTATCAGTAGAACCATGTTCTATCAATTCTCCCAAATGAAAAAAGCCTGTGTTTTGGGATACTCTTGCTGCTTGAGCCATTGAATGAGTGACTATTATAATAGTATGGTCTTTTTTTAACTCATCAATTAGTTCTTCTATTTGAGCTGTAGCAATAGGATCTAAAGCAGAACAAGGCTCGTCCATAAGAATAACTTCAGGTTTAACTGAAATAGCCCTTGCTATACATAATCTTTGTTGTTGTCCACCAGATAAGCCAGTACCTGGTTCATGAAGTCTATCTTTGACCTCTTCCCATAACGCTGCTTTTTTTAAGCTAGTTTCAACTATTTCATCCATTTCATTTTTTGATTGAGCCATGCCATGAATTGTTGGGCCATAAGAAATGTTTTCATAAATAGTTTTAGGAAAAGGATTTGGTTTTTGAAAAACCATACCAATTTTTTCTCTTAATCTAACTACATCACAACTCTTGTCATTGATATCAAAATCATTGATAATAATCTGACCTTTAACTCTGCATATATCAATCACATCATTCATTCTATTAAGACATCTTAAAAAAGTAGATTTACCACAACCTGAAGGCCCAATTAGTGCTGTAACTTGATTTTCTTCAATATCTAAATTTATATTGAATAGAGCTTGTTTTTTTCCATAGAAAACATCTACATTTTTTGAATTTATCTTTATCATCTTAACTCCATTTTTTTTCAAATTTATGTCTAATTATTTGTGCAAACAAATTCATTATGATTAAAAATCCCAATAGGACCATAATACAAGCAGAAACTTTCTCGACAAATCCTCTTTCAGCACTCTCTGCCCATATATAAATTTGTACCGGCAAACTTGCAGCTGGATCTAAAGGAGATCCTGGAATTGTATTTACAAAAGCTACCATACCAATCAATATCAAAGGTGCAGTTTCACCTAAAGCTTGAGCCAAGCCAATAATTGTACCTGATAAAGTTCCTGGCATAGATAATGGCACTGTATGATGCATTGTAGTTTGCATTTTACTAGCGCCCATTGCAAGTGCAGCCTCTCTTATACTTGGAGGAACTGCTTTTAAAGATGCTCTACAGGCAATAATTATTGTTGGCAATGTCATCAATGATAAAGTTATTCCACCAACTAAAGGCGTTGATCTAGGTAACTGAAATACAGCTAGCAAAATACCTAGTCCCAACAGACCAAAAACAATTGATGGAACAGCTGCTAAGTTATTTATATTTACCTCAATAAAATCAGTAAATTTATTTTTTGGTGCAAATTCCTCTAAATAAATAGCTGCTAGCACTGCAACAGGAAATGCAATAACTAAACAAACTAAAATAGAAAAAATCGATCCCATAAATGAGCTTGCTATACCAGCTAATTCAGCTTCTCTTGAATCAGGGTATGTAAAAAAACTTAAATTAAATTTACTTTCAACTCTTCCCTGTTCTACAAGTTGATCAAAAATCTTTAACTGATAATCTGTAACTCTTCTTTGATCTTCAGGTAAATCCCTTGGATAATTGCCTTTAAATACTTGATCTAAATCATCTGAAGCAGTTAAATAAACATCTTTAGTTTTTCCAATTAATGAAGGGTCATTTAAAAGCTCCCTTTTAATCTCTCTTTCAAAAAAGTAAGAGACCATTCGCTTCAGATCATTTTGTTGTTTTTCTGATGCACTTTTATCTAAATCAAACATTGTTTGCAAAGCTAGATCAAAATAATCTGCATCCTCTAAGTCTTCTTTAGAAGGATTTTCGTCAAGGTACATGGTTTCAGCATCAAAGGTGACTGGTACAATCAACCAAGTTTTCTGAAACGCTGTATAGCCAGTAGAAAAGATTTTAAAAATAAAAATTGTTAAAAACAAAAGAGCTAAAAAAATTGCGCTTTTCCCGTAAAATTGAAATCTTTTTTCGGCCCTATATCTAGAATTTAGGAGTTTTTCTTTATTTTTATTCATATTTTTCCCTATATTTTTTAACAACTCTTAAAGCAAAAATATTTAAACTAAGTGTTACCAAAAACAATGTCATACCTAGTGCAAATGCTGCCTGGGTTTTAGGATCTCCAAAGGCCTGATCTCCAATTAATATTACGACAATTTGAGCAGTGATAGTTGAAGTAGATTCTAAAGGGTTAAATGTTAAGTTGGCTGCAAGGCCAGAAGCCATAACTACAATCATTGTTTCTCCAACAGCTCTGGAAACACCTAGCAAGATAGAACCAACAATTCCTGGTAATGCTGCTGGAAAAATAACTTTTTTTATTGTTTCTGATTTAGTAGCCCCCATTGCATAACTACCATCTCTTAAACCTTGGGGAACACTAGTAATAACATCATCACTCAAACTAGATATAAATGGAATAATCATTATCCCCATTACACCCCCTGCAGCTAGAGCACTCTCTGCAGAAACTTCTAATCCCATTGCCGTTCCTATATCTTTAAGGAATGGTCCAACTGTTAAAGCTGCAAAAAAACCATAAACTACAGTTGGTATGCCTGCTAAAATTTCAATTAAAGGTTTTGCATATTGTCTTACTTTAGTTGAAGCGTATTCAGCTAAATAAATTCCACTCATCAATCCAATTGGTATAGCAACACACATTGCAATTAATGCTATAAAAAATGTTCCGGCAAAAATTGGTACAGCCCCAAATGTGTCAGAATACATTGATGGATCCAAAGGCTCAGAAGCATCTCTCACAAATGCTTTAGCTGGATACCAATGAGTTCCAAAAATAAAATCAAACAAGGGAATTACTTTAAAAAAATCGATAGTTTGAAATATTAATGAAAAAACAATTCCAATAGTTGTTAATATAGCTGCCAAAGAAGCTGTAAATAAAACAGCATTTAAAAATTTTTCAACCGGTTCTCTTGTTCTATTGTTTGAAGAAATTCTTTTATAACCATAAACTATAGAAGCTATAATTATTGCCAAAATTAAAACAACTTTAGAGTTTTGGGCTATAGATCGAAGATTTAAATATTTTTCTGCAGATGTTTCAAGATAAGGAGTAATTTCTCCACTAAACTGGCCACGAGATAATGATTTAGTTTTTTCATAAATTAGATTTAACTCATCATCAAGATATCCTTGATTGCTATAATCACTTAAAATTATTAACTTAACTATACTCGGCTCAAATATTGCCCATAAAGAATAAATAATAAAAGCGGGTATTGCGCACCATATTGCTAAATAATATCCATAAAATTGTGGAAGTGCTGTTAATCTAGTATTTGTTGCTTGAATTGAATAGGCTTTTTTTCTTCCAAAATAGTAACTAGTAAAACCAAGAAGGACTATAAAGATGAATATGACTAAGTTCAAAGAATCTCCTAATGTTTTACTTTACACCTTCTTAAAAAAAAGGGGTCTAAAAAGACCCCTTAATTTTTACTTATTAACCAATCTTATTAGTCAGCCATTGCAACAAGATCTTTCGCATTAGTTCTAGTTGTCTTATACAACTTCTTATCTAATGGTACTAAACCAATGTCAGCCAAATAGCCGTTTTTACCTATAGCTTTAGTTGTAGTGAATTCTTTTACAAATTCATGTAATCCAGGGATCACACCAACGTGAGCTTTTTTCACATAGAAATATAATGGTCTTGCAACTGCATAACTATAGTCTTGAATACTTTCTAGAGATGGTTGACCGCCATCAATGCTAGCAGCTTGCAATTTATCTTTAGCAGCTAAGAAATAACTAAATCCAAAGAAACCAAACATATCTTTATCTTGTACTAATTTTTGAATGATTAAACTATCGTTTTCACCAACTTCAATAGCAGCACCATCTTCTCTATAAAGTTTTTGAGGTTTTTTGTATTTTTTATTTCCAGCCTCATAACCAGCTTTATAAAGAGCTTTAGCTTCTTTAGTCATACCTTTTTTCATTACTAAAGAATTCCAAGCATCTCTTGTTCCAGAAGTTCCTGGAGGGATCATTACAGAAATTTTCTGTTTAGGTAGACTTGGATCAATTTGGTCCCAAGTTTTATAAATATTTGGAACTAATTTACCATCAACAACTGTATGTGCAGCTAATGCTAAATATAATTGCTCTTTAGTAAAGTTAATTGGTTTTGCATCTTTACTATAAGCTAATGTAATACCGTCATTACCAATAACGATCTCAACGATTTCATTAACTCCATTTTTTTTACATAGAGCTTTTTCTTTATCTTTCATAGCTCTTGATGCATTTGTAATATCTGGATGTTGCTCACCAACACCAGCACAGAATAGTTTAGCTCCTCCACCAGTACCAGTCGACTCGATTACAGGAGTTTTAAATCCTGAACCACCGAATCTTTCAGCAACAACAGTCGCATAAGGGAATACTGTAGATGAACCAACTATTTTAATTTGATCTCTTGCTTGAGCAACTGTTGCAATTGTTAAAGCAACAAGCGAAGCAATTATTATAGTTAGTTTTTTCATTATCTTTAATCCTTTCATTGTTAATTAAAAGATTTCAGACTCGTATAAATTAATTGAATCTTTAATATTACAGAATTGTTACAGTTTTGTTAAAAAGGTAACTTTTTAGTTGTATTTCATTGAGATAATAATCTCATTTTTTTCGGTTTCCAAACCACCTTTGCATGAAACTGGATTAACATTATCCTTAAAAGCAAGTTCTGTTGTAGGCCTTAAAATAACTTCCAATTTCACGAGATTAACTAATTCCTCAAGAACACTTTGATCGTAACGCCATCTGGGCCAACTACTTGGAGTTGAAAATATAGATGTTAAATAACTTGTTGCCATAGTAAATCTATAATTACTCATATTTTCATTTCTTAGTAAATGATCTCTGACAGAATTAAATATATTTCGACATCTAAATGAATCTGACATGTAGTTTTCTTTTTTTAAATTTTCGTTTACAGGAATTGAAATAATTAGATCTACTGAATTGTTTCGATATGAAGTAACAACATCCATGTAAATATCTTCATATGGGACATCTTTATGTTTTTTAATTTCAGGATAAGTGCTTTTTAAATCTTCTTGTAATCTAAAAACACCAATATCGAATACAGTTAATTGTTGATTCCTTAGAATTGTAGATATATCCGATGATATACTTTTAGTAATCATCAACATAAAAACAAATAAGATAATTAAAATACTATGCAATACCTTAATCATATTAAAAATTTAATTAAAATAGGATACGAATCAACAAAAGATTTGTTAAATATTGGTTGAATAAGAGTTAATTTTAAACAACTTTTTAAATTAATTATTTTGTTGGAAGATATATTTTAATTTCAGTACCTTCATTAAGTTTACTAAGAATCTCATAATCACCTCTGTGTTGAGATATAATATGTTTCATGATAGCTAAACCTAAACCTGTGCCACCAACTTTTTTACTTTTTTCTGTATCTACTCTAAAAAATCTTTCAGTTATTCTTGGAATTAACTGTTGAGGTATTCCAATCCCTTCATCTTTAATACTAATGACAATGTTTTTACCAATTAATTTACCTTCACTATTTTGACTTTTGACATATATATTTTTTCCACCTTGAGAATATTTAATTGAATTATCAATTAAATTTGAAAATACAGTTAACAATTTATCATTATCACCAAAAACTAAAGTTGGTTCGATAAGTTCAAGATGTAAATTAATTTTCTTTTTTTTAAGAATTAATTCAAAGTTACTTTCAATATTTTTAAAAATATCATTTAGATTAATGATTTTATTTGGTTTAATGTGTTCTTCAAGCTCAATTCTGCTTAAAATCAATAAATCATTGATTAAGTTTTCCATTCTCAACACTTGATCAGACATGATAGACATAAATTTTTTTTGAGCCTCTTGGTCTTTTGAAGCTGGTCCAAGAATAGTCTCTAAAGAGCCTTTAATTGAAACTAAAGGTGTTCTTAATTCGTGACTCACATTAGCAACAAAATCAGTTTTTAATTTTTGTGCTTTTGTTATTTCTGTAAAATCTTTTAGAAATAATACAACCGAGTCTATTTCTGGAAACAAATGAGTAGGACCAGGAATAACGTAAATTTTGTAAAGCTGATAAGATGGTAAATTGATTTCTACATTAACATTTTTTGTGGTTTGATCCTTAATAGCTTCATCAATTGTTTCTAATAATTTTGTATCTCTTATTACACTTGAAATATTTTTATCAATTAAGTTTTCGCCAAAACGTTGTTTTGCACTTTTGTTAAGATATTTGATTAAGTTATATTTATCTAAAGCAAAAAATTGATCTTCTAATTCTTCAATAATTACTCTTTTTCCTAAATCATCTTTATTGGTCTTATTTACAACTGGAGCTGTATTTTCTGGCTTAATATTTTTTTTAAATAAAAAATATAATAAAATAATTATTACAACTATGAGTATCAACTCTGTCCAAAACATGGATATGTTTTAACAAATGTAATGAATATTGTCTTTAATAATTAGGTGAAATATTTTCAAAAAATATTTTTGCTGTTTCTTCCCATGAATATTTTTTTGCAAAATCAAGACAATCTTGGCGACTTACCTTCAAAGCTTTTAAAGCAGAAGCCTTCAAATCATCATCTAAAGTATCAATATTAGTTCCACCTAATATATCTTTAGGTCCTGGCACTGGATAAGCTGCAACTGGTGTACCACAATTTAATGATTCCAAAACAACAATACCAAATGTATCAGTTTTACTAGGGAAAACAAAAACGTCTGATGATGCAAAATGAGATGCTAATTCTCCATTAGTCTTTTCACCTAAAAAAATATCATTTGGAAATTTTTTTTTCAAATTGTTTAGGTCTGGACCTTTTCCAATAATAACTTTAGTACCTTCAAGATCGAGATCTAAAAATGCTTTAATATTTTTTTCAACTGCAATCCTACCAACATATATCCATATAGGTCTTTTGTAAGGTAAGTCTCTCTTAATGGGGTTTTTAAACGCGCCATGATTACCTCCCCTTGTCCATGTAACCATTTTATTGTTATCAACACCTAATGCAATTAACTCTTCACGCATGGATTCTGTTGTCACTAAAATTCTTTCAGCTTTATTATGAAAATTGCATAAAAATTTTTCTGACCATTTAGCTGGAATGATAGGCATATAAAGTTTCATATATTTATCAAATCTTGTATGAAAACTTGTTGTAAACTTTAAACCTTTTTTAATACAATGTCTTCTTGCCATAAAACCAAGAGGCCCTTCTGTTGCAATGTGTATTGCATCAGGTTTAATTGAATTGATTAAATTACTTACACGAGGCCAAACATTTAAAGATAATCTAATTTCATTATATTTGGGCATAGGTACAGTCAGAAATTGTTGAGGTGTAATATATTCAATAGTGTGACCTTGTGATTTAAGTATTTCACCTGTTTGATGGAGAGTTCTTACTACACCATTAACTTGCGGGTAATAAGCATCAGTAACTATTAATATTTTCATTTTTTAGGATGCTTTTTTGAAGGAAGTGAACTTGTCTTTATCAATATTTTCTGAAATATATTCTTTTCTTTTTTTATCCCAATAAATTATCTCAAAAGTTCCATCATATTTTTCTGTTAATGCTGTACAAGACTCAACCCAATCACCACAATTTAAATAATTCACACCATCAAGGTTTAAATTTTCAGCGTGATGGATGTGACCACAAATTATTCCATCAAATTTTTTTCTTTTTGCATATTTTGAAAGTGTGTTTTCATATTCACCTATATATTTGACAGCATTTTTTACCTTATATTTTAAAAATTTTGCCAAAGACCAATAGTCTTTACCTCTCAACTTTCTAAAGAAATTTATAATAATATTAATTTTAAGTAATAATTCATATGCAATAGCTCCTAATTTAGATAGCCATTTTGCATGTTTCATTACTCCGTCCCAAGCATCACCATGAACAACTAGATATTTTTTTCCTAACTGTGTTTCATGAATAACTCTATTTACAATTTTAATATCACCCAAATGCATTGGGATAAATTTTCTAAACACCTCGTCATGATTACCAATAATGTAAAATACTTTTGTCCCGTGCCTTGCTTTTCTTAATATTTTTTGAATGACATCATTGTGCTCTTGAGGCCAATAGAAACTCTTTTGCATAGCCCAAACATCGATTATGTCTCCAACCAAATAAAGATTTTCAGATCTTGAATTTTTGAAAAATTCTAGAAGCTTGCCTGCTTGACAACCTTTAGTACCAAGATGTACATCAGATATGAATATACTCTTATATTTTAATAGTGGGGCCATTAAAAAAACCTTTTTTGTAACACAACTGTAACTCGAATCATCTATTTCTTATTTCATTGAAATGTTAAGGATTTATTAAAATTTAATTACGAAAAAATTATGCATTATTGTTTAATTTATAATCTCAATTCATCATCAGGGAAAAAAGTAAAATTAGTTAATAAAATTTATGAAAAATTAAAGATCAATAATACTGTTGATTTTTTCAAAACTAAATCTGAACAAGAGGCAAAAAAAATATTCCTTGAATTTAAAAATAAAAATTATGATAGATTGATAGTTGCTGGTGGTGATGGATCAGTATCATTTGCTATCAATGAATTAATCAAAAATGACTTTGATTTTAATGAAAATTTTGCAATTGGGTATATACCGGCTGGGACTGCCAATTTACTTCAAGCAGAGTTATCTATAACCAAAAAAGTAAATGATGTTTGCAGTGTTTTAACATCAAATAATTATAAACAATCTAATCTTATAAAAATAAATGAAAATTATTTTTTTTTAATGGCTGGTATTGGTTGGGATGCTAAAATTGTTCACTCTATTGATACGCGTATAAAAAAAATACTAGGAAAGATAATTTTTGGTTTAAAAGGATTTCAACATTTTTTATTTATGAATAATAATAAACTTAATGTTTTCTTTGACGGTCAAAAACATCAGGCTGATTGGATATTGTCATCTAATACAAAGTATTATGCTGGTCATCATAAGATAAATAAATCAGATATTTTTGATGATAGATTGGTAACTTACGTGTTCAAAGATTTAACAAGATTAAAACTAATATATTATATAATTTTAATTATTATTTATGGAGATCTATCGAAAAACAAATCTGTTATCACTACTTACTCAAAAAATATTCATATTGATGGTAATAATTTTGAAATTCCCGTTCAGATTGATGGGGACAATTTTGGATGTCATAAACATATTGATATTGAATTTTCAGATAAAAAAGTAAATTTTTTACTATAATTTTAAATAACATAATTTAACAAAAAATTATTTTACTAAGATATTTAATTTAAATATAATTGTTTTTAAATTTACTATAGGAGGTTGTCATGGGTAAAAAACTAAAGAAAAATGAAAAAAGAAAAAAGAAATTTATCAAATCAATAGATAAACTTAAAAATAAGATAAGTTTAAAAGAAAAAAAATTATCTAAAATTAATATAAAAATTGCAAGTTTAGAAAAAAAAACTGCTGAAAAAAGAGCAAAAAAAATAGCTAAGAAACAAGCTAATGAAAGCTCAGCATCTGTAAATAATTAATATCTAAATTCGTCTTTCTCTCTTCTCAATTATGAAAAGAGAGAAAGTTGTTAATTAACAAAATTTAAAGTGAATACGAGAAGAATAATTTATTATTTAACTATAAATTTTGTAAGCAATCTTTAGATAAGTTTAATTACAAAAATATTTATCTAATATTACAATTCAGTTAATTTAACGAACTCTTCCATAAACATCTTGATATCTAACAATATCACTTTCCTTCAAAATTGAGCCAACTTGAGCTTCGATAATTTTAACTGGTTTTCCTCCAGGATTTTGAACTCTGTGA
>LUMA01000082.1_pt1 | contig 14626 bp, 36 predicted proteins | sample 730011 | NCBI WGS metagenome assembly LUMA01 (sample SAMN03860275, study PRJNA289734) | marine metagenome | biome: seawater column; feature: ocean; material: water; isolation source: Red Sea water column Station 91 - depth 50m | place: Saudi Arabia: Red Sea | collected 2011-10-15 | depth 50 m | reverse complement strand
GGTAATGTTAATAAAACTAGCAGCCAAAGTCTAGTCAATCGTAATAGTAACTTTCGTAGATCCTATACAAGATGTACCCGATCCACCAGCAGTACAGGTATGAACTCCGCTAGATAGTGAAGTTAATGCAAGCGATCCAGCAGTACCGCCTGATCCAACAGTAGTCTGACCACTTAATACTGGTAATGCTGCTATACCACTAGAAGGGGTGACAGTAGATGGTGTAGCGTCACCCATAATTACTGATTCTGTTTTGCTGAAAGCAGATCCCGATGTTGTTACTGTAGTGTCTGTTTGAATCATCGCTGGAACACCATTAGTTAACGAGCCAACATTGATACCTCCAATCTTTCCTGCTGTTGTGGTATCTCCTACAGTCACAGATGGAGTGATATTGTTTCCGCTTAGACTATATGTAGTTCCTACCTTATTGGTAACAACATAGGGCATATCTACAGTAATTTGGGCAGATGTCACAAACTCTTGTTTTATATCAGCAAAAGCAGCCGAAGGTAAGAATAGAAGTAAAGCAAAAAGTTTTTTCATTTGATTCCTACTTTGTTTTTACTATTATCTATTATTTTAGGACCATTGTTGTTACCTGTGCCACTTTTCTTATTTCCCACGGAAATGCCGTACGAACCTAGCACCCCACTGACGAGTCCAGCCGTGAACGCTCCATCAATTCTTACCTTGCCCATGTATCCCAAAGTCATCATTGATAAACTCCAAGTCAAAATCAGAAATCGGATAGCGTGACCAAAGAGTTCACCCCATTCGATGCCTTCCTTTTCTTCTTCTTTCTCTTCAGCCATAAAAGTAAAGATTCTTGTCTAATACTAGCAAAGTAGCTATGTTTGGGAAGTAACACATAAAAACGATGGTAAAAATTCTAAAACCTATCCTTCTAATCTTTATTAAATCCAAAGCGATGAAAAGATTGATTGTTGATTTGCTTAAGGCAATAGCTAAACAGACAGACAACACGATAGACGACCAAGCAGTTGAATTTATTGAAGCCAGAATGTTCCCAGGTTCTACTACTAATCTTCAATGAAAATAACTAAATTTCTCAATATTGATATAGAACCAGCACCTATGGAGATGCAATTAGAGGTTGAAATGCAATGCAGAGAAATTATGAATACTAATGATTTAGATGGTTTAAAAAGATATTGCACTCATCTTATTAGAAAAAAGTTTGACCAAGATATTTTTATGGCTTCTTTATTAAACAGACTTATAGAACTAGAAGCTAATCGTGTTGTAGCGGAAATGAGAAAAGAAAAGCCTAAACCTAAACATCCTTTGAAAAAGTTTTTTCGTATTCGTTAAGATATTTCTTTTCAAAATCTTTAACTACCATAGAGTCAGTCTTATCAATCTCATAATTAAATTTTAAAATTGCCGTGCGAATATGTTCTGAAACCCAACCGCCCTGCTTTGAAACAACTTGAGCTTTGTTGCGGTCATTAATAAAAATATAATGGTCGTACCCTTTTAGTTCTACATCTAAAAGATTTTTTTCTAAATCTTTACGTCTTATTTCTTTTAAACGTCTTAGTTTTATTGAATCACTCATTTTTCTTTTTAATTGAATTAAGAATCCTAGAAAGTGCTCTACCTTGTAATCGGTTTTGAATTGCTCTGTTCCAGTTTTCCTGATCTTTTTTCAATGCTTCATCATACACTTCTTTATCAATCTTGTCTTGTAAAAATTTATAAACAACTTCTCTTATCCAAGAAGTAGGTTTTATTTTCAATTTTGTACGAATATATTCATCAAATAATTCTCCTCTGTTTATATCTATAAGAACGTGATAATACTTCTTGTTTCCGTGAGGTTTCTTGCCAGCTTCAGCCATAAATATCTTTTTAACTAATGTTATCACAAATTCGATACATTGATACTTTATTAATGTTAAAGAGTATTTTTCCTGGGGAGAGTGGCTAAAATTGTCCCATTCTTTATAATCACGCTCCACAACATTGATTTGGTATGGGACAAGGGTATGGGACAAGTAAAGTTGTCCTACGTTCCAAAAACAATGGGACAATCTATTTTGTCTCACACAGTTGTCCCACTGAAATCTATTGGTACGACTACGATTCTTCCAATGGGACAAGATATGCACCCTCTCCCCGTGCGAGGACGGCTCTATAAGACTTATTAGAATTATCATCTTCTATAAGTTCAATAAGACCTTTTTTAATTAGTCTCTGGAACGATTTCCTTATCGCAGCATCTTTACCATCAACCATTGGATCGTGAATCATTTGATTTATGGTGTAAGTTTCTGGGTGTATTTTTCTTAGCTTTTGAAGAACTTTATCTTGAACAGTTGTAGGAGATCCAGAATCAGCAGAAACTTCAGGAGTGTAATCAGCGATAGCAAAGGTAAGATCATCTTTCATCTTCATTATCATTTGAGTACCCATTCTTCCAGACCTAGATTTTTCGATAGTAATAAATCTGCTATTACGACCTACCTTATTGATTTGTTCTTGGGTCGGTTTAGACAACTTCCAAGTTTCATCAACAGCATCTCTGATAGCTGATGTTCCCCTGAATCCACCATTCTTATTAGCGTGATGAATTATAAGGATAGTAGTTCTTGGGAAGAGAACACCATTATTTCTGGTTAGCCAATACAAAGGTTGAGCAAAGTCTGATTTGTTTTCATCAAAAGCTCTACCACCGCTACAACCAATAAGAGAGTCAATAACAACTAGCTTTGGTGTATAAGTTTGCATTAACTTGATAAACTGAGCATATCTCTGTAGCTGCCAATCAGTTTGAATTTTTACGTTACTTTCAATAGGAAAGTTAACTTCTTCTAATTGTTCTTTTAACTGAGATAGTGGCTGATCACCATTCAATAAAAGAACATTCCCCTGATCTACAGGAACCTTGCTACCTCTAACCAAGAAAGGATCTCCAGTAGCAATATGTTTTGCCATAGTCCAAGCACTCATGGATTTACCATCTCCACCAGCACCATATATAAGAACAACTGAAGGAGTGGGAAGAATGTCAGGTATCAAGTATTCTCTCTGAATATCTAATGCAAAAAGATCAGCTATATCAAGAATACCTTTCTGACTTTCATATTGAATCTGATCGACAATAAGTTTTTCTAAAGATGATTGATCTCTGTAACCAGCTTTCAATGCCAAAGTATTTAACTTGTAGTTCATCTCAGCAGGGTTATCTAACTCAAGAATATTTTTGGCACGTTTAATTACATCTCCAAAATCAAGAGTTGATGTTCTAACTTCCTGAACTTTCTTTTCTTCAGCTTCTTTAACGATCTTTTTGTTTTCAGGAGAGAACCTATGTCTTTCGGGATCTTCACGATCAGCAAGCCAGATAAGAGTGCCTAATCCAATACCACCACTTTTAAATGAATACCAAGCAGTTGTACAGGGAGTGTCATAATCTCCTGCATCTTCCCATTCAGCAGCAAAGTCAGGATCTTGAGCAGACCAGAATGACCATAAAGATAAGCCAAGATCATTAGGTAAAGCAGAGTGGATAGCCATTCCAACTCTTACCCAATGTTCTCTGCTACCTAAACCCTGATGAGAAATAACTGATAGGCAATCGTGAATGATTTGAGCTATTTCGTCCTCTGTCCTATCGCTAAAGTCTAAATCTTTTTTATTTTGTACTGGTTTTGGAGGAGCTTTCATCTCAGCTAGCAACCAAGCAGGAGCTACAGGTATCTTTGAAAGATCACCAGTTAATGTATAGAACCCTTCTTCAGAACTATGTCCACCTGGGTAAGCACCAAAGATAACTCCTTGTCTTCTTCCCCAAAGTATTTCATAATTACCACCTTCTTCTTTACGAAGGCCATGCCCCTTCACCTCACCCCATAGAGCTTCTGGAACGCTAAAGATATATTTTGCTGCATCTTTCTTAGTAGAAGTGATCTTAGGAGCACCTATAAGCGTTTCAGACCATTTTCTTTTTAATACTGCATGGTCTTTATCAATATCAAGGATTACGATGCCCTTTCCTCTAATTCCTGTATAAAGGCCGATAGCTTGTAGATCAGGATTCTTTTCAATAGCAAGTTCTACATCATGCTTATCAAAATCTCTTTCCCATGATTCTTCTAATGGGTTTTTACCAGTAGCCTTACGGCCTGATTTCATTAGTGCATCTTTTTTATATATAGGTGCATAAACTAGATTCTCAGGGAGAGTCTTGACGAAACTAATAATTGTCATGTATCATTCTATTAGGATAAGTGAAAGCCTCTGATTTCTGGTTCGCAATTCGCCAGACTTCGGAGGTTTTTTCATTTTAGGCTATTTACAATTAGCGGTCAAGCTATTAGAATGAGATTGTGCAAATATATTTTGCCCATTGATTACAAACGCTATTTAACAATTTCAATCCTATGAAATTTTCAGCCACTTTTGAAGAAAAAGTCAAAAAAGCAGAAGAGCAGGGGGATCGCCCACTTGTTTCTTCTTATTTAAACCCATCAAAGGTTGATCCAAAAGAACCAGTTTCTTTCGCATTATTGGAAGAAGATCCCCTAATCTTTTGGAAAATCTACGGAGAATCTGTACACGGAGATAAAGGTAAGTCCTTTAGATTTGTCAGCAAACCAACAGAAGAAGAAATTCTTACTGAAATGGGTGGCTCTTATCAGAGAGGTACTAAATTCCAAAGTACAGATCCAGCAGATCCTAGAGAAACATACGTTTGGCCCATCTACGATTACAAGAACAAAATGGTTCGTATCTTAGAAGCAGACCAATATCAAATCTTAAGCAAGATTAGAAAGCTATCTTTAAATAGAAAGTATAAAAATCTAATGGCATGGGATTTATCTCTTTCATTAGACAGAGAAGGTGGTCGTTGGAACTATGATGTTCAAATAGAACCACAAGATGAAGACGATCAACCAGAGTTGGAAGCAGCATGGGAGAAAGTTAAGTCAAAAGGTTTCGATTTAAAGAAACTCCTTACTTATGAAGACCCATTTGGGGGATAATAAAAGAGGAAGTCTCGCACCAACTGTCAGTTTAATCGCTGGCAGTTTTTTTTATGTAAAGATTATGTTGCAAAGATACAAGTTTATGTGTTACCATGATGTCATAAGTGTTAAATACTAAAACTTATCCTATTATGACTACTCCAACTTTTGAAGTAGTTACCATGACCCCTCAATGGGCATCGCAACTACTAGGCCAATCGGCTCAAAAAAATAGAAAATTTAAGAGAAAACATCTTGAAAGATTAACCCATACCATTCAAAGTGGTAACTGGTATATAACTGCTCAAGGTATTGCTTTAGATTCTGAAGACAATATTCTTGATGGTCAGCATAGACTTGCAGCAGTAGTAAAAGCAGAAAAGCCCATTCAAATTATGTTGGGTCGTAATCTTGACCCTAAAATATTCAATGTTGTTGATACAGGTGCAACAAGAACTGCTGGAGATGTACTTGATATTTTAGGAAGCAGCAAAGGTAAAACTATTGCAGCAGCTTTAAAAAATTATCAGCTTTATTATCAGCACCCAAAAATAAAGTGGTCAGGTAATCACACTCCTTCTCATACTGAAGTGACTAAATTATATGAATTACATAAAGACTATGTAGAAGATATGGTTGGTCAAATCGCTCAGAGAAGAAAAAGTTTTAGATGTTTTACTGAATCAGTTGCATTAACTTTTTCCTTGTTGGCAAGAGATAAGCATTGGTCAAAAACTCCCATTTTAAATTTTATGGATGCGGTATGTTTTGGAGCGAATCTAGACTCAGAAGATGTTTGCCTTTCATTTAGAAATCAGTTGGGTAGTGGGTATCTCAAACGTAGGGGTACTCATCTAGCCCAATATCTATTAAATGCTTTTATCAAGTGTTTTAATAGTCACGTTCAAAAAATCCCCACCATTAAATTCATTGCTCCATATCCGAATACAGAAATGTATGCCATAGTGGATGCAAAGAAGATCCACCCTATCATCGAGGTAATTCCCAATGTCCCCACTTTCTGATGTACTATCTGACGCTAATTCTTTACATAGAATTTCCATTCAGGTAACAAAATCACAGTATGAAATGTTGAAACACTATGCCCGTCCTGGGACTTCAATATCTGCAATGATTCGCAGAGCTATTGATGATATGTTTCAGCCAGTAAGAGAACAAGCATTAGAAGATGCTAAATATGAAAAGTGGGAGAAAGAAGCTCTCGCTAATAAAGATGTCATGCCCGAAGCTCCTGAAATGCAGTTATGGGATGACGTAGAACCAAAAGTACCAACCGCCAATGCAACGTCTTAGTTTTATTAACCTTCAAAGCTACATTCAAGATAAAGGATTTATAGTTTTAGACCATTGTTATAAATGTAATAAAGTTAGCTATAGATCAGAAGAAGAAGCAAAAATCATTGCAGCAGAAATGCGAGCAAAAGGAAAAGGCCATTCATACGTTTATGAGTGTCCTAAAGGTAATGGCTGGCATTTGACTTCACAAAAACCTGCAAGTGATAAAGTCGTCAAGCTAAAAAGAAAACAAAAATCACACAGAAACAAAGAGCGTTTTGGCAGGAGGAATGTTTTATGAGTATCTATTTCAGATCTTCAATGGGGATAGATTTCCCCAAAGCTCCTTATATAGGTCAAGTTCATTATGACTTTGACCTGAAAAGGACTTTTAGATATGAAGAAAAACCTCCAGAAATGGCACTATGGACATTAGATATGTTTCATTGGGTCGATATAACGGAGAAAGACTTATGACACTTGCAGTTTCAAAGAATAAGTTAAGGGCAGAGTTAGCTGCAAGACAGAAGAGAAAAAACGGAACGGAAAATATGAGGAGCAATTTTATAACTATGTTTCAGTATGAATACAAAATATACTTACACAACATGGTTACTTTGCTTCAAGAAAATTTTGAATGGGTCGATACAAGAAGAGCTACATGGATTTTAAGTAACGGAGGAAATGAAGATGCTAGAAAAAATATAAAATCTAAACTTTACAGAGCAAAAAGAAATCCAGAAAGATCAGGTTTTATTGAAGGTAAACATTGGAAAAAAGATAGTCGTAATAAATGGCATCTTCTAGAAATATTATTACTTTTTCCTCCAACTGATGAAGATGTTGAATATAGTAAAGTCTTTAAAATATTTGAAAATCTATCAGAAGGTAATTTAGATTTAATTGATGAGGTAGGAGAAGAGAATTTACTGGAGCTATTAATGAAACTTGGTTTCGGCCATTCATAATTTGTAACAATAAAAATAGGGTACTAATGTATCTCTTTCTTGAAAGATATAAAAACAATTAGATACATTCTTCAGGTGTTAAACAAGTAAAACCAAGAACCTAGTCATAGTAAGGTTTTTTTGTTGTATTTGGTTGCTATATTTTGTTTACTGATACTTTGTTTATGATTTCACTAATGAAGCATATATTGTTCTATCCAAATGTGGACAGTATATTACCTCGATCTTCTACTCAAGAAGCACTCAAAAGAGTAGAAACATATTTACCAGTAGATAAGTTAAAAGCATTTGATAATTTAGCTTCAATCTTTTGGGAATTTGTAACTGGAGAGATTCCAGAAGAACATAGTTTTAAGTATGGTCGATTATGGATAGATGCTTTAGTAATACTTGCAATTAGATTTAGACCCTATTATTTTTATGATGAATAATGACAATCTTGCATTTCAGAAGAAAAACGGATAAAGTTAAGAAAAATCCTTATAAACAAATGACTCTTGCCTTACCTATAGAAACGGATAGGCAAAACTTATTAGCAGGATTACGTCATTCATCATTGGTGCGTGATGACTCAGGAAAGCATCGAGTTTATAGAGATGAAGAAGAAAGAGAATATCATTCAGTAACTTCGATACTTAAACATACTGCACCTGTTGAACAAAAGGCAGCATTAATGAAATGGGCAAAACGCCCAGGAAATTTAGAACAGAGGGATATGGCTTGTAGTATCGGTACAGCAGTCCATTCATATTGCGAGAAAATATTAAAAAGAGCGTCTATACTAGCAATAAATTCAGCTAATAAACGTAATGGTTGGAAAACTTATGAAGATGGTTTGGCAAGACCTAGCCAAGCAATCACAACATGGGCATTACAAAACGCCATTCATGGTAAAAATAAAGTCGAGGAACAATGGGCGTGTAGTGAGTACACCCGAAATATACAACCCTTTTTAGAAGATATAAAAGCCATTCATCTTAGTGAATTTAATATCAATCATTCATCAGGTTATGCAGGTCAATGTGACGCTTTAATAGATACAGAAAACCCTGACGGCCATTCAGAATTAACAATAGTAGATTTCAAAACTTATGGAAAAGATACAGATAAACCAGAAAAATATTTACAAGATCATTTATTACAGATAGGTGCGTACAATGAAGGGCTATATGAAAAAACAGGAGTTAGAGCAAAAAGGGGATTGATATGTATAATAAGAAAGAACGGGTTACAGCTTCGTTGGGTAACAGCTATGGAGTTGATAGGTTGTGGTGCGTTATTTAAGGAAAAGGTAGCAGAGTTTCAAGATATGGTTAAAAGAGATGAGTTAGTTGCGGTTTGAAGTAAAGTCCTGATAAGTAACCATAACCCACTCTCCTGAACCTGATTGATTCTTAGGAACGACATAAGTAAAAGTGTCTTGAGTATGAGGATAATAAAAAATCTGACCTTCATAAGGATTATCAGGAAAATTTATTCCCCAGTTGTTATTAGTCATAAATCCATTTGATAGGTGTGTCAGATTTAAAGATAAAATCTATATGAACATAGCAATCTTCTATATCTTCATATTCCATAATTGTATTTTTTCTAATTTCTTTAGTTGCCATTTGTTTTAATTCTTCAGGAGAATAATCTCCTTCAATAAATAAAACTTCTTCTTCTTTGTATTCTTCTCTGGCAACTACAATGTGATAAGTCATTTTGAATCTCCTATGTTGTGTTGTTTTTTAGCGATTTCGCTATTGATAGTTTGAGCTAGTATGTAAGGTTCGTATTCTAAATCTAGGTCAAGAGACTCTCTGGCATATTGAAAGTCATCAATATTACCAGAAAGATAGTCCTGATCTAGTGCGGAACGTTTGATTTGATATTCGTAGTATTTACCTTTAGGCATTATTCTTCTTCTCCATAAACATCTATAACTAAACAAGTTTGACTATTTTCTATTTTGGTACATAACCAATTAATAGCTTTGTAGTTATTAGTTTTCCAGTTACCATCATCATCTTTAAATAAATGAATTTGATCTTCTGGAATTTCTATTGGGTCGATAGATAACGATCTAAAGAACCATCATAAGAATTTATATATTCAGTAAAGAACATCATAAGTTCATCATAACTTAAGCAACTTAAGTATTGACCAAAAAAGTGTTCTAAAAAAGGTTTATTAGTAAGTAATCCTTCGATTAATCTACTTTCAAAACCATCTTCTTCTCTTAGTGGTTCGTTACTCATTGTTCATCTCCTCCAACATTGCATCAACTTCTGCTGCACAGTCTCCGCACCTCCAACCTTCTACATCATCATTGTAGACGGAATATCTGTTAACAAATCTACCCGAACCAAAATGGCAGGGTAGACCACAGTCAACACAGATTTGAGAATCAAATAAATTTTTCATAATGCGTCATGCCATTTTGTACCGAAGCTAGACATCATTTCTTGATCGGTTGGTTCGAAATCAGGATCTAGTCTTACTTTATCTATGTATGGAATATCCTCCCATTTGAGAGCTTCATCACTAAACTTTTTCAATTCAGCAATTACTTCTTCTTGTGTAAAGTCACGATTTATGGCATTATCACCAAAAGCAATTTCGTAAACTTCTTCAATAAATTGATCTTTAGTCATTTTGTAATCTCCATATAAGGTGAATCAAACTCATCAAAGTATTCTTCCATCTCTTGCCACCAATCGACTATGTAATCAGAATCAAGATAAATACAAGTATGATCGAATAGATCAGGATTCTGTTGCATATAATCGTGATACCACTCTGCAAAGTATTCATGTAAATCTTCATGTACTTTGTAGTGTTCAGCAATTTCTATTGCATGATGGTGACAATAGAACTCAAAGTCTTGAGCATTTTGGAGCGTTTCTTTCTCCTGCATAACTTGATCTGGTAATGGGTTGTCAATCATTCTTCTACCTCCTTAATAAATTCAACTTCTTCTATTTGATGTGATCCATCAATTTCTTCTGATTCACCTATTGGAGGGAGATAATCTCCACCTCCCTGATGAAATATTTCTTTAGCTTCTTCTTCTGAATTAGCTTTGACAGAATAAACTCTTTTAATAATTGCTGATTCTGTAATGTAGTAAGTTTTCATAGTTTTCGCTAGCGAAATTCTCAGTTGAAAGTAATTTTTTTAAGGTAAGTGTTATTTAATATAGCTCCGATTTTCCTGCGTAATTCATCATCTTTATCAGTTTTAGCTTTATGATAATCACGAATTAAATCCTGATAAATTTCAGATTTTAATTCAGATTTTTGTTGTTGAAGAATTGACTCTATTGGCTCAATATCGTACATTTCTTCAACTTTTGTAATCCACTTGTAAACTGTCTTATCACTTACGCAATAATCAGCAGCAAGTTTAGAAGCTATCTTCGTCTTCTTGATATTGGAACGTAACATCTCTGCTATCGCTTCAAAGGCTTCATCTCTAGACTCTGTTATGTTCATTGACATCTCTCCTCGAACCATTGTTTAGCTATAAAGGCAGCAGCATCTTCTAATTCTTTTTGGTTAGAATCAAATTGATACTTGTTTTTTTTAGTGACATATTCAAGAGCTTCTTCGTAAAGATTCTCAAGAATTTCATCATTTACTGGGTGGGACATTATAGATACCCCACCGCTTCTTCTCCTTCCAATTCGTATAGCCACGAAACAGAAAGATATTTACCATTACTATAAGATTCTTCATCTCTACATTCGTATTTGGAACGTAAAGCGTGAACGATTGGTTCAGGAGGACTCCAAGCGGTATTAAAAGTTATCTCAAGAAAATCTGAATCATCTTGGGTGATTTCAATATCACAAGCTTCCCATTTAGTTCCCCAATGTTTATTTCTCCAATCGTACCAACGATCATCTTGCCTACCAGTAGATGCAAACTTAGGACAATCCCAACCTTTTGTATTTGGGTCGGGCTGTACTGGTAACTCTCCGATCTCACCTCTAGGGTCAGAAAAAGAATAAGGCTTTGCATATTCTTCTGTTAATGGAATAACCTTCCAATCTGGTTCAGGTATTAAAGCATGAAAAGGATTATCTCCTTCAAATAGCTTTTTAACTTCTTGAATTTTTTCAGAGTCATCTCCTCTAACTCTTACTCTGTTGTATGTCCAATTTGGCATTAGTTTTTACCTCCTATTTTTTGTAAAAATTGAATAATGTCAGACATACTATTTCCAAGCATTTTGATACCTTCACCTAAATCTTTATTAAGTTCAGATTGTTGCTTGTTTAATTCTTGTTGGCTCGAAGCATAGTTGTAATTAGCTTCCGCCATTTTTTTAACTATAGTTTCAAGATTTGATAATTTTTTATCAAATGAAGTTAAGGCTTGTAAGACTTTTTGAAAGTCTCTATCGTTTTGAGTCATAAATTTAGGATAAGTGAACTCATTATTAACAATAACATTGTTTTTGTGTAATTGCAACATTGTTATGCTATATTTAATGATGTAGTAACAGTATCATTATGAGTCTAATTAAGTCTTACATACTTTCAATCGAAGAAATGGGCTATGACCCCTATCATCTCAATAAATTATCCTCTGAAGAGTGGGATAACCTACTAACTAAAGCCTTAAAGTCAGATAAAAAGCTATATGAAACTTTAATTCTGACTAGGTGTAAATTAAAACTAGAAAAAGGGATTAATTAAAATCCCTTTTTTTCTCTTTTCTTTTGGTTCGGTAAAGATAAATCTTTTTGAACTCTTTCTTGTTTAGTCTTAAGATTTCTAACTCTTCTTACTTTATGAATAGAGTTAGATTCTTGACCTAACTGATTTTCAAACTTGTTGAAATTTTCAGTATCTCGAATAAATTGTTTCATTTACTTAAATCCTTTTTTCTTAGTTTTGTAATACCTGAAGACTAGCTCGAAGCTATGGAGCATTTCATGTTGAAAGACGCATAGTTGAGTCTCTAAATTATGCTGTTCATCAAGTATATCTTCATATCTCTGAAGAAAATGTGCTTTTAATTCAGAAATTTGACATAGTTTCTTTTGGATCGTACTTAGCTCCTCGAATAAATCTTTATCGTTAGTAATTACACGATCAGATAAATTCGACATTTTAGCTAAGTCTTTTTGAGCCTGAATCATTTCAGGATCAGTCGGTTTATAGTTCTTCATCAAATTCTCCTTTTTTGATTCTGTCATAAAGGCTTTGTGGACAGTTAGTCCACTTGTCCTTAAGAATAATCCAATCGAAATGGAGTAACTTCCATATCATCTTTGGATCGTCAATGTAAGTGTTGAATTGTCCGTACATAATTTTTAGAAAAATAAAGAATAAAAAGTAAAAGGTGAGCTATTGCTCACCAATTACCATATCTGCTGCTTTACTAGCATTAGCTAGGGATTTAAAAAGGATCTTTGGATCGCTTTTCAGCATTGGACACCATGCTTCCAAGTAGGCAGCGTGGTTTTTTGTGTCAAGATTTGAAATCTCAAGACGGCTGCATAGGAGGTACGCTCCCAATTCTGCAACCAATTCCTCCTGACTATAATTCAAGTCCTTTCTATCAAGTCTTGATTTATGGCCTGTTGAGTGAATTGCTTCATGGGCAAAGGTAGCTAGATAAGATTCATCATTCTTAAAGTTGTATCTTTTGGGAATAACGATTTCATCAGTTGTTGGTCGATAGTATGCTCTATCTCCACCTTTGATGACAGCCTTAACTTGATGCTCCCATTGAAATAAACGATCATGGGCTTGTTTAACCCGTTCGTCTAAAGGTCTAGGTGCAGAAGTTAAGACCGCCTTATCAATTAGCTCCTGAAGTCGTTTTTCAGACTGTTCATCAACTCCTCGAACATCAGCTACGTTAAATACTGGTACGCATTTGTAACTCATGTAAGAGCCGAATTGAACCTCCCCATTTTCGTCCTTATCTTTAAGTTCAAAAGACCTCTGTAAAGGTTGCATAATTCGAGCAGATTTAGAGCCTTTCTTAGGTAGGCAACCAATTGACTTGGCCTGACCTCCACCAATAAATAAGGGAAGATGCCAACCTCTGACCGCAGAAGATATACAGAGTAAAGCAGGATTTGAACCCTGATAATTTTTCCCTGTTAATAAATTCCTGAAGCCACCCTTAACTGTCCACTCTTTTCGCCATACTGGTACGCCATCTTCTAAAGCCCTGATTAACTCATTCACAATAAGTTCCTCTGGCTTTACATAAGATTTTTTGGCATTCATTCGGCCACTCATAATAGTCATAATTTTTACAGGATAAATGAAAAAGGAAAAAGGGGAAATTATCCCCTAATTTTTAAAATTCGTCTAACGTCTTTTTTGGCCGCTTCGACTTGTTTTGTTGAAAATTCCAGAGCTTCAAAATCTGCAATCTCTGCATAAAATTCTGATTTCTCATCATCTTCTGAAGTGATAGAAGAACATAAGGCAGCAACTAAACGCTGCCTATATTTTGGTACTCTTTGTTGTTTAAAAAATTCTGAATTTCACCGAATAAAGGCCGCATAAAGTTTTTAAACTTCTCAGCCTTGTATTCTGCTAAAACTCTAAGCTCATCTTTTTCTAAAATGTCATAGCCAGATAATTCCAACTCATCAAAACACGCCCGAAGCGTGTCTTGATCTGTTGGTTCATATTTTGAAAAATCAATTTTTTTGAAAAACATTTTTTTAAGCTCCAACGATTTGATTAATAAAACTCTGTTCTACTGGGTGGGCATATCTCCCGTTTAAGTATTGGGTGATGTGCTTGCTAGTAGTTCTGGAGTAGTATTCGTTAGTTTTGTAAAACTCTCCTGAAACTTTGCAAGCTACAGGAGTGTTATAAGAATAAAAAATCTCAGAGCCACTAGAAAGAGTCAAAAGACTCTTACTAGTTCCTAATCTTTCAAGTTTCATTGTTTGATACCTCCATAGAATCGAAATCGTAAATAAAAGAGTCAGAGAGAAGTCGATTAAACTCCTCCTGATCTTGAAAAAAGAAATACTCAAATTCGGACATTAGAAAAACCTCCTGAGTAATCTTTGAATGAAGTTATACTTTTTACGAACTGTAAAACTTGCAGGAATTACAATCGGTGCGAAGTCGTTCTTCATGTTCGGACGGATTACTGTAAATCTGGGTAATTCAACTCTTTTGGAATTGACCTCGACCCTATGATTGAAAGGTCGATTTAAATTAAGACTCTTACAGGTTGCAAGTGCTTGAGCTTGAGTGGCTCTCTCTGCAACTGTTTCCCACTTGGCCGCTTTGCCGTTGGCATAATCAAGGCCAGTGTATCTAGTAATGTGATAGTTCATTTTGAATGAATTGAATGAATCGGATCAATAAGCAAAAGGTAATACCTTTTACTTGTAGGC
>LUMA01000038.1_pt1 | contig 14805 bp, 14 predicted proteins | sample 730011 | NCBI WGS metagenome assembly LUMA01 (sample SAMN03860275, study PRJNA289734) | marine metagenome | biome: seawater column; feature: ocean; material: water; isolation source: Red Sea water column Station 91 - depth 50m | place: Saudi Arabia: Red Sea | collected 2011-10-15 | depth 50 m | reverse complement strand
TTTATCATAAATATTCACTAAATTTATAATAAACCAAAGCATTAAAGGTAATAAGATTGCGGAACTAATTTTTAAGAATAACCATTTTTTTGTTACTGGCAGCATTATATTAATCCTCTGCCAATTGTATAAATTAAGATGGTTAAAATAATCGAACCAAAAATAACTAGCAAACCTGTAATTCTTGTTGTTTGTAATTCAAATCCATAGCCTAAATCCATAAACAAGTGTCTTACTTCACTTAACATTTGAAAACTAAATGACCAGGTTATTCCAATTAAAATAAATTTACCTAAAAAGGTTTCTAAAAAAATTTTTATAATTTGATAATTACTTTCTCCTAGAAGCATTAATGCAAACCAAATACAAATTAATGTAATTGCAAAAAAATTAATTATTCCTGTAATTCTATGTGAAATAGATACTAATGAAGAAATATGCCATTTATAAATCTGTATATGTGGTGATAGAGGTCTGTTTTCCATATTTTATTTTGAATTAATAATTGTTTCAGCAATTTCAACTGAATTTAGAGCTGCACCTCTTAATAAATTATCTGATACTATCCATAAATTAATAGAATTCTCTTTTGTTTTATCTTCTCTAATTCATAACCTCACAACCATCTGCTTTACTTAAAACATCTCTCACTTTTTCTAAAGTATATGGTTTTTCAAATTCTATATTTACAGACTCCGAATGAGATACTAAAACAGGAATTCTTACACATGTAGCTGTAAGTTCAATTGAATCATCTAAGATTTTTTTTGTTTCATTTGTCATTTTTAATTCTTCTTTTGTATATCCATCATCAGCAAAAACATCGATATGTGGAATAACATTAAAAGCGATTTGTTTAGTAAAATTTTTTGACTCTATTTTTTTTCCATCTAAATATTGTTTAGTTTGATCAATTAATTCGTCCATTGGACTTTTGCCACCACCTGAAACAGATTGGTAAGTTGAAACTACAACTCTTTTAATTTTAAATAAATTATGTAGTGGTTTAAGTGCTATAACAAGTTGTGCTGTAGAACAATTTGGATTGGCAATAATATTTTTTTTCATATTTTTAATTTCGGCTGCATTCACTTGTGGAACGATCAATGGAACATCAGGATCCATCCTAAAAAAACTTGAATTATCTATTACAATTGTGTGCTTGGCAGCCTTTTCTGCAAATTTTTCAGCAATTTTTCCTCCTGCTGCAAAAAAAGTTATATCTGCTTTTGAAAAATCATATGTCTCTAAATTTTCAATAACATACTCTTTATCTCTAAAAGAGATTTTTTTTCCTGCACTTTTTTCTGAGGCAACTAAATATAGATTATCAAACTTAAAGTTTTTTTTATCAAATACTTCAAGAGTTTTTCTCCCAACATTTCCTGTTGCACCTACTATAGCTATGTTCATTTTAAAGTTGTTATACTAAATAAAAGGTAAATCGCAAACTTTACCACTGCAAATATCACCATTTATGCTTGCTTTTACGTTCTGGTCTATATTCCAATGCGATTTTTTCATCATAGCAATACCAATTACTTTTTTAAAATGAGGCGAATAACAGGCTGACCTTAATTCCCCAATGATTTTGTTATTATCATCAGCCAGATCTAAAGATCCTGTTAAACTTATTTTGTCCAAATCTAACTTAACACCCATTAATTTTCTTTTTATACCTTCAGATTTTATTTTCTTTAATTTTTCTTTTCCTAAAAAAATAACATCACTATCTATGTTGACATATTTATCAAAACCACATTCATAAGGATTATCTCCGTTATCCATATCATTGCCATGAGATAACAGTCCACTTTCGATTCGTTCTATTAAATTAGGACACCCCGGTTTAATATTAAATTCTTTTCCAATTTCAAATAAATGATCATATAGTTTTAAGCCTGCTTCAGTATTTTGAACATATACTTCATAACCTCCTTGTTTAGACCATCCAGATTGTGCGATAAGGTGTTTTGCACCTCCAAATTCAAAATAATCAAAACCAAAAAATTTTAATTTTGTGATCTGTTCTCCAAATACTTTTTCCATCAATTGAAATGATTTTGGACCTTGTACAGCCATGATATCAACTTTTGGCTCTATGATTTTAACATCAAATTTATTTCCAATTGCTAATCCTTTTGCAAATAATATTACGTCCGTATCTGCAATAGAAATCCACCATTTATTTTCATTAATTCTTAAAACAACTGGATCATTAATTAATCCAGCATTATCATCTATAATCGGACAATAATAACATCTTCCATCTTTAGATTTTGATAAATCTCTACAAGTCATTAGCTGAACTAATTTTGCAGAATCTTTTCCTGAGATTTCTACCTGTCTTTCAGCTGCTACATCCCAAATTTGAACATGCTCTTTTAAATGATGATAAGAATCTTCAATTGAACCAAAGGCAGCTGGAAGCAACATATGGTTATAAATTGTATAAGCTGTAACACCCTGTTCCTCAATTCGAGAAGTATATGGTGTACCTCTAAGTCTTCTTGATTTTGCAATTAAAAAGTTTTTCATTTTTTCAAAAATTCTAAAACTTTGTCTCTCATTTCAAATGCTTTTTCAATCATAATCATATGGCCACAACCCTCAATTATGTGTGTGGATGAGTTATTAATTAGACTAGAAAATTTTTTTCCAGCTTCTAGATTTACCATCTTATCTAGAGAGCCAAAAATAAACATTGATGGAAATTCTATTAATTTAGCAGCTTCAGAACCATTTTTGTAATTGTTACATGCAACAAGGTCCACCGCCAGTATGTCTCTTATGTCTCGAGGTGATTGTATTATTTTTTCTACTGGGTTACCTCCAATAAATCTTTTTGAACCTTCATAACCCCACTTCATCATTAATTTAACAGCATCAGAGTCCCCATTTTTTGCTAGATCAATTAGATCTGGATGAACTGGCATCTTATTTGACCCTCCGATAAAAACTAACTTTTTTAATCTATTTTTATATTTATGAGCATATTCAAGTATCTCCAAGCAACCTTGAGAATGACCAATTAAAATTAAATTATTTAAATTAAGTTTATTAAAAACCTGTTCCAACCAATCAGCTATTTTTTCAATACTATCTAAGCAAGGGCCATCAGAATTACCATGCCCAGGTAAATCAATAGATAATACGTTAAAATTATTATTTGAAAAAAACTGTTCAGTTAGAGACCAAACAATATGTGAAAGACCACTTCCATGAAGAAATACTATTGTTTCTTTATTTTGATCAATACCCTGTCCTGCATCAGACGCATAAACATTTTTATTTTCCAATTGAAAATTCAAAAATTACCTAAACTTGTTTTCTTAATTCAAACTTTTGTATTTTTCCTGTCGAAGTTTTTGGCAAATCACAGAACACAACCTTTTTAGGAACTTTAAATCCCGCTAAAGTTTCTTTACAAAAATCAATTAATTCTTTTTCTGATACCGGCTTATCTTTAACCATTTCAATAAATGCACAAGGAACTTCTCCCCATTTTTCATCTGGTTTTGCAACAACTGCAGCAATAGAAACTGATGGATGTTTAGAAAGTGTATTTTCTATTTCAATTGAAGAAATATTTTCTCCTCCAGAAATAATTATATCTTTTGATCTATCTTGTATTTTTACATACCCATCAGGATGCATTACAGCTAAATCACCACTATGAAACCATCCATCTTTCATGGCTTTATCAGTAGCATCTTTGTCTTTAAAGTAACCTTTCATTACGACATTCCCTCTAATCATAATTTCACCAATTGTTTTTCCATCTTTAGGAACTTCTTTCATTGTTTCTGGATCCAAAACAACGACACCTTCAGTATTTGGATATCTCACACCTTGCCTAGCCTTAATTTCATTTTGTTTTTCCTCATCGAAATTGTTCCATTCATCATTCCACGCACACTGAGTAACATGTCCATAAGTTTCCGTTAAACCGTATACATGCATAACTTCAAAACCTAATGCTCTCATTTTTTTGAAAATTATACTTGGTGGTGGCGCTCCAGCAGTCAAAACATAAACTTTTTGTTTTAATTTTTTTTTGTCACTTTCAGGAGCTCCTGTAATCATATTTAATACTATTGGGGCACCACCAAAATGAGTTACTTCATATTTATCGATTAATTCAAAAATTTTTTTTATATCAATATTTCTTAAACAAATTGTCCTTCCGTTTAACATTGGAACTGTCCATGGATAACACCAACCATTACAATGAAACATTGGAACCACTGTTAAAAAATTTAATCTATTTGGCATGTTCCAAGCTACCGAACTTCCTGTAGACATTAAATATGCACCTCTATGATGATAAACTACTCCTTTGGGATTTCCTGTAGTACCTGATGTATAGCTTAATGATATTGCTTGCCATTCATCCTCTGGCATTTGCCAATCGAAATTTTCATCACCTGTATTTAAAAAACTTTCATATTCTAAATCGCCAATTTTTTCTAATTTCGATTGATCAGCATTTTTATCATCTATATCAATTATTATAATTTTTTTATTTAAAGTTTTTAATGCTTTCTTAACTTCTCCATGTAATTGTCTATCAACTACTAGTACCTTTGCATCACTGTGATCTAAAATATATGAAATTGTATTTGCATCTAATCTTATATTAATAGTATTTAATACTGCACCTGCCATGGGTACTGAGTAATGTCCTTCGAAAATCTCTGGTGTATTAAAGGCTAAGAATGAAACAGTGTCTCCTTTTTTAATTCCAATTTTTGACAGTGCACTAGCAAATTTTACAGCTCTTTTGTAAACTTCATTCCAAGTATATTTCCTATCTTCATAAATTATAGCTTCATAATTTGGATAAATTTCCCTTGCTCTTTTAAGAAACGTTAATGGGGTAAGTGGTACGTAGTTAGCTTTATTTTTATCTAAATTTGTCTCGTAATGATTCATTATTAATTAAACTTAAAATTCATTATATTAGAACTTCCAGAAATAGCAGATTTGTAATGATACTCAGCTCTAGGCAATACCTTATCAAAATAAAATTTTGCTGTATTTATTTTATCACTATAAAATTCTTTATTTTTTTCAAAATCACTAAAACTTACATCTAAAATTTTGATCCAAGCATAAGCAATTGAAACATATCCCAGACTTCTCAAATAATCATTTGCTGCAGCACTAACATCGTCCTTTTCGATTTTATGTTTATCCTTAATCCAGTCGGTAAACTTAGATAAAATATCTAAATAATGATTTAATTCTTTTGAAAATGTTTTTACTTTTTCATTTTTACTATCACATTCAGATTTAATCATATCTAAAAACTTATTAATAATATCGCCATTTTTATTTGATAATTTTCTAAATACTAAATCTGCTGCCTGAACAGAATTTGTTCCTTCATAGATTGGGGTAATACGATTATCTCTATATAATTGCTCTATTCCTTGGTCTTTAGTGTACCCATATCCACCATGTATTTGCATCGCGTCGTTCGTAATTTCCATAGCTAAATCTGTAAATAATGACTTAACAACTGGTGTCATCAATGAAACATAATCCAAAGCTTCTTGTTTAATCTTTTCATCAGGATGATAAAGACTCACCTCAGTTTGTTGTGATAACCAAAAACATAAAGCTCTTTCTCCTTCAATAATTGACTTCATATTAAGTAAAGATCTTCTAATATCCGCATGATCTATTATAAAGTCTGCACCATTTGTAGATTTTGAATTATTTGTTTTTCCTTGCTTTCTCTCTTTTGCATAAGCAAGTGAGTTCTGATACGCAATTTCAGAAATTCCTAAACCTTGAATGCCTACCACTATTCTCTCAAGGTTCATCATAGTAAACATAGCACTAAGACCTTTATCTTTGTTACCAATCATATAACCAGTTGCTTCATCAAAATTTAACACACATGTTGCTGAACCCTTTATTCCCATTTTACTCTCTATAGATCCTGTTGAAATTCCATTTCTTTGACCAACACTACCATCTTCATTTACAATAAATTTTGGTACTAAAAATAAACTAATTCCTTTAGTGCCCGCAGGAGAGTCAGTTGATCTTGCTAAAACTAAATGAATAATATTTTCAGTTAAGTCATGATCACCAGAAGTTATAAAAATCTTTTGACCACTAATTTTATAGGTGTCATCAGATTGTTTGACGGCTTTGGTTTTTAACAAACCTAAGTCTGTACCACAGACTGGTTCTGTTAAACACATAGTGCCACTCCATTTACCTTCGACGATCTTTGGTAAATATTTATCTTTAATTTCATCTGAAGCATGATGATTAATACAATTATAGGCACCAATACTAAGTTCACTATATAATTTAAATGACAAACTGGCTGAAGAAAGCATTTCATCAAAGAACGCGCTTACTGTTTTTGGCATTCCTTGGCCTCCATATTTGGGGTCACAAGACAATGACGTCCAACCATCTTCAATGTATTTCTGATATGCTTCTTTGTAACCCGGTGGTGTTCTGACAACACCATTTTCTAAAATTGCTGGATTTTCGTCACCTGCTTTAGCAAGAGGTAAAATTAAATTTTGATTTATTTTAGCTGCTTCTTCTAAAATATCTTTAACAAGATCTGCACTCACCTCATTATATTTTTCAAGCTCATTATAATTCTTATTATCTCTTAATTTTTCAAAGAGAAACATCATGTCTTTTACTGGTGCGGTGTAACTTGGCATATTTAAAGCTTAGAATAATTCTGATTTTATTGCAATTTTGAAATTATCGCATCACCCATTGCTGACGTGGAAGTCTCTTTCATACCCTCTGACATTATATCTTTAGTTCTTAACCCATCATTTAAAACATCTTGAACTGCTTTTTCTAAAATATCTGCTTCTTTATCAAGATCTAAAGAATATCTTAGTGCCATAGCAAAGCTCAAAATAGAAGCAATTGGATTTGCTATCCCTTTACCAGCTATATCTGGAGCTGACCCGTGTATAGGCTCGTACATCGCTCTCATCTCACCATCTTTATTTTTTGCGCCTAAAGATGCTGATGGTAAAAGACCTAAAGATCCCGTTAACATTGAAGCTTGGTCTGACAACATATCTCCAAACAAATTATCTGTTACAATTACATCAAATTGTTTTGGGTTTCTTAAAAGCTGCATAGCACAATTGTCTGCTAACATATGACTTAATTCTACATCTTTGTATTCTTTTTCATGAAGTTCTTGGACTTCTTCTTTCCACAATTGTCCTGCTTCCATCACATTTGATTTTTCACATGAAGTAACCTTGTTTGATCTTTTTCTAGCTAAATCAAAAGCGATCCTAGCTACTCTAGTAATTTCACTAGTCGTGTAAGTGTGTGTATTAATTCCTTTTCTTTCTCCATTTTCAATTGGCTTAATTCCTCTAGGTTCACCAAAATATATACCACCCGTTAACTCTCTTACTATCATTATATCTAGTCCTGAAACTACCTCTGGCTTTAGGGTTGAAGCATCTACTAATTGTTTAAAACAAATTGCAGGCCTTAAGTTAGCAAAAAGCTTTAATTCTTTTCTAAGTTTTAATAATGCTCTTTCTGGTTTTTTGGAAAATTCTAGGTTATCCCATGTAGGACCACCAACTGCTCCAAGCATAATTACTTCACTTTCTAGTGCTTTGTAAAAAACCTCATCAGTGATTGGGGTACCGTGTTTATCATAAGAACAACCACCAACTAGCTCCTGATCAATTTCAAAATCTAAAGATTTTTTATCATTAAACCAGTTAATGATTTTTTTTACCTCAGTTATTACCTCCGGACCAATACCATCACCAGGAAGTAAAAGTATTTTTCTTTTTTTTACTTTAATCATTAAATACCCAAGGCTTTTCGTTTTTTAAATTTGTTTCAAACTTCTCTATTTTTTCTGATTTTTTTAGTGATAAAGCGATATCATCAAGCCCTTCTAACAAACATTTTTTCTTAAATGGATCAACTTCAAATTTTAGCTCATTATTTCCATAAACTATTTTTTCCTCTTGCAAATCAATAGAAATTTCTTCTTGTCTATTTGCGTATTCAGATAGCTCTTTTATTTTTTCTTCTTCAAGGATTATAGGCAAAATTCCATTTTTAAAACAATTACTAAAAAAAATATCTGCATAACTTGAACTTATTACACAAGTAATTCCAAAATCTAATAAAGCCCAAGGAGCATGTTCTCTTGATGAACCACATCCAAAGTTTTTTCCAGCAATTAAAATTTTAGATTGATTAAATGGATCTTTGTTTAACACAAAATCATTTATTTCTTTGCCTTGATCATCATATCTCATTTCAAAAAACAAATTTTTTCCAAGACCGGTTCTTTTGATAGTTTTTAAAAACTGTTTTGGAATTATCATATCTGTATCAATATTTACAATTGGTAAATAAGCTGGGATACTTTTTAATTTATTAAATTTTTGCATTTAATTTTGATACTTTCTGACATCATCTAAATTACCTGAAATTGCAGCTGCTGCAGCCATTCCTGGACTAACTAGATGGGTTCTACCACCTCTACCTTGTCTTCCCTCAAAATTTCTATTTGATGTAGAGGCGCATCTTTCTTCTGGCTTTAATTTATCGGCATTCATCGCTAAACACATAGAGCAACCTGGTTCTCTCCATTCAAACCCTGAGCTAACAAAAATTTTATCTAGTCCTTCTTGCTCTGCTTGTTCTTTAACTAAGCCTGAGCCTGGAACTACTATAGCATTAACATGCGATGATACTTTTTTATCTTTTACGATTTTTGCTGCTTCTCTCAAATCTTCTATTCTGCCATTAGTACAACTACCAATAAATACTTTATCTATTTTTATATCTGTGGCTGCCATGTCAGGTTTTAAACCCATATACTTTAAAGCTCTTTCAATTGAATTTTTTTTATCTTCATCAGTCTCATTATTTGGATTTGGAACTTTTCCATCAATTGTTATTACATCTTGTGGTGACGTACCCCATGTAATCATAGGTAAAATTTCATTTGCATTAAGGCTAATTTCTTTATCAAAACTAGCATCAGAGTCTGTTTTTAAAGTTTCCCAATAGTTCAAAGCTTTATCCCAATTTTCACTTTTTGGTGACATTGGTTTTCCTTTTAAATATTCAAAAATTTTTTCATCTGGTGCAATTAATCCTGCTCTTGCACCACCTTCAATTGTCATATTGCAAATAGTCATTCTTTGCTCAACACTTAAAGATCTTATTAAATCTCCAGCATATTCCACAACAGATCCTGTTCCACCTGCTGTACCTATTTTTCCAATTATTTGAAGTATTACATCTTTAGAAGTAACTCCTAAAGGAAGTTCACCATTAACATTAATTCTAAAATTTTTAGCTTTTTTCTGAACTAGTGTTTGGGTTGCTAAAACATGTTCAACTTCTGAAGTTCCTATTCCAAATGCTAAAGCACCAAATGCTCCATGCGTTGCGGTATGACTGTCTCCACAAACAATAACTGTACCTGGTTGAGTAAAACCTTGTTCAGGTCCTATGATATGAACGATACCTTGCCTCTTATCATCCATACCAAATAACTGAACACCGAATTCTTTACAATTTGCCTCTAAAGTATCTACTTGAATTTTTGACTCTTCATCTGAAATACCTTTTGATCTGTCAGTTGTTGGAACATTATGATCTGCAACTGCTAAAGTTAAATTTGGGTGTCTAACTTTTCTATTAGAATTTCTTAATCCTTCAAAAGCTTGGGGGCTTGTCACCTCATGAATTAAATGTCTATCTACAAAAAGTAAAGATGTGCCATCATCTTGTTGATCAACTAGATGATCGTTCCAAATTTTATCGTATAATGTTGTAGACATTGAAAAAAAAATTATTTTTTTTCTGTAGAGCTTTCTGATTTTTGTTCTTCTTTAGGAGCCTCTGCTGCTGGAGCCGCCTCTTCTTTAGGTGCTGCTTCTGCTTTAGGAGCCTCTTCTTTAGTTGCTTCAACTGCAGGAGCTACATTTTCCTCTGTAACTGTCTCTGGTTTTGCCTCGATATCAATACCAATTTTTTTTCTAATTTTTTCTGCAATCCTTGCTGATTTACCAGTTCTGTCTCTTAGATAATAAAGTTTTGCTCTTCTTACTTTACCTGATCTAATAACCTTAATTGAATCAATTAAAGTTCCAAATAAAGGAAAAGTTCTCTCAACACCCTCTCCAAATGAAATTTTTCTAACCGTAAAAGATGAGTTTAAGTCTCTGCTTTTTTTAGCAATACATACTCCCTCAAAATATTGAATTCTTTCTTTTTTACCCTCGGTAATTCTCACACCAACCTTAACAACATCTCCAGGATAAAATTCTGGAATTTTTTTCTCTGAAAGAATTTTGTTAACGTTATGCTGGTTTATTTCTTCAATTGTTTTCATGTTAATATTTATCAAGTTAATTCTTCTTATATTTTTCCCATAAATCTGGTCTTCGGTCGCGTGTTATAGCCTCAGATTGAGATAAACGCCAGTGTTTAATTTTATTATGATCACCTGATAATAGTACGTCTGGCACAGCTTTTTCCTCCCAAATTTGAGGTTTTGTATACTGAGGGTACTCTAGAAGACCATTTTCAAAGGTTTCATCTAATTTAGAGTTTTCATTTCCTAATACACCTGGCAGCAATCTTAAAATACTATCTATTACTACATATGCTGCTGACTCCCCGCCTGACAAAACATAATCTCCAATACTAATTTCCTCAATATTTCTTGTTGAAAGTATTCTTTCGTCCACACCTTCAAAATGACCACAAATTAAAGACAGAGATTTTTCATTAGCTAGCTCTTTTGCTAAATTTTGATCAAATTTTTTTCCTTTTGGCGATAAGTATAAAATTCTCTCACTCTCATTTTTGTTTTCATCTAAAGACTTTGCAAGAACATCTGCTTTTAACAACATCCCTGAACCACCCCCATAAGGTGTGTCATCTACTGTTTTATGTTTGTCATCAGCTGCATCTCTTATGTTTACAACTTTAAGTTTCCATAAATTATTTGATAAAGCTTTTCCATAAAGTCCTTTAGATAAAGGACCAGGAAAAACCTCTGGATAAAGTGTAAACACTTGAGCTTGCCACATAAATAATCTTTAAATTATTTTTTTTCCTCTGCTGGAGCTGCTTCTGCTTTTGGAGCTTCTTCTTTAGGAGCTTCTTTATTATCCTCTTCTTTTTTATTTCTCTCTTTTTTTGGCACTGCTTTATTTGGATTATTTCCATTTGCAGGCATAGGCATTAGTTCGTTCTCACCTAAAATTCTTGCTACTCTAGTTGTTGGTTGAGCTCCTTGACCAAGCCAATATTTAATTCTCTCAGCTTCTAGGCCCACTCTTTCTTTTTTCTCTTTTGGTAATAGAGGATTAAAGAAACCAACCTTTTCTATAAATCTTCCATCTCTTGCAAAACGACTGTCGGCAACAACAACTTTATAAACAGGACGTTTTTTTGTTCCACCTCTTGATAATCTTAATTTTAACATTTCTTCTCCTTTTTACTTTAATTGGTTAAATAGCTCTGGCGGTATACCTTTATCAGACATACCTTTCAGATTTCCTTTTGACATCTTTTTCATCATTTCAGACATCATTTTAAATTGCTTAAGCAATTTATTGATAGTGGCCGGATCTGTGCCAGAGCCATTAGCAATTCTTTTTTTTCTAGAACCATCTATTATTTTTGGGTTCTCTCTTTCTTTTTTTGTCATTGATAAAATAACAGCTTCATTTTTAGTAATTATACTTTCATCAATTCCCGCTGAATCCATTTGAGATTTAATTTTAGAAACTCCTGGCATAAAAGACATAATTCCCTCAATACCACCCATTTTTTTCATTTGTCTTAATTGAGATAAATAATCTTCCATAGAGAATTGACCTTTTTTTAAATTTTCCTCTGCTTTTTTAAGATTTTCTTCTCCTAAATCTTGAGCCGCCTTTTCTACAAGGGATACGATATCCCCCATACCAAGTATTCTGTTTGCAATTCTATCTGGATGGAATACTTCAAGATTATCTATTTTTTCTCCTATACCTAAAAATTTAATTGGAACGTTTGAAACATATTTCATACTCACTGCGGCTCCACCTCTTGCATCACCATCAGCCCTAGTTAAAATAATTCCAGATAAATTAACTGTATTTTTAAATTCTTTTGCCACTGAGGCTGCAACTTGACCTGTTAAAGAGTCTGCAACTAAGAAAGTTTCTGTTGGATTAATGACAGCTTCAATTTGCTTAATCTCACTCATCATTTGTAAGTCGATTTGAGTTCTACCAGCAGTATCAAATAAAATTATTTCAGCTCCATTTAAATTAGCAGCACTTATTGCTCTTCTACAAATATCAGCAGGTTGCTGACCTTCTATAATAGGTAAAGTTAAAATATTATTTTGTTCTCCTAAAGATCTAAGTTGTTCTTGTGCAGCTGGTCTGTAAATATCTAGACTGACCATCATTACTTTTTTCTTTTTATTATTTTCTAAAAATTTTGCTAATTTTGCTGTTGTTGTTGTTTTTCCAGAACCTTGTAACCCAACTAACATCATTGGCACAGGCGGTACTGCGTTTAAGTTTATCTCATTATTTGTTGCACCTAATAAGTCTACAAGCTCATCATAAACAATTTTAACAACCATATCCCCAGGAGAGGTAGACCTTATTATCTCTTGGCCTAATGCTTTTGGCTTAACTTTTTCAATAAAATCTTTTGCAACATCCAAAGAGACATCTGCTTCAAGTAAGGCTTGCCTAATACCTCTTAAACCTTCATCTACTTGAGCTTCATCAAGTGAAGGTGCCTTTTTCAGAGAAGAAAAAATTTCTTCAAATTTATTTGTTAAATTTTCAAACATATTTATTACGCATAGCAGTAACGCACTAGTGGGCGAACCCTCGCTGACTAGTGTCGATCTCTTTGTTTCCAAAGACACCGCAAAGTTAATGTTTTTGCGGAAACGGCAACAACCTATAATAGAGGTTCAAAAAGTCAATAAATAAGTTAAATATCTATATATGGATATTAAAGCTTTTAAAATGGACGGTTTAGGTAATGATTTTGTCATCATAGATAATAGGCAAACAATTACAAATTTGACGAAAGAGCAAATAATAAAGATTTGTGACAGAAAATTTATTGGTTGTGACCAACTAATATTGATTAAAAAAAATGATATTTCAGATGCTTCACTAGAATTTTATAATTCAGATGGAGGAATGTCTGGTGCGTGTGGAAATGGTACGCGATGTATTGCTGATTTATTAGGCAAAGAAAATAACAAAAAAGAAATTGTCCTAACAACTTTATCTGGCAAATTAAAATCAAATATTGTTGGAGAAAAAATGGTTTCTACAGAAATAGGTGTTGCAAAAACAAAATGGGATGAGATTCCATTGTCTAAAGAATTAAATACGAATAATTTAGGAATTAAAATTAATGACAAAAATAATAACGAATTTTCTGGTGGAACTGCTGTAAATGTTGGAAACCCACATGTAGTTTTTTTTGTTGATAATAACGAAAATTTTGAAATTGAAAAAATTGGACCAAAAATCGAAACCCACTCTCTATTTCCAGAAAAATGTAATGTTACTTTAGCAACTGTTGTTAACAAAGAATTGATAAAAGTTAGAGTGTGGGAAAGAGGAGCTGGACTTACCAAAGCTTGTGGAACTGCAGCTTGCGCAACAGCTTTTGCCGCAAAACAAAACGGACTGGTAAATGATAAAGTTGATATTGAATTTTCTACAGGTAGATTGACAATTTCAATTGATGAAAACAATAGTATTCATATGAAAGGACCAGTTTCAGATATTGAGGAGATAAATTTTAAAATTTAATGGGAATTTTTGAAAAATTTAAATCAGGTTTTAAAAAAAGTGCCTCAGCTTTTACAACGGGTTTAAGAGATATAGTTGTAAAAAAAGAGATTGATGACAAAACATTAGACAAAATTGAAGATTACTTAATTCAATCCGATGTTGGTATTGTTTCTGCTTCAGAAATAAGAGAAATAATTTCTCAAACAAAAATTGATCCCAATAAAGATTTAACCGACGAAATAAATAATATTTTAAAAAATTATATTATTTCAATTATGAAACCTTTAGAAAATATTGAATTCTTCAAAAAAAAAGAAAAATTAAATGCAACATTAATTTCAGGTGTCAATGGTGTTGGAAAGACAACTACTATTGGAAAAATAAGCAAAATATTAAAGGGTAATGGAAACAAAGTAATGCTAGCTGCATCAGATACTTTTAGAGCAGCAGCTATAGAACAACTAGAAAATTGGGCAAACAAAGTTGATGTTCAAATTACAAAATCATCTCAAGGCTCTGATCCTGCATCAGTCGCTTACAAGGCTATTGAGGAAGCATTAAACAATAATTTTAATCAAGTTTTAATTGATACAGCTGGAAGACTTCAAAATAAAAAAAATTTAATGGAAGAGTACAAAAAAATTATTAGTGTGCTTAAAAAAATTGACCCTTCATATCCTAACGAAGTAATTCTTGTCTTAGATGCAACTACAGGACAAAATGCACTTAATCAAGTTGAAGAATTTAGTAAGATACATGATTTGACAGGTTTAATTATTACTAAACTTGATAGCACAGCAAAAGGTGGTGTGGTTTTAGCTATTTGTAAAAAATATAATTTACCTATAGTTGCAGTAGGGATGGGAGAAAAAGAAGATGACTTACAACCCTTTAATGCTGAATATTTTTCAAAAGCTTTATTAGGAATTGAAAATTAAAGTTTATTGATAAAATTTTTAATCTTAGAGAGTAATTC
>LUMA01000029.1_pt1 | contig 17018 bp, 22 predicted proteins | sample 730011 | NCBI WGS metagenome assembly LUMA01 (sample SAMN03860275, study PRJNA289734) | marine metagenome | biome: seawater column; feature: ocean; material: water; isolation source: Red Sea water column Station 91 - depth 50m | place: Saudi Arabia: Red Sea | collected 2011-10-15 | depth 50 m | reverse complement strand
AGCATACTGAACTCAGCCGGTAAACTTTAATGTTGAAATTGCTCAAAGAGTTTTGGGTAAACAGTTACAATTCAGATCCAACAGCATTTTACTTTGAAGTCGTATCGGTAGCATTTACCATAGTTGGAAGTTGTGTGTTGACATTTACTTCTCCAAATCCTATAATGACAGTTGTGTTTCCGATATATTGGATCGGATCAAGCACTATGTTGTACGCAGGTATAAGACGTAGGCAGATATGGTTAAGCACATTGACGGCATGGTTTACAACAATGAACACGATAGGTTTATATAAAGTATTCATAGCATGAGTTACATTGACGCACTTTACAAGAAAGACGAAGACAAGATATACGTTGTAGAACGTGATCCAAAGAAGGGTCGGGTATTCGTGGAGTACGACGCAAGGTATGTGTTCTACTATCCGGACGCCAGAGGCAAACACAGAAGCATGACTGGTGAACCATTGCAGAGAGTGATATGCCAGACAAACAAAGAATTCATTAAGGAGCAGAGGATCAGATCCAACAAGCAACTTTATGAACATGATATCAATCCGGTATTCAGATGCTTGGAGGAGAACTACCTAGGTAAGGAGACTCCAAAACTGAATGTGATGTTCTTTGATATCGAGGTGGACTTTGATCCTGAAAAGGGTTATGCCACAACAGATGATCCGTTCATGCCCATAACTGCCATTAGTTGTTATATGAGTTGGACGGATCAACTGGTCACACTTGCATTGCCACCCGACACGATCAGTATGCAGGAGGCCAAGATGATGACCGAAAGATTCCCAAACACAATGCTTTTCGAGAATGAAAAAGACATGCTAGATGCATTTTTACAACTTGTGGAAGACGCAGACATACTGTCGGGTTGGAACTCCGAGGGTTATGATATACCTTACACTGTGGGAAGAATACAAAAAACATTGAGTGGTGATGACACCAGGAGGCTTTGTTTCTGGGGAGAAAAGCCAAAGAGAAGAGTGTTTGAAAAGTACGGCAGAGAGCAGTTGAGTTTCGATCTAGTAGGACGTGTACACTTGGATCTACTAGAACTATACAGGAAGTACACATACGAAGAAAGACACAGTTTCAGACTAGACGCCATAGGTGAGCACGAACTAGGCGAAAAGAAAACGATATACGAAGGATCATTAGATAATTTATACAAGAACGATTTTGGTCTTTTTGTAGAATACAACAGACAGGACTGCCACTTGTTAGCAAAATTAGAGAAGAAGTTGAAATTCATAGAACTTGCCAATGAGATAGCACACCAAAACACTGTATTGCTACAAACAACCATGGGTGCTGTTGCTGTGACCGAACAAGCCATTGTCAACGAAGCACACAGGCGTGGAATGCAAGTAGCAGGTAGGAAATACAAGAAAGAGGGAGAAGAGAACCAACCGGCGGCAGGCGCATACGTGGCTACTCCACAAAAAGGATTACAGGACTGGATTGGTTCGATCGACATAAACTCTCTGTATCCTAGTGTGATTAGAGCATTGAACATGGGACCTGAGACGATAGTTGGACAGATAAGGCCAGTAATTACGTCGGCAGAAATAAACAGGGCCAAACACGCCAAGAAATCATTTGCGGCGGCATGGGACAGCCAGTTCGGCAGTTGGGAGTACCAAGCGGTCATGAACCAAGAGAAAGGCACAGAGATTGTTGTGGACTGGGAAGACAAGACCAGTGTGCGTATGAGTGCGGCGCAACTGTATGACATAGTATTCGACGGCAACAACAAATGGATGTTGAGTGCCAATGGAACTATATTCACATACGAGTATGAAGCTATCATTCCAGGTTTATTGAAACGTTGGTATGCCGAGAGACAAGAGATGCAACAGAAGATGCGTGATTGTGGAGACAACGAAATCGAAAGAGAATACTGGGACAAAAGACAACTTGTTAAAAAAATTAATTTGAACAGTCTGTATGGCGCAATATTGAACCCAGGTTGTAGGTTCTTTGACATCAGAATTGGACAATCGGTCACACTGACCGGCAGGTGTATAACAAAACACATGGCCAGCAAGGTCAATGAGATTGTTGCAGGCAAGTATGATCACAAGGGAGAAAGCATTGTTTACGGAGATACAGACTCTGTTTACTTCACCGCACACAAAACATTAAAAAAAGAAATACAAGAAGGCACTATACCATGGACAAAAGATTCAGTGGTGGCACTGTACGATAAAATTTCAGACGAAGTAAACACTTCATTCAAAGCATTCATGACACGGGCGTTCCACACACCAAGCACAAGAGGTGAAGTGATAGCGGCAGGAAGAGAACTTGTTGCCTCTAAAGGACTTTTCATCACAAAGAAGAGATATGCTGTGCTTTACTATGACAAAGAAGGAGAACGTACAGATGTAGAAGGCAAAGAAGGAAAAATGAAAGCAATGGGCCTCGATCTTAAACGTTCAGACACTCCGGTTTTTGTGCAGGACTTCTTAAGTGAAATACTCTACATGGTGTTGCAAGGCAAAGATGAAAAGGATGTTCTTGACAGAATCAGTGAATTTAGAGCCGAATTCAAGTCTAGACCGGGTTGGGAGAAAGGTTCACCGAAGAGAGCAAACAACATGACCAAATATACCGAAGCAGAAGAAAAACAAGGAAGGGCAAACATGCCTGGACATGTCAGAGCAAGTATGAACTGGAACAAGTGCCGAGACATGTACGGCGACAAATACAGTCTGCCTATTACAGATGGTGCAAAAGTCATTGTGTGTAAACTGAAAAACAATCCACTAGGGTACACTAGTATCGCATATCCAGTTGATGAAATGCGTATACCGGAATGGTTCAAAGAGTTGCCGTTTGATGGTGATGCCATGGAGGCTACAATCCTAGATCAAAAAATAGATAATCTAATCGGGGTGCTGGGGTGGGACGTTCAAAGCACGGAGACCACAAACACATTCAATAAGCTGTTTGAATTTTAAATAAGTTTATGTTGAGCATAGAAGAAATCAAACTACTAATCGAGAAACTCGAACGGGTCAATGAAAAAGATCTAAAAAAACTTATAAATGAAAATCTAAAGATATTAAAAGACATAGAGGTGGCCGTGGATGCCAACAACAACGAAGTGATAGACAGAATGTCCAAAACCCCACAATGGTTTGAACGAGACCTCGAACAAAAAAGGAAACACCCTGTGGTTGATCCTTGGTTATTTGACATGATAAAACTTAAAATATCTCAATTTGCAAAATCTCACACATACCACTGCTTAGAAATTGGACCAGGAACCGGAATGTTCTCCAAAGAGTTCAGAGCTTGGAGAAAGAATTATTTTTTAGACATCAATCCCGCAATTGAAAACAAAATTAGGCGTAGATTTAAACCTGGAGAACAGAAAAACCGACTTTTCTATCTGACACGTGAGACAAATTGTCAAAACATACCACAAGGGAGTTGCAATTTTGTGTTTAGCTGGGACACATTTGTGTTTTTTACAAAGGCACACATACAACAATACTTGCATGATATAAAAAGGGTGCTTATACCAGGGGGTTACTGTTTCATACAGTATGCAGATTGTCATTACAATGTTGATTTGAAAGAAGCCAAACGCGGTTATTGGAGTTTTAACACCAGAACCTCAATGGAAAAGATTATAACCGAAGAAGGTTATGATGTAATTGAAATGGGACAGTTCCGTCCCGGAGCCAATTACGCGATATTCCAAAAACCTGGTAAACAAAATCCAACAGTGTATAAGTTTTCCGAAATAACACTAGACTAAGATCTAAATATCCTATACAATTAGACATTATGATAGACATCTTAAAAGACATCGTTAAGCACACGCATGGACTGGGATTTTTGGATCTTGTCAAGATTACTGGCGACAGTAATGAAACTGCTATTGATTCAATGGCGGAAGACAGATCAGTAATCTTGCAAGGGTCTTTTCACAAACCACAAGCGGAAATGTCTGGTACGTTTGGTATGCCTCAGATGGGCAAGTTAGATATCCATCTTAAGTGTCCCGAGTACAAAGACAAGGCAAAGATAACTGTGTTGTCCGGTGAGCGGAACGGAACAACAGTTCCAACAGGAATCCACTTCGAGAATGAAAAGGGTGACTTCAAGAACGATTACAGATTTATGAATGCTGAGATTATAAACGAGAAACTTAAGACTGTAAAATTCAAAGGTGTTAAGTGGGACGTTGAGATCGAGCCAAGTGTGGCAAGTGTTCAAAGATTCAACTTCCAGGCAACAGCAAACACAGAACACAATTCATTCGTTGTAAGAACTGATAATGGGAACCTGATATTCACATTTGGTGATCAAGCATCGCATGGTGGAGAGTTTACGTTTGCAACCGACGTTAAGGGCACTCTTAACAAAGGTTGGAGTTGGCCTGTAGGACAAGTATTACAGATCTTGAAACTATCTGATTCGGCAAAAGTTATGTTGCACTTCTCAAACGAGGGTGCCATGATGGTTTCCGTTGATTCAGGACTAGGCAAGTATCAATACATTATACCAGCACAGGCGCAATAATGACTGGACAGAGTAGTAAGCAGGAACACTTAGGAGAGTTAAGTAGAGACTTTGCAGTATTCCTGCCTGCTATTTCAAATTTTTACAACACATTCATCAGCAAACAGAGAGTTACAGAAGGCAAACACATAGCCGAAGAGAGAATTCCCAACACATTCGAACACGGAGTGGAGTCGTTAAACTTCATTAATCCAGAAAAAGGTATGTTTACATATCCCACTGCACTGTACTCGGCAGGACACGCCTGCTTGGATATGGACAAAGTGAATGACAGAGACCATATGTTTGTCAACAGAGATAGGAAGTTCACTACAATCGTTGGAGACTCCGGTGGATACCAGATAGGTAAGGGTGTGATCAAATTTGATTGGAAAGACTTTGAAGGAAACAAAGCTAACAAAGTGAGATCAGATATTTTAAATTGGCTAGAACTGACAAGCGACTGGGCAATGACACTTGACGTACCCACTTGGGCGGCGGATGATCTAAACAGTCCAAAGACAGGATTGAAAAGTTTCCAGGACACACTCGACGGAACAATATACAACAACAAGTTCTTCCAAAAGAACAGACTAGGACAGACAAAATTACTTAACGTGTTGCAGGGCGACGATTGGAACACAGCACAAATATGGTATGATGCAGTGAAAGATTTCGAGTTCGAAGGTTGGGCAATGGGTGGCATCAACATGTGTGATATGGAAGTAATGCTGAAACGTCTTATCATAATGAGAGATGAGAAGAAACTGGACGGCAAAGACTGGATGCACGTACTAGGAACGTCACAGATGGATTGGGCATGTTATCTCACACAGGTACAAAGGCAAGTTAGAAAACATATCAATCCAAACTTCACAATAAGTTTTGACAGTGCATCAGCATTCTTATCAACTGCAAACGGACTTGTTTATACACACAACTCTTTTGCTCCTGATAGATTCTCTTTTGTTATGGACAAGGCTCCGGATGACAAAAGTTTGAAAGGTTCTAACATACAATTTCCATTTGACAGTGGTGTTGGACGTAAATTGAAAATGAAAGACGTGTGTTGGTATGGCGAGAAGGATCTAAACAAAAATGGTAAGATTGGTGCTACAAGTTGGGACAGTTTCAGTTATGTATTGATGATGGCACACAACGTATATAATCAAATCAGAGCCATACAGATAGCAAATGATTTGAATGACATAGAATCAATCAAATACAGACCAGAAGTTAAACACTGGCGTAAAACAAAAGCGTCAGATAAAACAGATGAGCCAAGCATATACGTTCCTAGAAACATATTGTATTTCAACACACTAGTTGAAGAAGTGTTCACAAGTGAGAAACCTATGGAAGTAATAAGCAACGCATCAAGCTATTTGGCAGACATCAGAGGTAATAGATGGGCGAGAGCAACGGGCGGTGGTAAAGGCACAAACAATTTTAGTTCGTTATTTGAATAGGAGGAAATATGGCAACTGGTAACTTTAAGAAAAATAAAAGACTCAAAAAGTTAGTGGATCATCATGCTTACCTAAATAAGAAGGTAGCAGAACTTACCATTGACAGGAGAAAAGATAGAAGTGATGAGAGCAAACAGATACTAATGCGTTTAAAAAAAACCAAATTGGCAATGAAAGATGCAATCGCTAAAGCAAAAACAAAACTTGGTTTGACAAACGAATAATTTATAGTATAATACACACATGAACAGAGATTACAAAACAGGCAAAAGTGATAGTGTAGGTGTATTTTCAGGATTGGAAATAGAACACACACCGGCATTGGGTAAACAAACACTTTTTTTGGCACGTAATGATCTGTATTTTGATCAAATTGTACGACTAGCAGAGAAAGTCAAAGCAGAAGCAATCTATTTTGGTGCAAACAGATCTTTCATGCACAATATTGCTAACACGCCACATCTTATCAGAAGATTGATGAGAAAAGGTTATTGGTGCACAATAGACTATCAATACAGTGTACACTCAGCGGTCAAAGAAAATTTCAAGGATATATGGAACGAAGAAAAGTTTATTCCATTGTGCTCTGTAATTTTTCCTAATTCAGAAGAGGATGACAACCTCTGTGTCAAGGTCGATGATGTTGATTTCAATAAAACAAATCCAGGCGTGTGGACAATGAGCATGAACCATTTTAAACAGTCATCAGGATTTACATCTTGGAAAGAATACACACAAGACGAACCAATAGAGGAGAAACAATGGGCAACGTAATAGATGACATGTATAATGTTCCAGATGTTGAGTCTAAAAGAGTTCAAGCACTACAAGAACAAGCGGCAAAAGGATCAAAAATGATATGGGTAACATTTAGGAAAGAGGGTATTCACAAATATCCAGCGGCACTTGATGATCCTAAACTAGCAACAGGCGATAGGATGGATGTATCATTCCTGGGATATCCACATAGACACATATTTCATTTTAAAGTTGCGATTGAAGTTTTCCACGATGACAGGGATATAGAATTCATACAATTCAAAAGATGGATTGAAGACATGTACAGCGAAGGTACACTGAAACTAGATTATAAATCATGTGAGATGATGTCAGATGATTTGTACATACAGATAACAAAAAGATACCCGGGCAGAAAGATCGAGATAGATGTTTCTGAGGACGGTGAGAATGGATCACACGCAGTATATGAAAGAGTTTAAAATCAAACAAAAAAGAGCAACAACAAGAATGGGCCACTTGCCTATCGAAGGCGGAGGACTTAATGCTGGTTATGATACTGTTGATGCAATAGCAAACATATGCACCACAGCCGGTAACCTCGGCTTGATGTATGGCAAAGACTTCATTTGGTCAAACACCGATTATGATGATGACTTTGACGAATGTGTTACCCTGTTGGTGAAAGACGAGAAATACAAAACTCTGTTTCACCTTGCCCTACAGAATACACACAGAATTAAACACACTAACCAGGGCGAAATTAAACTTACCAAGGAGAGAAAATGAAAAGAGATCTAATGATTCCAAAAGTTACTTTTAGAGTTAGAACAGGAGACGAAGTAGAAACAGATGGCGGTTGTGCTATCGGCGGGCAATGGTTGAACAAAACCACAGAAGATTTTTTCAAAGGAAAAAGGGTAGTGTTGTTCAGTTTGCCAGGAGCATTTACTCCTACCTGTTCATCACTACAACTACCAGGCTTTGAAGAAAACTATGAAAAAATTAAAGGACTAGGCGTAGATGAGATATATTGCGTGTCTGTCAACGATAGTTTTGTGATGAATGCATGGGCAAATCATATGAAAATTGAAAAAGTTAAAATGATACCAGATGGATCAGGAAACTTCACAAGGTTTATGGGTATGCTAATAGGAAAGAACCACTTGGGTTTTGGCAACAGAAGTTGGAGATACATGTGTGTAATCAATAATAACACAATCGAAAGATGGTGGCAGGAACCTGGTATCAACAACGAGGGTACAGATGATGACCCTTATGTGGAATCAACGCCAGAGAACATGATCAAGTATTTGGAGATCGAATACGCTGGTAGGCAAGGATAATGGACATTATAACCACTGACAAAGTACAACGAGTTCCTTATGTAAAATTTAAGGTAAGAGTAAATGATAACACAGCGGTAAGTGGTTGCACTTTCATAGGTGGTGCATGGAAAGAAGTAGACACACAAGAAATTTTTGCAGGCAAAAGAGTTGTAGTGTTCGCAGTACCAGGTGCATTCGGACCAATATGTAGTTCACAACAATTACCGGAGTACGAAGACAAGTATGATGAAATCCTATCTCATGGCATAGACGAAGTTTATTGCGTTTCAGTTAACGATGCGTTTGTAATGAACGCATGGTTCAGAGATGGACAAATTAAAAAAGTTAAGCCACTGGCAGACGGAGAAGGAGCATTCACACAAGGTATGAACATGTTGGTTAACAAACCTGCACAAGGTTTTGGAAACAGATCATGGAGATATTCAATGGTTGTTAATGACGGAAAAATTGAAGCATTCTTTGAAGAAAGAGGAAAAAATGACGCCAGTGATGACAACGATCCTTTTGTTGTTTCTGGTGCCAGCCCGATGCTAAACTATTTCAAAAACAAAAACATTTATAAAAGGTCCAATGACAAGTAATAAAGAGTTTGGATGGCTAGAAGCTAAACAGTCTGGAGGAGCAGTTTACGAGCAGGGTGTCAGGCAATCAAAAGAAGTTAAAGCAATAAGAAGGATAGCAGAACCTCTGATGGAGAAACATTGGAAAGATAGTGTGGTAAACTTACATAGGATTTACAAGATCGCAGAATATCTATACAAAAGGACAAAAAGAAATGTATAAACCTTTACCAGATGGATTAACAATAAAAGAATCATCTTTGGAGGGTCTTGGTCTTTTTGCCACACAAAAGTTTGACGCAGATGTTGTGCTAGGCATAGTGCATATCAAGAATAAAAATTTCCCACACGGTGCAATAAGGACAGCCTTGGGGGCATTTTACAATCATTCGGATCAACCAAACTGCAAAAACGTTGCTGGTTTTTGGCACCAATTACCGGTAAAATATCTGATTACCACAAAAACAATCAACCCAGGTGACGAACTTACAGCCGCATACAGTCTGTACAAAGATTTCAGTGACAAATGGGAATAAAGGAGTTATAATAAAGACATGAAGATATTTTATATGGGACTTGAATCATATCAAGCAAGATACACTTATCAACTTACTGACTGGACAAAGAGAGCATATGACAAACGTGGAGTGAAGTATGAGATCATTCCGGGCGAAACAATTGATGACTCAGAAGCAATCGTAACAGGACAGGTGCTCGATGCACATGGCAGAAGTTATTTCAGCATGAGCCAGATGATGAACTTGGTCAAGATGCTAAAAGCAGGTGAGATAACAAGCAATGACGCAATATTCTTTGAAGACATGTTCCAACCCGGAATGGAATCACTTCCATATATTTTACAACAGACACCTGAGAAGTACAGACCAACAATATATTTGCGTTGTCTAGCACAGGCCATAGACCCAGATGACTTTGTTCACGTGTGGGGCATGAGCAAATGGATGAGTCTATACGAACAGATGTGCAATGAGATTCCCAATGTTGTTATATTGGCCAGCAATGAAGAAATGGTGGCACACATGAGGATAGCAAACTGGAAGGCCCCCATATACAACATATCAGGCTTGAGTTTTGGCAAAGAAGAAGTACAATCAAGGGTTGAGCAGAAGCCATTCATGGAAAGAAAGAACAGAGTGGTGTTTGGTGCAAGATGGGATCAGGAAAAACAACCACAGTTCTTCATGGACATGATTACAAAATTCAAAGAGAAACATCCAGAAACAGAATTTGCAATATGTCAGGGTGGACCATTGAGATCCAACAACAAATATTATGTTGACGAAGCGAAACATCTTGAGAAAAAAGGATTGCTAACGATCCATGAAAATCTAAAGAAAAATGATTACTACAACATACTTGCTGATTCGAGGGTGCTGTTCAACTGTGCTTTACAGGACTGGACATCAAACACAGTCTCTGAAGCAGATGCGTTGGGTTGTAATGTGCTATTCCCGGCATACAGGTCTTTCCCAGAAGTGTTCGCGAATGATCACACAAGGTTATATGTGCCATGGTCGCAGGAAGACGCAATGGCCAAACTAGAATTACTATTAAGCAAACCATCCCCTAGTATGGGTCAAATATCCGATTGGACAAACGGCACAATCGACAGGATGTTGGACATCATGACAGGCAAGGGCGAACAATGGAGAAGAGATGGATCCCACTACAGGACACCAGTATCAGAACCCAAGTATTAAAGGGCTCAGCAAAGCAGTTCTCGTAACAGGCGGAGCCGGATATGTTGGCTCCCATACTTGTAAACTATTAGCAAAAAATGGATTCACTCCTGTCACTGTGGATAGGCACTTCAGAGAAGGACTTGTTTCTTTTGGTCCTAACTACAACCTAACACTACCACAGGAAGTAAACAGATTAGATGAGATAATAACAAGATACAACATAACAAGTTGTATACATTTCGCAGGAAGTACAAGTGTGCCTGAGAGTGTTGCTGATCCATCGCTTTATTACAAAAATAATCTTATAGTAACAATTTCTTTATTAGACAAGTTGATCGAATGTGGAGTCAAGACGTTTGTCTATTCTTCAAGTGCGGCCACTTATGGCAATCCAGGTCTAAATAAATGCAAAGAAACAGATGTGTGTAAACCAATAAACTCTTATGGTGCAACCAAACTAATGATGGAACAGGTGTGTAGAGATTACAAAACAGCTTACGATTTATCCAGTGTGGGCTTGAGATATTTCAATGCCGCTGGAGCCGATCCGGAAGGCGAGATTGGTGAGTTAAGAGAAAATGAAACACATATAATACCTTTGGCCATAGATGCATCAAGAAACAACAAGACATTTAAAATATTTGGTGACAAATACGACACACAAGACGGTACCTGTGTAAGGGACTATGTCCATGTAATGGACCTTGCTGACGCACACATAAAAGCCTTGAACTATGCTTCATACAACAAAGTTGCAGAGGTATTCAATTTAGGATCAGGTGCGCCTGCCTCTAACAGAGAACTATTAGACACAGTGCAAAAGCACACAGGAAAAATGAACATTGAGATTCATGACAACAGGCCTGGAGATCCTGCTTATCTGGTTGCTGATATCTCAAAGGTAAAGGAAATATTAGATTGGCAACCCACACAGAGTAGTGTTGACAACGTGGTGGCAACTGCTGTACAATGGTATAACAAGACACACAAAAGGAATATACAATAATGAGTGAAGATATTTTGAAAGACAGCTGGGAACCTAAAGGCAAAATCAGTGAAGAAATACAAAAACGTATCAAGAAAGCAGGTGGTCGAGCTTGGGCCAATGACAACATCAGCGAATTTATTGAGGATGGTGAAAAACAGAAACTTATCGATGAAGCCGTGCCAGCATTTGAAAATGTCTTACAGAGTCTAGTGATAGACACAGAGACTGACCCCAACAGCAAAGACACAGCTAGAAGAATGGCCAAGATGTATATAAATGAAATAATGTCTGGTCGATATGAGCCAATGCCAAACCCAAGTGCGTTCCCAAACTACATAGAAGGTGGTTACGAGGGCATGTTGGTCGTAAGAAGTGAACTTACAAGTTTGTGTTCGCATCATCACCAGACTGTGAAAGGAGTGGCGTACATCGGTATTATCGCAGGACCTAAACTTCTAGGACTCAGCAAATATACAAGGATTGCACAATGGTGTGCAAAGCGTGGGACACTGCAAGAAGATCTTAATGTTATGATTGCCAATCAGATACAGGAAACAACAGGCAGTAAAGATGTTGGTGTGTATGTACAAGCAACACATGGTTGTTGTGAAAACAGAGGTATCAAGGCCCACAGCAGTTTAACACAGACTACTGTGTTGCGTGGAGCATTCAAGACTGACAATGCCACTAAAAAAGAGTTTATGGACAACGTCAACCTACAGCAACAGTTCGCACCAACAGTAAGGTAAATGTCGAAAAAAACTACAAAAATGAAACAAGCAATGATACAATCAGATCAGTTGGAGATGGGATTCAGTGATGGCGTCACATATGGTGGTGACATGGACGGCACTTTCTCTTATAGTTTTGGAGAACTAGAGCCCCAATTAAGGTTTGAAGAAGAAAATATGAGAGAAAAGTATCCGGCACTCAAACAGGCATGGGAACATTATCAAAGTGTTCTAGAAGTGTGCAAAACAAAGGAACAAGAAGATGAGAATTAATTACGACGCAAAATTAAACTTTGAGGATGTTTTACTACAACCAAAACGTTCAACACTATCTTCTCGTAAAGATGTTGACATGACTCGTAATTTTACATTTAGGAACTCAGGTAAACAAATGAATTTCTTGCCTATCTTCGCAAGTAACATGGACGGAGTTGGCACGTTCTCTATGGCAAAGGTCCTACAAGAATACAAAATGATGACAGTGATAACAAAAACAACAGGAATTGAAGAATGGCGTAAAGCAGTTGGCAATGGCGTAAGATTGCAAAGTGTTTCTGTATGCACAGGCACAAATGTGATGTGGGACAAAGAAGCACAGGATTGGAAGACCATGCAAGAAGTTTTGAAGAGTTTTCCTGATATTAAGATGATCACTGTTGACGTAGCAAACGCATACCACCAAAACATGGTTGACTTTATAGCAAAGGTTAGGGATCAATATCCAACAAAAATTATTGTGGCAGGTAACGTGGTCACACCAGAAATGACTGAAGAGCTTATCATAAATGGCGCAGACGTTGTGAAGATAGGTATTGGTCCAGGTTCTGTATGCACAACAAGAACAATGACTGGAGTTGGCGTTCCACAATTCAGTGCGATACTAGATTGTGCAGATGCGGCCAACGGTGTCGATGGACACATAATGGCAGATGGTGGTTGTGTTTTCCCTGGAGATATAGCAAAAGCATTTGGCGGAGGTGCTCACATGGTCATGATCGGCGGCATGTTGGCAGGCCATGACGAGTCCGAACAACAGGTGGTGGACGGGAAAATTGAATTCTACGGGATGAGCTCTGACAGGGCAAGAGAAAAACACGGCAAGAGGAAAGACGGATACAGGGGCAACGAAGGAAGGTTGATAAGTCTCCCATACAGGGGACCTGTAAAAGGCACAGTCGAAGACATATTAGGAGGTGTGAGAAGTGCTTGTACTTACATTGGCGCTAGAAGATTGAAAGACATGCCTAAGTGTGCAAGTTTTGTTACAACAAACAATGTCCAAAATCAGGTTTATGAGCGATACACCAAGTAAAAATTATTTCACTACAGGACAGATGCGTAACGCACTGATACAGATCGAAGATCAGATGGTCCATTCTAATTGGATGCCGAATGTAATACTAGGCATAAACAGAGGTGGTTGCATTCCAGGTGTTTATCTTTCTCATAGATTAAACACTGCTCACGAAGTATTGGACATTAGGTTGAGGGATCATACATCAAAGCCAAATCTCACTACACTTGAAAAGGCCTTTGCATTCCAAAAAAAAATTTTAATAATCGACGATATAAATGATTCGGGTGCAACATTCCAGTATATTTTAGATAACTTTGGAAAGCACGAAGACAGGATTAAATTCGCCGCACTGATCAACAACAAGCCCAGCAAGGTCAAACTAGATTACCACGGTTACGAGATAAACAAGGAAGAAGTACCCAGTTGGATTGTGTTCCCATGGGAAGAGTGGGACAAATAATTCCTTACCTTGTAAAAAGGTCTAAATACTTTCATGTCAGTATGCATAATAGACGGAAAAGAATACAGAATTGAAATAGCAAAAACACCATTTGCAACAGAATGGCTTAGACTTTTTAATAACAAATCATTACCAGTAAAAGCAAGATACGATACTAATGCCTACGAAAAACTATACAAGGTTTTAAATTTACACAAAGATTTTTTCAAAAAAATAAAGTTACAGTCATTATCTAACGTAAGTGAAAATGATCTTTGGGATCGAAAAAAACTACAGGAACTGCATTTGGAAATAGTGACATTCCAAAAAAATTATAAAAAAAGCACGGAGATGGCCAATATTAACACCAACAATGATTGGGACTACATCCACGACTACATACACGAACTTGAACAATCAATTAGAAGCAACACGGCGGTTTTTGGTCATGGCGAAAAACTATTAAATCACGATTCGGAAGCATTGGCAGAAAACTGGGCTTGGGATCCGTTGATGAGCATGGATGATTTTTATAAAAGCAGTGACTTTGATAGATTCCATATCAACGTGCCATTCACAGAGCTTGGGAGACATCCGTATGAATCTTTTATTTTTAGTCCTGACACATATAAACAAGAGGGCAGTATGTTAGGGCGGATTGGCAACAGCATCGAAGTTCAACTTGTTAAAACACATCCGAGACCGGAAAAGGGCTACGAGGAGTGGTGCCAACAAAACGGCCTGCCATGCGTTGGAACACATTTTCCTTTGGCGAATTTTGTTAACGAAAAAGACGCACAACAAATAATCTACACTGATAGTATCAAAATAAAACATGACTAACATCTTATTGGAAAAATTGAAATCGCAAAGACCAAATGCACAATGGATCACACAGAAAAGTGGTATTCCTTATTTGCCTTTGGATATAAATGTTCCAACAAAAGAAATAATGGAAGAATGGAACAATGTCAAGGACATGGCAGTTAGCCATAGAGACGGCGATACACTTCTGGACTTCACAAACAAAGGATGGTCTAGTCTAACACTTTATGGTGTATCAGCAAGTGTAACGACGCAAAGTGACGAAAAGCATGATTGGACAGAAATTAAAGATAAGTGTAAAATTACAAAACAATGGTTTGAAGACACATTTCACAAAGAAAATTTCCGAGGAAGAATCAGATTTATGTTGCTTCAACCAGGGGGCCACATTTTGCCACATAAAGATAGACAGAGTGCAGGGCTAAACGAAGTCAATATTGCAATTAACAACCCCGACAAATGTAGTTTTCACATGGAACACAGAGGCACACTGCCATTCAAAGAAGGATCGGTGATGATGCTAGATCTCAGCAACAGGCATTGGGTAGTCAATGACAGCGACCAACCAAGATTACACATGATATATCATGGTAATGTTCCAGACAATATAATCGAAAAATCTTATGAGAACCTGTATTATCCAAACTAACAATGCGCCTGAATCGTTAATCAGGTTCACTGAAGTCAAATGTTTCTTTGACTACAAAAATGAATGGTTAGGATTTTTTGACAAGGTTATAATTACCGAAGATGCGGATTCAGTACAGGAACATGGTTGGAAAATAAATGCTGGACAATATATTACAAGCAAAATACGTAATGAAAATGAAAACAAATTTGATTTGGATCTCAGGAACAGTGATATTCCAATAGAGTTTGACGCTGATAATTGGAGTGAGGTCCAAGAAATGCAACAGTATAGAGGCAAGAAACAAGAATACATCTTTAGAAACTACATGGTCATGATCCTAAAAAGTAGGAAAAAAATGATCTACTTTTCAAACAACGAGTCGTTGCCTAAAGTGAGAAACTATAAAGGTCAGATATGGATTCCAGCATCTGGTAACATGGCAGGTAGGATAAAGTTTTATAATCCTGATGCAAATATCACAATATATGACATCAATCCCACACAATTAGAATACAGTAAGTGGTTGAATTCTAAAAGCAAATATCCAACACATGATGAAGTAGATGCGTTTGTAAAAACGTTAGGAAAAATAAGTGTGTCAGAGAAGTTTGAAGAAGCTGTGGATGATTGGGCTCCTGCGGATGCAGATTACGTGTGTGTTGATATTTTAGAAACAAAACTTTCATGTCCAACTGTGGTCAGCAATATCCTAAAGTACATGCCTGTGTATTACAAACACGGAAGCATCTTAATAGAAAAATGGAAAAAAGACAATTCAGGCTTTATCATAGAGGCAAAATAAACTAAAGGTTGTGTTGACACATCGTCGGTAAACCTAGTAGAATTAGCATACATTAATAAAAACCTATAGGAGGATTTAATGTTAGACAAACTATTTGGTTTAACAAAGGCCAAGACATCAGTGAAGACTGAGATCATGGCTGGCGTTGCCACTTTCCTAACAATGGCCTACATCACGGTGGTCAATCCAGCGATACTTTCTACGGAAGGTTCTGGAATGGACTTCGGTGCTGTCTTCACAGCAACGATAATAGCCGCAGTGGTGGGAACATTGATTATGGGGTTATGGGCCAACTGGCCTGTGGCACTTGCACCAGGTATGGGACTTAATGCGTTCTTTACATTTGGTGTAATATTTGGTATAGTGTTTATTGGATTATCAGTAACACCTGCTAGGAAGTATATCATCAATTCAATTCCGAGAAGTATGAAACTAGGCGTTGGGGCCGGCATAGGATTATTCCTTGCCATTATAGGCTTCAAGAACGCAGGGATCGTAGTTGATCATCCTGCCACTCTAGTTGGACTTGGAGACATCTCAAGTTGGCCTGTTTTATTGGCAGGTCTAGGTTTTGCTGTGATGGCAATTCTAGACAAGAGAAAGATACCGGGTGCAATCATAATCGGAATATTAGCAGTCAGCATCATTGCTTGGGTATTTGGAGTATCCGACCTGAATGGTGTTGCGGGTGCGATACCTAGTCCGGCTCATGCTTTCAGCCTAGACTTTAGTCTGATAGCGACGGCAGGATTCATTGGTACTGCGTTTGCATTCTTGTTTGTGGACTTCATGGACACAGCAGGTACTTTGACTTCAGTTGCGAACCTTACAGGTAAGGTGAACAAAAACGGAGAAGTTGAGGGAATCGACAGGGCGTTGCTTTCAGATTCTGTTGCAACATCTGTTGGTGCACTGGCAGGAACATCAAACACCACTTCATACATTGAGAGTGGTGCTGGTATC
>LUMA01000074.1_pt1 | contig 17696 bp, 22 predicted proteins | sample 730011 | NCBI WGS metagenome assembly LUMA01 (sample SAMN03860275, study PRJNA289734) | marine metagenome | biome: seawater column; feature: ocean; material: water; isolation source: Red Sea water column Station 91 - depth 50m | place: Saudi Arabia: Red Sea | collected 2011-10-15 | depth 50 m | reverse complement strand
TCTGATATAAGTGCTGAACAAAATGAAACTTCAGAAGATAGTCAGTCGCTTACAAGAGCTGCATCCTAAAGAAATAGATTTAAGTCTAGATCGTATTCAAAGTCTCTGCAAAAAATTAGGAAATCCTCAAGATAAAATCAAAGCAATTTCAATTGTTGGTACTAATGGAAAGTACTCAACTATCCAAGCAATGTTTTCTATTTTAAAGGAAGCAAATTTCAATTGTAATATCTACACTAGTCCTCATATCAAAAGTATCAATGAAAGGTTTGTTTTTAATAATGAAGAATTGAATGATGAAGATTTGGCAAATTTACTTGAAGAAGTTGAGGAAGCTAACAATGGTGAACCAATTACTTTTTTTGAAATACTGACTGCAGCATATTTTTTAAAAGCATCTCAATATCCAGATAATATCAATTTAATTGAAAGTGGATTGTTCTTTAGATTTGATGCTACTAATATCTTAAAAAATAACCTTGCTAGCATTGTAACTTCTATTGGTCTTGATCATTTAGATTGGTTGCCAGAAAATGAACAAACCGTTGAAAAAATTATTTTTGAAAAAACATCAAGCCTTTTAAACTCAAATATTATAGTTGCAAAACAAAGTACTAATAAAATTAAAGAAAATATTAAAAAAACAATTTCAAATAATAGATCAAATAAGTTTTTCCATAATGAAAATTATAGTTTTACAATGCAAGAAAATGACTTCTTTTATTATGAAGATCAATTTGGGGGAATAAAATTACCTATGCCAAATGTTAAAGGTCAATTTCAATTAGAAAATGTCTCAACAGCAATTGCGACCCTAAGAATTTTGAAAGATTTAAAAATTAAAGATGACCACATTAAAAAAGGTATTTTAAAAATAAATTGTATTGCAAGATTACAAGAAATTAAATCTGGAAAACTTAAAGAGCTTGTAAAAGATCACAAACTTTATGTTGATGGATCTCATAACCCATTGGGAGCAAAAGTTTTGAATGAATACTTGGAAAGTTTAGATTGCAATAAACACATCATTCTTGGAATGATGGCTAATAAAGATCATAATGAATATATGAGTTTCTTTAAGGATATCTCTACATTGACTACAATAGATATACCTAATCAACCTAATTCAATTAAAGGAGGAGAGCTTAAAGATAAGCTAAACGGCTTTTCAAATATAAATTATAAGGAAAGTATAGAAGATGCTATAAAGTCAATCCCGGTAAAAGAAAACGATATAATCCTGATTACTGGATCGTTATATCTTGCGGGTGAAGTTTTAAATTTAAATTAGATATTTTTATCTAAAAATTCCTTCATGTGACTTTCGGGAACTCCACCAACTTTTCTATCTACTTCAACGCCTTTTTTATAGATAATAACTGTTGGAACACCTCTGATACCTGCTGCACTTCCAGTATTTATTCCACCATCTTCAACATCAGCATAATAGAAACCAGCCTTATCTTTATATTCATCAGATAACTTATCCATTACTGGTTTTAGTGCCTTACATGGACCACACCACTCAGCTGAAAACTGGATGACTGAAACATCTTCATTTTTAATTTTAGTATCAAAATCTTCGTCTTTAAAATTTGTAAGCATATTTCCTTTCTATTAATTAGAGCCTTAAAGTCAACTAGGCAATTTCATATTTTTTTTCTATAGACATAATAAATTCATTTATTTCATCTAATTTTTTTAGTTCCTCTTCATCATCTCGATTTGATGCTTGATCTCTTAAGGTATCAATTTCTTGATAGGCCATTCCTATAGTTTGCCACTTTTCTCTATTTTTGCTTAAAATTCGTCTAGCAATTTCACTTTTTATATTTTTATATAAATCTGGTGGCAAAATATGTGGTGCTTCTTGATAAATAATTTTTTGCCCAAACCAACTACATCTTTTATCTTGAAACTTATCCAACATTCTTAATTTATCTTCCCAAGAAGAACTATGCCAAGTTTTAAATAATTGGGTGTCTTTATTGGGAATGAATTTTTCATATAAAGTTTCTTCAGGTAACAGATCTTCCTGGGTTTGAGTTTGAGCTTTTTCTTCAGCGGCCTCTCTATTAATGATTTGAATATTTTTACAAAAATTTTCACTATTTCTAACCATTTTTGCTCTTTTCTGGATTGTTTCTAAATCTAAGTCAGCATATGCCTTCTCTTTTAATGCAAACTTTTTATCTAAAACTACAGGAGCTTTGTTGGTTTTGATTACTCTAAGTGCTTTTGGACTAAACTTTTTTAAATAAACTTTAAGATCATTTATTGATAAATTTAACAAAGGTTCAGGATCTCTTCTTAAATCAAATAAATATCCCCAAGATGCATATGATGGATGAAAACAATGATCTGGATGTAATGTAGAGACAAGATACATCATATTTTTTCCCTTAACATTTTCGAAAATTGAATAAATCCCCTCACTTTTTAAGATAGTTTCAACGCTATTTTTTGTAGATGTACTTAAAAAATTTTCCCAATTGTCTTTATGTTTGTCTTTTATAATTCTTAGAATTTTTAAGCTTGTGAATGCATCATGATAAGCAGTGTGTTGTTGAGATGTATCAAATCCTTGTTGTCTAGCTAAACCTTCTAAAGCTAGACTTTCATTTCCAGCTTCTGTTAATTCAGTCTTTAATGTTTCAGGATTCAAGGTTTGTGCTACTCTTGCAACATGTAAACCGTCATGTTCTTTATTGGGTGATGAATGTGTAATGTAAGGATATCTATTCCCTTTAAAAAAATTAAAATGAAACATTCGTCTATCAAAATTTAAGTTACTCCAACCCATAAACAATGCTGGACCAGCTTTAGAGAAAAAATTTTCTACTGCGCCTAAAAAATCGTAATGCGAGTAATTGCCTTTAGTAAGTAAATCAATACTTGTTGAATTAACTAATAAGGCCTTTGCACTTGGAACCTCACCCTCGGGCATTCTGCCACGAATATTTAGCTTACCAATTTCTTTTAAGTTTTTATCAACAACTACAGCACCTACTTCAATTATTGAGCCCCAAATTGTACTATTTGTTGTTTCTGTATCGTAAATTACTATTTTATCCATAAAATCCTAAGTTAAATCCGATAGCTCATTAAATTTTTTTAATCTTCCCAAAAACAAATTTTGATAAACAATTAAATCATGCCCTTGAATTTTAAACTCTTGGAATAATTTATCTACTGTGCAAACCAAAATTACACAAGAAGTGATATTGGAGTTATACACAATGTTATGTGCTAATGAATATGCACTTGTTTGAAGAAGCCATGAGTCTATATATTCAGCCTTTTTAGGTTTATTACTTTGTTTAAAATCAATTATTGTTTCTTTTCCTTCATAAACTCCAACACAATCAGCAGTACCTGCATACTTCTCTGGGTAATAAAGAGTGCATTCAACACCCCAAATTTCATCCAATCTATTTTTCAAACCTTTTTCTATAATTTCTTTAGCCATTAATTTGTATTGTTCGTTATCTTCAAAAAAACTTAAATTTTCTCTTCCAAGTAAATAAGACTCTAAATAGTTGTGCATTTGAGAACCTCTACTACTTGCTGCTTTTGTAATTGCCTCAGCCTCTTTTTGCCCAGTTCTTTCTCTCCAATTTGCTAATGCTGCTTTATCTTCTTCAGATCGAGTTGCATCTAAAATTGAAGTGACACTTGGTAATTTTGTTTCCCCTAATAAGTATCTTCTAATGCCATCAACTGTTGCTCTTGATGATTTTGGATAATCATATTTTTGATTCCACTGCATGAGATTTCTTATAGACGTTATTAAGGAAAAAAAGAAATTAATTTTTAAGCTGCCTATTTCGTTCAACAAATTTTTCCACGTTTTCAGTTTGTACAGCTTTCTCAACCTGCTCGGGATCTTTAATATTTTCTAAGGTTCTTGAAATTGATCTTGCATCCGTTCCAAATTTATCAACAACTCCCATAGCATCTTCTAATTTTTTTCTAAGAACTATAATGTTGTCAAAATGTTTAGAAAATCTTGTACTGATTGTTTTTAAATGATTATAAATTTCCGTTGCACCTTTTTGTACCTTCAATGATTGAAATCCCATATGTAAAGACTGTAAGTAAGCAGAAAGAGTATTAGGTCCACATATTACAACTTTATATTTTTTCATTAACTCTTGAGTTAATAATTCTTTTGTACTTGGATCTTGGTATTCAGTTAACTCTTTGTATAAACTTTCTGTAGGAGCATATACGATTGCAAAATCAGTAGTTTTTGGTGGAACAATATATTTTTCATTAACACTTTTAGCTTTTGCTTTAAACGCTGAGGCTAATTTTGCTCTAGCATCTGCTACAGCCCTTTTGTCTTCCGCGTCATGACCATCGGTAATTGCTTTGAATTTTTCTACTGGAAAATGACTATCAACAGGAACTAAAACATCTCCTTGAAGCTTTATTGCAAATTCAACATTTTCACTGGTGTCCTCTTTCATTTTAACATTCGTCATGAATTGAGAGGCTGGTAGCAAATCTTTAATTAGAGCATCTAAGCTAAATTCTGCAAGAGTTCCATATTTCTTAACTCCAGCTAAAATTTTAGTTATCCCCTCTTGGCTTTGATTTAATAGTTGAACTTGTTGATTAAAATTACCAACCTTTTCCTCTACCTTAGTTAAAGTTTCAGTCATATCTTTAGTAACCCCAGTTGATAGATTATTAAATGAAGTCGACATTGCACCAAGTGAGCTATTGATTGTAGTGTTTAAGGTATCTTTTAAACTTGATATTTCTGATTTTAAATTAGCTATTTCCTCAGCTTCTTTGTTTTCATTTTCATCTTTTGGCTTAGTTTTTAAATTTAGATAAAGAATAGCTAAAACGCCGCCTAATAACAAAACTAGTAAAATTAACAATATATTATCCATGATTCTAATTTTTTATTTTATCGTAAATATTTGATTAATGTATTTAAATATTTAAAAATACTTTATGGAACTAATTTTAGTATTAAAAATATTCTTTATTATTTGTGTTATTGTTGCACTTTATGCAATTATTAGAAATCTAGATATTATCAAAATTATACTAATTTATTGGAAAGACTTAATTTTTAGAAAGTAATTTTACTATTTTTTTAAGACCCATTTTATTATTGGATGACTTAGAAATCATCATGCAGGCCTCTGATCTTAATATTTCTCCATCCTTTAAAATACGTAGATTGTTTGCTTTTAACGTTTCTCCGGTAGAAGTGATATCTGTAATTATTTCCGATGAGCCTGTAAAAGGATAAGCTTCAGTTGCACCCAAACTATCAATTAATTTGAATTGGGTAACGCCCTTTGAAAACAAAAATTCCCTTGTTAAGTTTGGATATTTTGTTGCTACTCTTAATCTTTTCTTTTTCTTATCTTTAAATTCAAATGCAATTTCTTCTAAATCTGCAACTGTTTGTACATCTATCCATGGATCAGGAATTGCGACTACTAATGTAGCCTTACCAAAATCATATCTTTTTAAAACATTAATTTTCTTTTGAGTGTTAATTTCACTTTCCTTTAATAAATCAAAGCCAGAAAAACCTATGTCCAAAGATCCGTCTCCAAGTCTTTCGATGATCTCTCTTGCATGAAGATATAAAATCTTAATATTTTTAAATTGTTTTATAGATCCTAAAAGATCTCTTTCTCCTCTTTCAGAAATGAGATTTAATTTATTTTTTTTAAAAATATTTAAAACATCTTTTCTAAGTCTACCTTTGCTTGGAACTCCAATATTTAAAATATTTTTTGTCATTAGTAATTTAAATTTAAAGCAGCACCTACTGCTGGAGTTTGTTTTTTTGATCCTAAGTCTGAAATTAGACCATCATAACGACCACCATTAATAATATTTTTTAATGAGTTTTTAGATTTAATATCAATTTTAAAAACCATTCCGGTGTAATATTCTAATTGTCTTCCAAAGGATGCTGAAAATACTACATTTAATTTTGAAACCTTATTATTAGAGATTGGAAAATATTTTTGATCTACAGCTAGATTTATTTTGTTTTTTTTAAAAAATTTATTTAACTCAATTGCTGCTTTATTTATGGGACATTTAATTTTTAAGAAATCTTTAATTATTTTTGAAACATTCTTTCCTTTACTAGCTCTTCTAGGATCTTTTATTTTCTGATCAAACCTTTTTAATATTTCATTAATTGTTCTTCCTGCAACAATATTTGATAAATCCTCTTTAAGCATTTTCACGTAACGCTTTTTATCTATTTCTACAATTGTTGGATCAACATCTGAATTAGTTTCTAATCTTTTTAATAAATCATTAAAATATTCTTCTCTCCAGAAGTGTCTGGCTAATCTTAGCTTCCATCTCTTTGGAATATCCAATTTTGAAATTAACAAATTAAATATTTCAACATTTCCAATAGTTAGTGTTCCTGAAGAATATTTGATATTTTGAAGTGATTTAAGAGATGTATTTATAATTTCTTTATCGTCATTTTTCTCATCCTTAGATCCTAAAATTTCAAATCCAATTTGATTTCTAATGATTGAGTCTTTTTTGTTTTGTGATTTTCGATAAGCTTGACCACTGTAAAAAATTTTTTCCTTACCTTTTAAATTATTTTCCAAATACCTTAAACAAGATGCAATTGTTAAATCTGGTCTTAAACACAACTCGCTTCCATTCTGATCAGTAAAGGAGAAGATAAACTTTCTAAAATTTTCTCCTGATCTTTGAACAATGTGATTAGCCTCAATTACTGAAGGTAAATCAATATATTTAAAACCCTTAGATTTTACTGATCTAAGGATGTTTTCAGATAAGTTTTTTGACTTCATCGATTAAATTTTCTTTTGGAAATGTTTTATTGTTTTCACCCTTAACGCCTTTGAGACTTTTTATAGTGACTGTATTTTCATTAAATTCATTTTCACCACATATTATTGCAACATCCAACTCACGTTTATTTGCTAGGGTTAGTTGCTTACCTAAATTTTTCTTTGTATCTAAAAAAATTTCAGCATTGATATTATTATTTCTTAATAGATCTAAAATTTCATAATAACTTTTAAGATATTTTTCATCCATTACACAAACTAAAACTGGTTTTTGACTATCTACTTTTACTTGATCCAATTGCATTAAAGCAAATAACAATCGATCAACTCCAAAACTAATTCCGGTGCCTGGAATATCCACACCTTTAAATCTCGAAATTAATTTTGCATAGGCTCCTCCAGAACAAATACTGCCTATATCGACCTCTTTGCCTTTGTTATTTGTAACTTTAAAATTTAGATTTGTTTCAACAATGAAATCTGAATAATAAGCCAATCCCCTAACAATTGTAAAATTTGTTTTGACCTGATTTAAATTTGAACTGTAACCCAATACTTCAAATACTTGTTCTAATTCCTTTATACCTTCTTGAGACAATGGATTTTTTAATGTTTCTTTTAATTCTTTTAAATCTTTAATTTTTAAAAAATTTAGTATTTCAGATGCTTGTTCATCGTTTAAATCTGCACCCTTAGTGATTGCACCACTTATATCTTTTCTCTCTTTTTTAAGCAGATCTTCAACACCTTTTAAACCAAAACCTGGTTTATCTAATTTATCAATTGCCCTAATTACTTTTACTTGCTTTTCTTCTGATATTTTTAAATCATCAATTAATCCTTGAACTATTTTTCTGTTACTAACGTTGATTGTAAATTGATCTTTTTTTAGACCACAATCTAACAAGGTACTTGATATTAAATTGCAAAGCTCCGCATTTGCTTGCGCAGGATTAACATTTCCAACGATATCAAAATCTGCTTGCATAAATTCTCTGTATCTTCCATTACCAGCCTTTTCATTTCTAAAGACATTTTGAATAGCATACCTTTTAAAGATTGATGGAAGCTCTTGATTATTTTGTGCAACAAATCTAGCTAGTGGGCTTGAAAGATCATACCTAAGAGTAATGCTTTTTTCTCCATCCTGAAATGAGAATACATCAGACATAGGATTAGCATCATCTTCTGCCAAAAAAGATCCTATATTTTCACTTATCTCAAACGAAGGGGTTTCCAGAGCCTCTGCTCCAAATTTAATAAAATTATTCTCAATAGCTTTTAAAAGCTTTTTTTTGAGAAGAAGTTTTTTATCCCAACGATCTTCAAATCCTGAAGGTAATCCAGGAATTAATTTTTTTTCTTTATTCATTTTTTGGTACCCGGGCTGAGAGTCGAACTCAAACTTAAAGTTCCACAAACTTCCGTGCTAACCATTACACCACCCGGGCTTATCCTCTTTGTTTTTATCTTATTTTATGTGGATTTAAAATTATAATATAAATAAATAGCCTACTGGCTATGGAAACAGTTTCTGTGAGTACTTCTAAAAGTCTTTCTGTATGTAATATTTATATTCATGAGCAGTCTTTTAGACAAAAAAAATTAATATTCAAGGTCTAAATAGAAAAAGGACGTTTATCTATTTGATAGATAAAACGCCCTTTTAAATAATTTCTAAATTAGTCTATTTTTTTTAAATTAACTGCAGAAGGACCTTTGGGACCATCTTCTAATGTGAATTCAAGTTTATCACCTTCATTGAGATATCTCATACCAGCAGCTTTTACCGCTGAAGCGTGAACAAAGGCATCTTTTTCTTTATCATCTCTTTCAATGAAGCCATATCCCTTTTTACCATTATACCATTTAATTTTTCCTTGTAGTGTACTCATCTTATTTCTTAGTCCTTTTGTTATTTATTATCTCTTAAAGGTAATTTCTTTTACGATTATTTCAAGATGAAACTTTGTGGTGGTGGCTGAGGAAGGATTCGCACCTCCGACACAAGCCTTTTCAGGGCTCTGCTCTACTCCTGAGCTACTCAGCCTTATTTATCCCCTAAAGATAATTCTTCCTTTAGTAAGATCGTAAGGTGTCATTTCAACTGTCACATTATCACCTTGGAGAACTCTAATTCTGTTTTTTCTTAACTTACCAGCTGTATGGGCAGTAACAGTATGTCCATTTTCTAATTTTACTCTAAACATAGCGTTCGGAAGTAGGTCTATCACTGTACCTTTAAATTCCAGTAAGTCTTGTTTTGACAAATTTATTTTCTCCTTATTCGTTTTACTACAGATTGAGCGTGTCCAACCAACCCTTCGTAATTTGCAAGTGTTATAACTGATGGTCCAAGACTTTCAATACCCTTTTTTGATAAGTTTATGTATGAAATCCTTTTATAAAATTCATTTACACTTATACCGCTTGAGTATTTTGCAGAACCATTAGTTGGCAACACATGGTTTGATCCAACATTATAATCAGTCATTGCCATCACTGCATATTTTCCTAAACATATTGATCCTGAATTTTTTATTTTTGGAACTAACGATTTATAATTTTTAATATTTAATTCTAAATGTTCTGGTGCAATTTTATTTATAACACTAATTATTTTAGCATCTGAAGAAACATACATAAGAATTCCATTATTAATTAAACTTCTTCTTGCAACAGAAGCTCTTGGAATTTCTTTTAATTGTTTAGTAATTTCAATTTTTACTTTATCTAGCAAATTTTTATCTTTTGAAATCAAAATACATTGTGCAAGAATATCATGTTCAGCTTGTCCAATTAAATCACTTGCAACCCACTCAGGATTTGAGAATTTGTCACAAACAACAGTCACTTCTGAAGGACCTGCAGTCATACCTTCAATTCCAACAACACCAAAAACTTCTTTTTTTGCTGCCGCAACATATGCGTTTCCTGGACCAACTATTTTATGAACTTTTTTAATTTTTTTAGTCCCATAGGATACTGCTGCAATAGCAGAAGGGCCCCTAACTATTCTCTTAACGCCTGCAACAATTGCTGGAATAGCATTCATCAATACACTTGATGGGTATGAAGCAGTAGAACCAGGAACATAAATTGCAACAGACTCTAAAGGCACATATTTATATTCAAGTTTGTTTTTTAATTTATCTGTATAAGAAATATTTTTAAATTTTTGAAGTGAATGAAATTTATAAATTCTATTATAAGCCGTATCGATTGCTTTCTTTACTTTTTTATCAAGTGAATTTATAGATTTTTTTATTTGTTTTGAGCTTGGAATAATTATGTTGTTTTGATTAAATCTTTTCTCGTATTTTAATAATGCTTTATCTCCATTTTTTTTAACATCTTTAATTATATTTGTTACAGAAACAGAGTCTGATTGAATTTTTTTTTTTCTCTGTAAAAGCAAATTCTCTAATAATTTATCAAAATTTTTACTTTTACTATTTAATATCTTCATAACTATTTAATCTCACTTTGATCCTCTAATCTTGCTTCAATAGTTTCTGTAGTTAAAGCAATATGAGCATTGTTATTAAAAATAAGATTTATTTCATAAACATCATTATTTTTCAAATAATCTATACCTATTAGTTCTAAAACTGTTTCTTGATTTGATTGATCAATGTTCTTTGATCTTACTTTATCAACAAAATCAAACCTACAAATGCTATTGATTTTTTTATCTTCCTGATCACTTTCAACCTTGGTTCTTTCAATTGATAATAAAAAAACCTTATTGGATGCGAGATATTTTATATCTGCAATTTTAACCTTAGCCCCTGAACTACAAGCTGAAATCATTTGTAAACCTTCTTGGTCGCTTGCTATTATTTTTGCTAAATATTTATTCACTATTTTAATCTTTTAATTTTAACACCTATTTTTTTTAATTTATTTTCTATTTTTTCATAACCTCTATCTAAGTGATAAATTCTGTTAATATATGATTTACCATTAGAAACTATAGCTGCTAGAACCAAAGCAACAGAAGCTCTTAAATCACTAGACATTAATTCGGCACCAATGAATTTAGTATTTCCTTCTATTGTAGCGGTATTATTTTTAATATTTATTTTTGCTCCTAATCTTTGCAATTCTGCAACATGCATAAATCTATTTTCAAAAATACTTTCAGTTATTGAACTTTTGCCAACTGCTTTGCACATCAAAACCATCAATTGTGCTTGAAGGTCTGTAGGAATGCCTGGAAACTCTTTAGTTTTAATACTTTTTATTGATTTTATTTTTTCAGGTCCTTTAATTAAGATTTTATTTTCACTAGTTTTAATTTTAGCACCAACTTTTTTTAGTAATTTTATTTCTGTACCAATAATTTTAGGATTTAAATTATTTATTTGTAAATTACCTTTTGCAAGTGTTGCAGCTACACAAAATGTGCCTGCTTCTATTCTATCAGCCATTACAGAATATTCAGTTTCATTTAAAGAATTTACACCTATGATTTTACAAACTCTTCCTGTCCATTTTATTTTCGCTCCAGCTTTATTTAAAAAATTTGTAAGATCTTTAATCTCAGGTTCTATTGCACAATTTTTTAAAACTGTTTTTCCTTTTGCTAAACATGCTGCTATTATAGAATTTTCAGTTGCCCCAACACTTATCTTTGGAAAATTTATAGTTGTTCCGCTAAGTTTTCCTTTTGATTTTGCTAAAATATATCCATCTTTTAGTTCATATTTCATACCAAGTTTTTTTAATGCTGTTAGATGATAATTAACTGGTCTAGCACCAATTAAACACCCTCCAGGTAAAGAGATTTTAGATTTATGGTATTTTGAAATAAGTGGACCTAAAACTAAAATAGAACCACGCATTGTTTTGACTAAAGAATAACTAGCAAAAGTTTTCATATTTTTTTTATTTATAATTTTTGCTGTTTTTTTATCTCTTGATAAAATTATTTTAGAACCAAGAGACTTTAATAAATTTAACATTGTATTAATGTCTCTAACTCTTGGTAAATTTTTGATAACCACAGGTTTATCAAATAATAATGTTGCAGCTAATATCGGTAGAGATGCATTCTTCGAACCTGAAATTGAAACATTACCCTTGATTTTACAAGGGCCATTAATCAGAAATTTATCCATAAATTACTTTTTAATCTTAGCAACTTGAATTGTGGTTTGACCCTGATATTTACCGTTCTTTGATTTATAAGTTGTTTCTGGCTGAGTATCTGATTTGAAAAATAAAAATTGTGCTATTCCCTCGTTTGAATAAATTTTTGCAGGGTTAGGTGTTGTATTACTTAGCTCAATTACAATATTGCCCTCAAATTCATTTTCAATTGGAGTAACATTACAAATAATTCCTATCCTTGCATAAGTACTTTTTCCAACACAAATACATAAAACATCTTTTGGTATTCTAAAATATTCTACTGTTTTAGCTAAAACGAATGAATTTGGTGGGATAATACAGTGTGGTCCTTTTCGTTCTATAAAGTTATCATCAGAAAAATTCTTTGGATCAACCAAAGAACTATTTACATTAGTAAATATTCTATATTCATCGGAGATTCTTACATCATATCCCATACTACTTAATCCATAAGAAATTTTTCCTTCAGAAACTTGATGATCCAAAAATGGCTCTATCATATTGTGCTCTTTGCACATTTTTTTAATCCAAGAATCAGGTTGAATTGACATTATTTATTTTTCTTTTTATTTTTTTTTTGGAAAATTTTTCTTTTCTTCAAATTTTTTCTAAGCGCCAAGCTTAAACGCTCATTTTTTTCTTTTGAACTCATTCTTTGTTTGGGTTAGTCAGGAAATCTAAAGAAATTGGTTTATTGGGATCTAGTGCAGGTGCTTTTTCCTCTTCTTTTTTTGGGCCTTCTTTAGCTAAACGTTTAGCTTTTTTTTCAGCAAGCTTTCTCTCTCTTTTAGCTTGCTTTTCCATAAGCTTATTACCTTTAGTTGATTTGTAGTCGTAATGAATTCCCATAACATTTTCCTAAAATAGATATAAATCATATTCATCAAAAAATTAAGGCAATAATTTGAAAAAAATGCTTTATTATCAATAAAATACAATTTGTCTCTAAGCTCCTGTAGTTAAATGGTATAACAAGTCATTGGTAATGACTAGTTCCCTGGTCAGTACAGGGTGGGAGCACCACTAATTTCTATAAAAAAACTTTCTCAAAAATATCGTAATCAGAATTAAAATAAAGAAAGCTGTAATAGGAACATATATATCAGGTGAAAATATTATATCAGTTATTCCTGGTACTTCAGCATTTTGGTCTATAATTTTTTCTAATCCACTACCAATAGAAACTGCTAAAAAAATTTGAGGAATTATTCCAATCAATGTAGCAAAGAAAAAATTTATAACCTTAACATTAAATAAGGTTGGTAAGAGACAGCTCAGCTGCCAAGGTATACCACCTATAAAACGGTAAATTAATAAATAATTAAATTCGGATTGTTTAAATTTTATTTCTAAGTTTTGAAATTTATTTAAGAACTTTTCTCTAATAAGCTGTTTTAAAAAATAATTTCCAAAAATATATAAAAAAGTAGCACCAATACTCAAGCCTAAAACAACAACAAATGTACCTATCCATTTTCCAAATATAAAACCTCCCATTAAAGCAACTGGAGATCCAAATCCTAAAAAAGGGAAAACCCAAAGAATAGTTAATGCTAAAAAAATAATAGAAATTAAAAATAAGTTAGATTTTTTAAGTTCAAAAAAATAAGATTGGTTATCTCTTAGAAAATCATAGGATGTAATTTCTGAGAGACTAAATTTTGAAAAAAAGAAATACAAAAATAAGCAAACAATTAATAAATAAGACAAACCAATAAATAATTTAATTTTTTTTGTATTTTCCATGATTCTTCTTATTTTAATGCTTAATCTTCTATTTGCTATTTTAATTATTACTAATATAAAGGGGCAAAAATTATAAAAAACTATATCAAATCTAATTATGAAAAGAACTTATCAACCCTCAAATAAAAAAAGAGCTCGAAAACACGGCTTTCGTTCAAAAATGAAAACTAAAGGTGGTAAAAAGCTTTTGGCTAGAAGAAGAGCAAGAGGAAGAAAATCACTAACTGTTTCTGTATAGAATAATGAAAAGCAAAATACTTGCTCTTTCAAAAAACGAAGAATTTAAAAATTTACTTAAACAAAAAAAGATTACCAATAAATACGTAAGTATTTTTTTTGGAAAATTACTAAATAAAGATAAAAAAAGACTAAATATCAGTTTTGTAACTAAAAAAAAAATTGGTAATGCAGTAAAGAGAAATAAAATTAAAAGAAGATTAAGAAACATCATGAATGAAGCTGTTAAAAAAATAGAGATAAACTTTGATTATTCATTTCTTGTTATAGCTAAGTCTTCTATGCTAAATAATGAATACAAAATTATAAAAGAAACTCTTTTTCAGGATTTTGCAAAAATAAAATAATGAATATATTTACTTTAATTTTAATTAAATTTATCAAAGCCTATAAATATTTGATTAGTCCATTATTGGGTCATTCTTGTAGATATTTACCAACATGTTCTGAATACAGCATAGATGCTTTAAAAGAATATGGTTTTTTTAAAGGTTTATTAATTAGTATAAAAAGAATTTTATCCTGCCATCCAATAAAATTTTTAGGGGGTGGCGAAGGGTTTGATCCAGTTAAAAAAGAAATAAAGGATAATAAATAATGGAAACTAGAAATATAATTGCTGCCATAAGTTTATCAGCTGCTGTAATTATATTATACTCGCTATTTTTTGCACCACCTCCTGTAACGAAAGAAAATTTAACCGAAAAAACGGGGCCGCAATAGACGATCTAACTTTCAAAGAATATAATGTTAGTTTAGAAAGCGATGAAAAAGTAAAATTTCTTGCACCACGAAGCTCTAAAGAAGGCTATATAATAGAAAGTGGTTTTATAACTACTGATAAAAATATCGATATTCCAAATGCAGATTCAATTTGGTCAGTTTCTGGAAATAATAAATTAACTGATCAATCTCCTATAAAACTAAGTTGGACTAATGATCAAGGCATCACTTTTGAAAAAGAAATTGCATTAGATGATAAGTTTTTATTCACAATAAAACAAAGAGTTATAAATTCTACTGATAAAAACTATGACTTCTATTCTTATGGACAAATTATAAGAAATCAAATCCCAGAAGGTTTAACCGATTTTTACATTCTTCATGAAGGCCCTATCGCTACATTAGACGAAGAATTAATTGAGGAAGATTATGACGATATTGAAGAGAAAAAATTTTCAAGAACTGCCCAAAAAGGATGGTTAGGTATAGGAGATAAATATTACATATCAACTCTAATTCCACCAAGAGAAAAAGAATTTAAAACTACGATGGATTACAAAAACAAGTATAGAATAAACTTTGTTACAACAGAACCATTAGAGTTAACTGGAAACTCTTCTATAGAAGAAAACTTGCAAGTAATAGTAGCTGCAAAAAGAGTTGATGTAATTGATGGGTACGCAGAATCATTAAAAATTGATAAATTTGATCTTACGATTGATTGGGGATTCTTATACTTTTTAACACGTCCTTTGTTTACTGCTTTAGAATATTTCTTTAAAATATTTGGTAATTATGGATTGGCAATTATTGCTGTTACCGTTTGTATTCGTGTAGCATTTTTTCCACTTGCTAATTTTTCATTCAGAAGCATGGCTAAAATGAAAGCTCTTCAGCCTGAGATGGCAAGACTTAAGGAAGTACACAAAGATGACAAGATGAAATTGCAACAAGCAATGATGGCTCTTTACAAGAAGGAAAAAGTAAATCCCATGTCTGGATGTTTGCCAATTCTAATTCAAATACCTGTATTTTTTGCTTTGTATAAAGTTTTATTTGTAACGATAGAAATGCGTCATATGCCTTTTTATGGTTGGATCCAAGATTTAAGTGCTAAGGATCCTACTTCTATATTTAATTTATTTGGATTGTTTCCTTATGACGTACCTTCTTTCCTTGTAATTGGAGCATGGCCAGTTGCTATGGGGGTATCAATGTGGGTACAACAAAAGTTAAATCCAGCTCCAACAGATCCAATGCAAGCAAAAATATTTATGTTCTTCCCTTTATTTTTAACAGTAATTCTTGCACCATTCCCAAGTGGGCTAGTAATTTATTGGACAGTTAATAACATTTTAACAATGGCTCAGCAGGTTGTAATAATGAAACGTACAACAGTTAAAACTGTAACCTAATTAAAAAATAATAAATGGACCTTGAAAAGATATTACCTAAAGATGGGCCACCAATTAATGAAGTAACTAAATATATTGAAAAATATAAAAATGATTTAATAGTAATTAAATACGGTGGAAATGTTTTAATTGATAGAAACGTATTTAATAATTTTATAACTGATCTTAGTGTTTTAAATAAATTAGGCCTTGCAACTGTGGTAATTCATGGTGGTGGACCTAGAATTAAAAGAGAGCTAGAAAAATCAAATATTCAATCAAAATTTATAAGAGGACTAAGAGTAACTGACAAAAATATAATTGATATTGTTGAATCTGTTTTGATTGATTTTAATAATGACATTGTTAATTCTTTAAAAGACAAAGGCACAGAGGCAATCTCTATTCACACAAAAAATAATAATGTTATAAAAACTATACCAGAAGCAGAAGAGCTAGGATTTGTAGGAATACCAAATGAGATTAATAATGAACAAATATTAAATATAATTAATCAAAATAAAATTCCTATAATTTCTCCATTAGGATTAGGTAAAGAAAACCAAACATATAATATTAATGGAGATACAGCTGCGATGGCTATAGCAAAATCTTTAAAATCTAGAAGACTATTGTTAATGACGAATGTTGATGGTGTTTTAGATAAAAATAAGAAATTAATAGAGGAAATTTCTTCATCTGAGGTTCTTGAAATGATTAAAGATGAAACTATTACAGAAGGTATGATACCTAAAATAAACGCATGCTTAGACGCCGTAAATAATGGTGTAACAGCAGTTGGTATAATCAATGGCACAAAGCCACATTCGTGTTTATGGGAAATATTCTCTGACAAGGGCTCTGGGACCCTAATAAGACAATGAAAGAATTAAAGAATATCAAAAACATATTATTTGATTGTGATGGGGTACTCTATAGTGATCTTGAAGGAGTATTTGGTCAAGTAAGTAAAAAAATGACTCAATATATTTCAAATAAATTAAATGTAGATTTAAAAGAAGCAAAAGAATTACAAACAAATTATTTTCATAAATATAACACTAGTCTTAATGGTTTAATGATACATCACGATATACCTCCAATTTTTTAGAAAAAGATACTGCTTTAAGGAATGAGCTTGAAAATATTAATCTAAACAAATTTGTGTTTACAAATGGTAGTAAAGAACATGTTAAAAATATCACTACTCACTTAGGAATTGAAGATCAATTTGATGGAGTATTTGATATTGTTGATGCTGAATACAGTCCAAAACCTGAGGCAAAAGCATTTGATCTTATGGTCAAAAAATTTCAAATCGATCCAACTGAGACACTTTACATTGAAGATATTGCAAAAAACTTATCAATTGGAAAAGAAAGAGGAGCAAAAACAGTTTGGTTAATCAATGATGAATACTGGGGTAAAAAAGAGTCTGATAAAGAGTATATTGATTACAAAATAAAAAATCTTTCTTTATTTTTAAAAGAAATAAGGTTATTAAAAAACTCATAAAATTATGAGTATAGAAAAAATTATAAATGAAGCTTGGGAAAATAAAGACCAAGTAGGCCAAAATTCAGATAAATCTTTAAAGGATGCTGTTAATCAAATTATTGATGATTTAGACAGT
>LUMA01000037.1_pt1 | contig 19174 bp, 27 predicted proteins | sample 730011 | NCBI WGS metagenome assembly LUMA01 (sample SAMN03860275, study PRJNA289734) | marine metagenome | biome: seawater column; feature: ocean; material: water; isolation source: Red Sea water column Station 91 - depth 50m | place: Saudi Arabia: Red Sea | collected 2011-10-15 | depth 50 m | reverse complement strand
TGTTAGGGCTGCCCCCATACTGTTTACCAAAATTTTAGGAGTTATCATGGCTGTCCTTAGGTCAGATATTATAATCCCGGAAATTTTCACGCCATACGTTATTGAACAGACAACTCAACGTGATGCCTTTTTGGCGAGCGGTGTGGTTCAGCCTATGGCGGAGCTAAATGCCACTGAGGGGGGTGACTTCGTCAAAGTACCTTTTTTTAGTGCGAATCTTTCTGGAGACTTTGAAGTTCTTTCTGATTCTTCATCATTAACACCCGGTAAAATTTCTACCGATCAGCAAATCGGCGTTGTTCTTCATAGAGGACGCGCGTTTGAATCAAGAGATTTGGCCGCACTTGCTTCAGGTGCTGACCCAATGGCTGCAATCGGTCAGAAAATCGGTGCTTATATAGCAAACCAAAGACAGAAGGATTTATTCTCTTGTCTTTCAGGTGTATTTGGTTCTATCAATGCAAACGATAGCAACTCAGCTTTCTTTGGTTTAACTATTGATTCTGAATCAGGCGATAGCCCAACAGCATTATCTCCACGCCATATTGCAAGAGCAAGAGCGATTCTTGGAGATCAAGGCGACAAGCTAACAGCTTTAGCAATGCACAGTAAAGTTTATTATGACTTACTAGAAAGAAACGCTATTGATCGTATTTACGACAACAATGGCGATGCTGATTCAGCCGCAACTTCTGGTACAACTGCAAACGCTTTCGGTAGCCCAACAGTTCCTACATTTATGGGATTAAGAGTTATCGTTTCTGACGATGTACCAACAACAGGTTCAGGCGCTTCAACAGAGTATTCAACCTACGCCTTTACAGCCGGATCCGTAGCATCGGGCGAACAGGCAGGGCTAACCACAGAGACAGACCGCGACATTCTTGCAAAGTCTGATGCTATGTCTATTGATTTACATTACACATATCATCCTGTTGGAAGCAAATGGGCTGTTACTACAACAAACCCAACAAGAAGTCAGCTTGAAACAGTAGGCAACTGGTCGAAGGTCTACGAAACAAAGAACATTGGTATCGTAAGAATTACCAACGTATCTAATCAAGACTAGAGGTAACTAATTATGCCATCTTTATTTGAAGTTAGTGCGGGAAAACTAACCGGCCCAACTACAGGCGGAACTGTTACCCAAGCATCTAACAAATCAACAGGTGTGACTCTTAACGCAGAGTCAGGACAGATTACCATGAATGGTGCTGCTTTAGGAGCGGGTGCAGAAGTAAGTTTTACTGTTACAAACAGCAAAATTTCATCAACTGATGTTGTTCTTGTAAACCATAGTTCTGGCGGTACTGCGGGAGCATATATGGCACAAGCCAACTTGATTGCTGACGGATCATTTAAAATATCCGTTACAAATCTGACAAGTGGCTCGGAGTCTGAAGCAATCGTTCTTAGCTTTGTTGCCCTTAAAGGTGCTTCAAGTTAATGGGATTGTTTGCTTTTAAGCGAATAAGGGAAAAAGAAGCTGCCGTTGAGGTGGCTTCTATTCCCACTAAAACAAAAAAACGTAAACCCAAATCTAAGGTCGAAAATGGCAATAACCATAACAGCAACAGCGGGAGACGCATCAGCAAATAGTTATCTAACACTTGCAGATGCAAACGCAATTATTGAAGGACTTGTTCTTGATGATGATGTTGCGGCGTGGGATGGTTCGACCACAGATAATAAAAATCGCGCACTATATACGGCGACTGTCCGGATTGATAGAGAGCGCTTTTTGGGGCAACAGATACGCAGGCTTTACAATGGCCGCGAACAGGAGTCAGAAAACCAGATACTTATGTAAATACATATGCTGTCGGATTTCCTTTTCGCATTTCAACAGATTATTTTACAGATACAGAAATTCCAGATCAGGTTAAAAGAGCGCAGGCAATATTAGCTGTTTATTTAAACAATAATAGAAATGGGCTTGGCTTATCAGGCTTAGAGGATTATAAAAGAGTAGGCGTTGGCGGTGTCGCTGTTGAACCCGTATTCAGCGGTTCCGTTGGCGCTGATCGCGTTCCGCCATTATTTGAACGCTATTTCACAGGCTTGCGAATAAGTGGGCCGGGTAACATTTCAATCAAAAGGAGTTAATCAATGTACAACGCTGACCCAGATTACACACTTGGCGGGGAGCTAATCACAGACACAGCCGCACACACAGGCAGATTTAAAAGTATTTTTTTTAAAGAAGATACACAAATCAATACGGCTTCGCATAATTATTCAGGAAATTCAATTGATTCTGAAACTTTTCTTGCGGGTCAGACTATTTATGGATTGTTTACAAGTATCACTTTGAGTAGTGGCGCTTGTATTGCCTATAAAATCTAATGCCAAACTTCGCGAGCGCCGTCCAGAAAGCAATAAAAAATGTTGCTTCAATTCAAGGCTTTGGACAAGATGTAACAATAAGAACTATTACTGCGGGTTCTTACAATACAACAACAGGCGTTATTTCAGAATCGAACAGCGATGCAACTGTCAAAGCTGTCTTTGAAGATGTAAATATGCGCGAAGTAAATGAACTTATTCAGGCGGAAGATAAAAAAATTACAATATCGGCGGGGGATGTCACGACAAAACCTACGACAAAAGATAAGGTTCTTATTTCAAATATTGTACATAATATTATTCGCGTCCTTACTCAAACATCAGGCGGAACCGATATTTCTTACACCCTTTATTTAAGAACATGAGAAAGATACGAATTGACCAGATTGGCGAATATTCAGAAGAACAAATTAATACTTTGTTGTCGGTTACTGTTTTGACAGGAGATCGTATTGTCAAAGAAGGCTCCCCTGTAGATACAGGAAGGCTTGCTGTTTCTTGGCAGATAGGAGAAAACGCAGAAAGCGGCGCACCCGCCAAAGAAGGCAAATATGGCGCTTCTGGTAAAGGAACTGTTATAAGACCGCCAAAAGCTTTAAATTATCAACTTGGAAAAGAAAATTTTAGAAAAAAATATCATATTCACAATAATGTTCCATATGCTGAACCTGTTATGTTTGGAACAAGTTTGCCGCCATCTTGGGGCGGTACATATAGGAGCAAACAAGGTTTGAAAGCAAAACATCTTGATTTATTGGCAAAAGAACTTGCAAACGAAATTCAAGACCTTTACAAACAAATAAGGGGTAAATAATGGCCGCTATTGATTTAAACACAGTAAGAGCAACAATTGAAGCTAGAGTCGCGACAGAGCTTGCTAGTAGCCCCGCAATCCCTGTTGTTTTTCATAATATGTCGTTTGATAGTAGCGCCGTGACAACCTTTGTTCAATGCCTTACAACATTCGGCGAAAGTAATTATTTGACTCTCGGAAATGCAAGCGGACAGAATCGCGTTAATGGAATTGTTGTTTTTAATATCTTTACACCGCAGGGAATAGGTTCAGGTGATAACTATACAATTGGTAAAAGGTTGCGGGATTTGTATAATAGAATAACGGTTTCTAATGTAATCTTTGATAGCCCTATCGGGCCGGAGGTCGTAGACAACCCAAACCCTGAAGGTCAGTTTCAAACGCAATTGCGGATGACCTTTGAAATTTTTGAGGAACTTTAAAAATGGCAAAACTAGAGATCACAGAAGAAATGCTTGACGCAATCGAAGCTGTCAAGGGAAGAAGGGAAGCAAACTATTGGGATCCTGAATGTCGTAAATATTATGAGAGTCAACAAAACTCACAAAAAGATGTAAAAAATTCAGAAAAGAGTTAATATATTTATAAATAATTCTTTTTTTTGTTATGGCTGCGATTAAGGGCGATGTTGGCAAAATAATGTTCCACAATGCGGCGGGAACTGAAGCTGACGTTTCAGGTGTTAGAAGTTGGTCTTTATCTATCACTAAGGACACAATGGAGACAACAGTAAATGGCGATACTGCAAAAACATTTATCGGTGGATTGATTTCTGGCGAAGGTTCCGCAGAACTTATCTATGACCCCGCTGGAAACTCTGATTATGAATCATTTATTGATGATGTATTAACAACAGGCGATGCCGCTGACGCATTGTTTGAATTATTTCCTGATTCTGCAGCGTCATCAACTAAAATTGGATTTTCTGGAATTATTACATCGGCAGAATATGGCGCAACACTTGGCGAAATTCAAATAATAAATATCAGCTTTATTACAAGTGGTGCAATTACTAGCTCGCTCTGATACATTGAGTTTATTAGTCAGCGAATTAACCAATGCCAAACAAAAGAACGATTGATCTGTTAACTGAATCTTATAAAGATCAGATGACGGCCAGAAGAAAATATGAATTTAAAAATAAAAACGGAGAAAAAATTGTTGATTTATATTTTAAGCCTTTAACAAGGGATGATCGTGTCCGCGCTCAAGGTGCGGCAAATACAGATGACGCTTTGACAATATCAACTTATCTTCTTTGTAAAAATGCAGAATTAGAAGATGGGTCAAAAGCATTTGCACCCGCAGACGCGCCGAATTTACAAAGAGAACTTCCAGAAAGTGTATTGAACGAAATTGAATTATTTATGTTTGATATTCAATTGAATGTTGATACAGCAAAAAAATAATATCGCGAGATAATTGGATAAATTTTGAATTTTTTCTCGCAACAGAACTAGGCAAAACAATTCAAGAATTACGTTCTTTGATTACAGAAGAAGAACTGATATATTGGGCTGCATATTATGAAGTTAAGAATGAAAGAGAAAAAAGAGAATTAAATCGCCAAAGAGCAAATAGAAGGTAATATATAATAAAGGCTTTTTTTGATTTGTGGCACAGGCTAATGTAAAACTTACAGTTGATGCTTCACAGGCCACAAGAGCGTTAAAAGGTGTTCAACAACAATCATCGGGGCTTCAGAGGGCATTTGGCGGTCTTAAAACTGCAATTCTTGGTGTTGGGGTCACAGCTTTAGGAAGACAGGCAATATTAACATCAGCAAATTTTGAAAAATTAAATGTCAGACTTGGATTATTAACGAAAGCATCAGGAACTTTTGCAAAATCTCAGGAAATAGCGGCAGAAGCGCAAAAATTATTTGGGCTTAGTGCAACAGAAGCGCTTGAAGGAATTACAAATATTACTGCACGTTTGCAACCCTTGGGCGTTGGTGTTGAAGACATCAGAACAACATTCATCGGATTTAATACAGCGGCGAAACTGGCGGGAGCGTCAGCGATGGAGAGTTCAAACGCTTTCAGGCAATTGGCACAGGCTTTAGGTTCTGGACGTTTACAAGGGGATGAATTTAGAAGTATTGCAGAACAGGTTCCAACAATACTCGCACCAATTGCGGCAGAACTTGGCGTAACTATTGGAGAACTCAAGAAATTTGCATCGGAGGGCAAATTAACAAGTGATGTTGTTATTAGAGCCTTAAAAAAAGTTGAACTTGATGGCGCGGATTCTTTGAAGGCATTGTTAGAAAATGACCCGACACAAGTATTTAAAAATTTAGGAAATGAAGCTGAAAATTTATCAAGGGCATTTGGCGATCAATTGGCGCCCGCTGTTTTACCAGTTATTAGAGCATTAACAAAAGTAACCGAAGCAATAACCAATTTTGTAAAATCTGGTGCGGGTCAAGTGACTTTAATATTTACGGCAATAGCTGTTGCTGCAAAAGGTGTTGCAATTATAACGCCTGTAATAATTGGACAATTGGCAACTTTGGCGACATCTTTTCAGGTGGCCGCGATCAATTCAGCTTTGGCTTCAACTGGTTTGAAAGGAGTTGCGGCTTCTTCATTCTTGGCCGCGGGTGGTATTACAAAAGCGACAATTGCTCTTTCAGCCTTAAAAATAGCATTAATAAAAACAGGTATCGGGGCGGCGATTGTTGTTTTAGGAAGTTTAGCGGCAAAATTTATCGACAATAAAAATGCGGCAAAAGAAGCGGCGGATGCTGCAAAAGCATTTGACGATAATATTAAAGGTATAGTTGAAACAGCAGAAACAACAGAATTTGCATTAAATAAACTTGCAATAGCTAGAAAAGAATTTGAACTATCACAACTTAGTACAAACAGAAGTGATCGAGGAACAGCAAAACGTCTTGAAAGAGAACTTGAAATATTAAAAGAAAGATCAATTATTTTACAAGGCGAAAAAGAAAGGGATGCTCAACTTGCTCTTGATAAAGCATTTAACGATCAAACAATTGCACTTTTAAAAAATATTTCTGCGATGGAAGCGAAACTTGCAGGCAAAGAAGAAGAATTTAATATGGAACAAAGAATAAATGAATTAAAAGAAAAATTTGGCGAATTAGATGCACAGCAAATTATAGATTTAATAAAACAAGAAGAATTATTGAAGAAAAAAGTTGAAATAATGACAAAACAAGAGGAAATCGCAAAAAAAATTAATGGTGCTTTTAAACAGATCGGAGAAGATATTGGAACAGGTATTACTGATGCTCTAGTTGGTGCTATAGAGGGAACAAGAACCCTTGGAGAAGCGGCTAAATCAATTATTAATGATCTTGCATCGTCCTTGTTAAGACTTGGAGTTCAAATGGCGCTTACTGGTTTATTCGGTGGAACTAAAATAGGAGGATTTTTAGGGTTTGCAAATGGAGGAAGGCCGCCTGTTGGAAAGCCTTCAATTGTAGGGGAGCGAGGTCCGGAGATATTTGTTCCTCGTTCTGCGGGAACTATTATTCCAAATAATCAGATCGGCGGCGTAGGTGGTGGCATTGTCAATAATATAAATGTGAATGTCTCCGCTGAAGGTATGCAATCAAATGCAAATGAAGATCGCGGAAAAGAACTTGGCGTTGCTCTTGCTTCGGCGATACAATCAGAATTAATAAAACAAAAAAGGCCGGGAGGTTTATTAGCAACTTAAAATGGCAACTTTTCCTTCTGTTACTCCCACATATCAAGGTTTTTCAAAAAAATCTGCGCCCGCTGTTCGCACAGTAAGGTTTGCAGATGGATTTGAACAGAGAATATTTTTTGGACTAGCAAGCAATCAAAACCCGAAAGTCTACAATGTAAGTTTTGAATTGAGCGAAACAGAATCTGATGTTGTCGAAGCGTTTCTTGATAGCCGCGCAAACGATCAAGAAAGTTTTACGTTTACACCGCCCGGCGAAGGCTTCACAAAAACGGGAACTTACGTCCAATCAGGAACAACAATCACGATTACAATTGCAAATCATGGCGTTGCAATCGGCGATGTTTTGACAATTGATTTTACATCAGGCGCAACAGATGGTTCTTATACTGTCGCAACAGCGGTTGATGCAAATACATTTACAGTTACAGCCGCCGCAAGTGCAACAATAACTTCAACAGCTGTTTCTGTTACTTTGTCAGGCGCAAAGAAATTTGTTTGCGAAACTTGGTCGAAGTCAATTCCATATAACAATAGGGCGTCAATCAGCGCTACATTCAGACAAGTATTTGAAGCATGAGTACAGATAAAATTGTAAGCGAATTACAGAATGTCAACCCGTCAGCGGTAATTGAACTTTTTACCTTGACACTTGATAATTCATTACACGGCGCAACAACAACTTATCGTTTTCATGCGGGAACAAGTTTGAAAGATAATGGCGAAATAATTTGGCAAGGTAATTCATATACAAGATTTCCTGTTCAAGCTGAAGGTTTTCAATATGGTAAAGGTCAATTGCCACGGCCAACGCTTACTTTTTCAAATGCAATTGGAACCATTTCAGCAATACTTCTTTTGGTAAATCAAACGACAACAGGAAACGATTTGACAGGCGCAACTGTTAAAAGAATAAGAACGCAGGCAAGATTTCTTGACGCCGCTAATTTTCCAAGCAATGTAAACCCATACGGAACCCCAGACAACACGGCAGAATTTCCCCAAGAAATATATATTATTGATAGAAAATCGGCAGAAAATAGAACTGTTGTATCTTTTGAACTCGCGGCTGTTTTTGATATGGCGGGAGTTCGAGCGCCAAAACGTCAATGTACTCGCTCAGAATTTCCTAGTATTGGATTGATTACAGGATGACTTGGAAGGCTGACGCGCTGCTTCATGCCAAAGAACAAGACCCGAAAGAATCTTGCGGTCTTTTGTTAAATATTCGCGGGAAAGAAAAATATTTTCCTTGTCAAAATTTAGCAATAACTTCGCATCAATGTTTCATAATGAATCCAGAAGATTTTGTTGCGGGAGATTCTCTTGGAAAAATTATTGGAATAGTACATTCACACCCGACAACACCGCCTGTTGCTTCAGAAGCCGATAAAATAAGCTGTGAGCAATCAAACTTGCCTTGGTATATTGTCAACCCTAAAACTGAAATATGGGGCGAATATGCCCCGTCAGGATATAAACCAGATATTATTGGTTTGCCTTGGGTTTGGGGTGTTTCTGATTGTTGGTCGCTTGTTCGCAGATATTACAAAGAAAAATTAAATATAGAACTAAGAGATTGGGAAAGACCAACAACACCCGAAGAATTTCAAGATGACCCGATGTTTGAAAGATGCGCAAAAGATACAGGATTTGTTGAATTAAAAAACAACGAAAAATTAAAAAATAACGATTTATTATTTATGTCAATTGGTGCTGTCGGGTTGAATCATGTGGCGATTTTTGTAGATGGCGATGTAATACATCATTTAAGAGATAGACTATCTTGTAAAGAACCTTACAACCCTTGGTTGTTAAAATGCACAGGAATGAGGTTACGTTATGCTTCGCAAAATTAAGTTATATGGAGAACTGGCAAAACAAGTCGGTCACAAAGAATTTGAAGATATAAATGTTTCTAATGTTGCGCAAGCTGTAAGTTTTTTAATCAATAATTTTCCGCAACTGGAAAGTCATATGGCAAATAGATATTATAAAGTCATAACTAATGAGGAAGAGATTGGTGCGGACGAGCTTCACGATCCTATTGGTAAATCAGATATATCTTTTGTACCTGTTATTTCAGGTTCGGGGGGTAATTTCGGAAAAGTGCTTCTTGGAGTGGCCTTGATCGGTTTATCGTTCACGCCGATGGGCGCGGGTCTTTTTGCAGGCGGTTCAGGTGCGGGATTAGCAGGCGGAGGTGGTTTGATGGGTGCAACAGGTCTTTATGCGGCGGGGGCTTATGGTTCGGCGGCTCTTGGCCTTATAGGTGCGAGTATGGTTCTAAGCGGTGTAAGTGGGATGCTGTTTCCAGTTCCAAAAATGCCTGAATTTTCAAGTGAACAAGACCCGCGTTTGTCTTTTAGCTTTTCAGGTACGCAACAAACAAGCCGGGCCGGAACGCCCGTCCCAATTGTATATGGAGAAATCTTCACCGGCTCAGTCGTTATTTCTGGCGGTATTGATACGGAGCAAGTTCAGGCATGACAGATAAAAGAAAAATTATTCGCGGTTCAGGTGGTGGAGGTTCGCCACCGCCCCCAAGACAACCGACAAGAACTCCTGATACGCTTCACAGTAAACAGTTTGCAACTTTCCTTGATCTTATATCAGAAGGAGAGATCGAGGGTTCTGCAACCGCTTCAAAGGAAGGTATAACAGACCGCACTTCAACTGCCTATGTAAATGCGTATTTGAAAGACGTCTTTCTTAACGATACCCCTGTTTTAAAAGCATCCGCAAATTCATCAAACCCTGCAGATTTAGATTTTAATTTTCAAAATGTTACCTTTACGCCACGTTTCGGTACTGCAAATCAAACAAAAATTGATGGAATTGAAAGTTCTTCTTCAATAACACCTGTCGGCGTAACAGTTACAGCGGCTTCGCCAGTTACAAGACAAATAACAAACACAGATGTTGACCGGGTAAAAGTTTCGATTACATTTCCACAAATACAAAAAGCAACAACAGATGGCGATTTGTTAGGTTCAACAGTTCAACTTAAAATTGCTGTTCAATATAATTCAGGCGGATACACCGATGTAATCGAAGATACCATCACAGGTCGAACCGCTGACGCATATCAAAAAGATTATTCAGTAAAAATTACAGGTTCTTTTCCTGTAGATATACGAGTTATAAGAGTTACGGCAGATTCAACAGATACTTCACTAATAGACGCCTTTCAATTTTCAAGTTTTGCAGAAATAATTGACGATGCAAGTACTTATGCAAACTCAGCATATAACGCAATAAGGCTTGATTCTCAACAGTTCAGTTCAATCCCCCGCCGGAAATTCCGTATTCGTGGTATCAAAGTAAGGATTCCGGGCGCTGGCGCTTCTGGTTCTGGAACTCCCACTGTTGATTCTGCAACTGGTCGGATTGTCTACCCAGACGGATATATTTTTAACGGTGTTATGGGCGCGGCGGTTTGGACAAGTTGCCCTGCAATGATTTTGCTTGACCTTCTCACTACTGAGAGGTACGGATTTGGAACACATATTGCAGATGCAAACCTTGATTTATTTTCTTTTGTAACCGCATCAAAATTTGCAAATACTCTTGTTGATGATGGGTTTAATGGACAGGAAGCCAGATTTTCTTGCAACGTAAATATTCAATCTTCTAGTTCTGCATTTGATTTGATAAATGAACTTGCGGGTGTCATGCGCTGTATGCCGATATGGTCAACCGGCTCTATATTATTGGCTCAAGATTCTCAAAAAGATTCCTCGTTTCTTTTCTCACTTGCCAATATTTCAAGCGATGGATTCAATTATTCTGGTTCAAGTTTGAAGCAAAGACATTCAGTAATATCAGTCAGTTATTACAATATGGATTCGCAAGATATAGATTATGAAGTTTTTGAAAATACTACACTTTCAGCAAAGATTGGAACTGTTGTTAAGCAAGTAAAAGGTTTCGCGTGTACATCGCGGGGTCAAGCGCAAAGATTGGCAAAGGCAATTGCGTTCTCGGAAGCAAATGAATCTGAGCTAGTGACATTTACAACATCAATGGAGGGCGGGTTGATGGTAAGGCCGGGCGCTGTTATAGAAATCAATGACCCAGTTCGCGCGGGTGTTAGAAGATCAGGAAGATTAAAAAGCGTTACTTCAACAACAGTTGTTACAGTTGACGACACTGAAAATACAGATTTACCAACGACAAACAGCCCGACATTATCTTTAATTTTGCCAGATGGCTCAGTCGAGACAAAGAATATATCAGATATAACAAACGGAGTTATAACTGTCGAAGCTGCATTTTCACAAACCCCAAATGCAAACACAATTTATTTAATTCAAAATTCTACTGTTGAATCGCAAAAATTTAGAGTAATTACAGTCGAAGAAACAGATTCAATAAATTATACAATTACAGCATTATCTTATATAGACACAAAATATGCGTTTATTGAAGATGGGGCAACTTTACCAGATAGAAATGTTTCGATCTTAAATGAACTACAACCCCCGCCTTCTAACCTTTCAGCGGTAGAAACTATTGTTCCAATTAACAATCAAGCGGTTTCAAAAATTGTTTTAAGTTGGCAACCAATAGTTGGCGTTGTTGAATATCAAGTTAATTATCGATATAACAACGGAAATTTTGTTTCAACAAAAGTTTCAAGTCCAGATTTTGAAATATTGAATAGTCAACTTGGAGTATATGAATTTCAAGTTTTCAGTTACAACATAAACGCGCAACTTTCTGCAACCTCTAATGATCTAAGTTTTAACGCTGTTGGTAAAACAGCCTTGCCAGAAGACCCGACAGGGTTGACAGTTGAACCTGTTTCAGAACTTTTTGTACGACTACGTTTTGACCCTGCAACAGATATTGATGTGACTCACGGGGGGTCTATTTCCGTCAGGCATACTCCGTCTGTAGACCCTGCTATAGCAACATTTAGTAATTCAACAGAAATTATCCCAAAACTTTCAGGTAACATTAGTGAAACTCTTGTCCCCGCTTTAACGGGAACTTACAGTATTAAATTTATTGACGATGGTGGACGCAGATCAAACAATGCGGCAAGAATAATTGTCACTCAACCAGACCCACAGCCTAATCAAATAATACTTACAGAAAGAGAAGACACAGATTCGCCGCCATTTCAAGGAAACAAAGTCAATACATTTTATGACGCAGATTTTGATGGTCTTTTATTAGATGGAACTTTACTATTTGACGACATAACGCAAAATATTGATGATTTATCAAATATTGATTTTGCCGGCCCAATTAATTCAAGCGGTACTTATGAATTTCAAAATATTATTGAAATGGGTGCAATTTTTAATCTTACTTTAAAAAGAAGATTTGTAACTTCTGGACTTTTACCGAATGATCTAATTGATTCAAGAACAGCAAATATTGACACATGGACTGAATTTGACGGTACTCTTGCCGAAGATGTGAACGCCAGACTGCTAGTCGCGACAACGGAATTGGACACGACAACATCAACAGCCGCCACCTATGGACAAAGTGGAACAACAATTACAATTACAAAAAACGCGCATGGATATGCTGTCGGCGATCAAGTTGTTATTGATTTCACTGCGGGAAGTGCGGCTGATGGTAATTATGTAATTCAAACAGTACCAAACGTAAACTCTTTTACAGTTACCGCAAGCGCAAGCGCAACAATATCAAGTGGAACTTCTTGCACATACGGGGCAAATTTCTCACAATTTAATACTTTTGCGAATGGAGAATATAGAGCTAGAGGATTTAAATTTAAAGTTGAACTGACATCAAATGACCCTGCACAGAATATCAATGTCACAGAACTTGGATATGAAGCAAGTTTGAAAAGAAGAACAGAAACAGTTAATTCAGCAATAGCAAGTCAATGCGCAACAACTGGTTCTGGGAAAACAGTTACTTTCGCAGACCCGTTTTTCACTGGTACTGGTTCTTTGGGCGGTTCAACAACTGAATTTCTTCCAACTATTGGAATAACTCTTGAAGGGGCATCAAGTGGAGATTTTTTTAACATAACTTCAATCACAGGAACACAGTTTGTTATTGAAACAAGGAGTAGTAGCGGTTTGAAAGATTTAAATTTTAAATATACAGCGGTTGGGTTTGGTAAAGGTGGTTAAATATGTTTATATTTAAGTTATCGACTAATATATACTTAAATAAAAGGACTAAGTAATGGCAACACATGATTATGTAATAGCCAACCAATCAGGGGCGGCATTTCGTACAGACTTAAACAATGCCCTTGCTGCAATCGTAAGCAATAATTCAAATTCATCACAGCCGGGAACGCGATATGCGTATCAATGGTGGGCTGATACTTCAGCGGGCGTTATGAAGATACGAAATTCTGCTAATGATGGATGGATAGAATTGTTTCAATTAGACGGTACTTTAACTCTTGAAGATGGCTCAAATTCAGCTCCGGCACTAGCTTTTCGTGATGACTTGGATACCGGAATTTTTTCTGATGCAGCAAATGAGTTTAATGTTGCTACAGGTGGTGTTGAAAGGTTTAGCTGTTCTAATTCAGCTTTTGTAGTGAATCAAACTGGTGCAGATGTAGATTTTAGAATTGAAGGAAGTTCAGCGGTAAACTTACTTTATGTTGATGCTGGTAATAATAAGGTTGGTATAAATACAAATGTGCCTGAGGGTTTGCTTCATGTTTTTAGCGGTTCTGCGGGAACTTTAACTGCCGCTACTGATGCTGACGAATTAGTATTAGAAGCCAGTGCAAATGTAGGTTTGAGCTTATTAACTGCAAATGATAGTTTGGCAAGAATTAAATTTGGCGATCCTGATGCTTCTGGTGTGGGAGCTATAGTTTATAACCATCAAAATGACAAACTACAAATAAATACAGCAAGTGGTACTAGATTTCTAATTGGCTCTGACATGGTTAGTGCGAGACAAGATTTTGGAATAGCAAGAACTGCGGGTGGATATACATTCAGAGAAACAAACGAGGGAAGTGAAAGGGCTGGCATACTTTCAAATAGTTCTAATGAATTAATATTTAAAATTGGTACTGAATCGGAAAAAATGCGTATTGACTCTTCGGGACGGACAATGATAGGTAATACTTTTGGAAGTTCGGCTCACTCTGCCGCTGATGATTTAATTATTGGTGCTACAAGTGGCAGTAATGGCATGACAATTCTGACTGGAAGTGCGACTGGAAATATTTTCTTTAATAATGGAAGTGCTAATAATGGCACAATTCAATATATTCATAGCACATCTCCACAAGAAATGAGATTCAATTCTGCTGGACAATATACATTTGATGTTGGTGGTACTGAAGTAATACGTCTTAGATCAGATGGAAAATTGCTTATAGGTCAAACAAGTGTTTCAAGCACAGAAGCAAGTGGAATACTTTGCGCTTCTGCTGCAATATCAGGTGGTGGACAAGGTGTTATAACTGCAAATGATACAAGTAGTAATGATTTTGGCTGTGGTGTTGTAATAAACAAAAATTCATCAACTACAAGTTCAAGCGCAAGATTTATGCAGTTTTATGCAAATAATTTTGGGCAACCAATGGGAGGAATTGTTGGTAATGGTACAGAAAATGCACAGTTGGCCACTTTATCTGATGAAAGATATAAGAAAAATATAAAACCATTATCTGGTATTTTAGAAAAAGTAAATAAATTAAAAACAATTTCTTTTGATTGGAAACATAAAAATGAAAGTGTGAAGGCTGGATTTATTGCACAAAATGTTCAAGAAATATTTCCAGAATATGTTGTTGATAATATTGGTAATGATGAATCAAATAAGAAAATGGGAACAACTGGAGGAATGTCGGCGGGTTATATTGCAATTCTTACAGCGGCAATACAAGAATTATCAGCTAAAGTTGCAGCATTAGAAGCAGCTTAGTATTATTGGATAACTTTAATAAAATTTATGACAACACCACAAGAACTGTATGACGAAACAAAAACTCGTCTTGATTTAAACATTGCAAAAGCACAAATACTTGAAAGAGAAATACAGGAAAAAGTTGCAGAAAAAAATAAATTAATGCAACCAATTATCGAAGATCAAGGGGCATTAAAACAACTTGAGAAACTAAGTGATGTTGTACAACCTGTAGAATCAAAGTAAAATAAAACTAAACACTTTTTATCATGGCTGTTACTTGGGATGTTGCTAGTTTAGATGCAACAAAAACTGTAGGAAGTTTATCTGATGTTGTAACTACTATTCACTGGACTGCGAGTGATAGCGAAGCGGGAAGCGGTGAGACATCACATGAAGGTTATAGATATGGTTCAATAGAACTTGCAGAAGCTGATAGCGGATCTTTTACCGCATATGCAGATATAACAAAAGAAGATGCTATCGCATGGGCAAAAGCTGCAATAGGTTCTGATCAAGTAACAGCTATTGAAACAGATATTGCTGCACAGATAACAGAATCAAAAACACCAACTAAGACTTCTGGTGTACCTTGGTAGAAATAATTGACAGCCCTACATAAAGAGGAGCCAATGCACATATTCCGCAGAAGGTTATAATTGTTACAGGTACTAAAGCACGAGCTAGGGCTGATTTCATGGCAAAAATTTCTCAAATATTATCTATTTTAAGTTTTATTATTAGCGCGTCAATGTTGGGCGGTGCATACTTCGGTTATAAATACGTTACCTCCCCGCAACTAAAAAATCGTGTAATGAATGAAATATTGGCAAACGTACAACAGATGATGCCTAAAATGCTTGATAATCAAATACCAAAAACAACAGGCGGTTCAATTCCTTTACCTATGAAATAGTTGGAAATTAAACAAATAAAAATTCCAGATATTTCGACAATAAATATAAATTCTTATATACCGCCTTCAAATGTTTTAAATATAGCCCCGCCGACAATTGATATTCTTGGATGTGTTAAAACTCATAGAGATAGTTCTGTAAAAAATACACAGATAATAGAGGATGATCCAAACGGCGCTTTCTACAGTTGCCCTAATGGAAAAATGCCTTCTTATATTCCAATTGCAGATCGTTGAAGAAAAAGGAAAGACAAAAGCTAACACACCAAAACCACCAGAAACAAAATCGCCAGAAATTCCAAAAAACAAAGAAAAAGAGATTATCACAATACCGCCTTGCCCTGATCCAAAACAACCCTTGCGCGTTGGCTCGTATGCCAATTCACAGAAATTGGAAAAAGTAAAAGCCTTTGAATTAATAAATGGAGAATGTAATATTATCTGGGAACCAGTTAAATTTCAAGAACAATATATTCCAGAAGTATCGACAATAATTTCAACAGCCGTGATCGGATTCGTGGCCGCATCCTCGCCCATAATTCTAAACGCAATTAAGCCGATTATCAAAAAATTAATTACTAGAAAAAAGAAACCTGAAAAAGATACTATAAATTAATTATATTACAATTGTTAAGATAACAAGACACAAAACTTTTTTATTGGCAAAAACAATTTAATCATGATATAATTAAAGTGTACCAAACAAAGGAAACCAAAATGGCCAAAACAAGAACAATTACCGCAACATTCCCAAACGGAGAAACAAGAACAAGAACAACAGCTAGAAATTATGTTGGTGTTGTACAGGGATTTAACGGAAGATACTTTGAATTTTTTGCAATTAATATACCCTCTTGTTTTAATTTTCCACATTCTTTAATTCTTGCGATAGCCCAATCGAGCCTTTTATTTTCTAAGATTTGTTGTTGTATTTTCACTTGTGTTGTTGCCGCTTGTGAACATTGATTTTGAAATTTTCTATCAAGCGGAACTGTAAAATTTAAGCTAAATCCTGTATTTATGGCGTAACTGTCTTTATTTGTTCCTGAATAAAATAATTCATCAAATAAGACATTGCCGGGGTTATCTGGTACGCCGTCTTCATCGGCATCTGTCGGGTCGTAGTATGGCAAAGTATAATAATCTCGATAAGGCTTGCGGTAATTTACGCCAAAAGTAACAAAGGGCGAAAATGTAAGTGTTGCGCCTTGACAAACGATATTTCCGCCAAATTGATTTGTTGTCATATTGCCCGTCAGCGATTGGATTGCCATATTGGTCACTGAGCCATTATTTGATTGGCTGACAGCATTTGCAAGCGCTTCTAAGGGTGTTAGAGCTATTGAGAGAAGACAGACGTAGAAGTAACTACTGATTCGCTTTCTATTTGCCGGGTGATACTTGTTATGTTTGAAATGCCGCCCGGCCCCCTGTAAGATTCTGAATATTGAAAGGCCGCGCCGCTTGTGGGGCTGGTTAGTGTAAATACTGGTTTGTTGCCTGTCGATAAGTCTAACCCTGTGTAAGTTTGTGTTTCGCCATTGATCGTCCTAGTAACATTTGTTGTATTTGGTGCAACTCCGCCATCTGTAGAAATCCCTGTTCCTGTAACTGAATATTCATATGAGTTTCCAAAGTAGTCTGTCGAAACAATACTTTCTGAGATAGAAGTAGTCGTATTTGTCGTTGAAGACATCGTCCCGGTTGTAAAGGCGGGCGTAACGGGTTGCGCATAACTAGGCACTGCATAAAACAAAAATACAAATAATAGCCTGCGCATGATTCATTAGTCCACGGTAAGGGTAGTGACATATTGACCAGTAATCGAAGTACCAGCGCCGCCCCCTGTGACTGTGATTACATGGTTGTCGATTGTTGCCGCGCCATCAGATAAAACGCCCGCCGCTGTAGAAGTGATATTTGAAAAATTTGCTACTTCGCCCGTTGTTACCGCAGATGTGGGAGACGAATCACCTTCCAAATAAGATTGCTGGAATGTGAAATTTTCCCCGTCTGTAAGCTGACTTGCTGTAATTGTAGTAAAAGAATTTATACCATCTGTGACATCGCCTAGTCCGCCTATAACGCCCGCTGTGGTTCCGTCAGTAGTTTCGACCCCTGAACCAGAAACAGAATAAGAATTTGCAACTTTCTCGGCTGCCGTTGCAGCGGCTTGCACATCAATCTGTACAGATGAAGTAATTGTCGAAGTCATATCTGCCATTGCTGCGGATGGGAGCAAAAATAAAATGGGAAGTAATCTTTTCATTTGATACCTACTTTCGAGTTTTTATTGTCTACTATATCTACTTTACCCTGCAACTTTTTTTTGTCATTATTTTTACTTTTCAGGTCAATCCCAAATTGCGTAAGGACGCCCGAAAGCAAACCTGCGGCGAAAGTGGTATCAATTTGCCTGACAGGATTCGGGTTGTAGTACGACCAAGAAATGACCGCCCTTTTTGCTAAAACTAGCAAATTTGTCTACAGTTGAAAAGAATATATTACAAAAACATGATTCGATTTATTAAGCCAATACTGAAGTTTTTCGTCAAATCCAATGCGGTAAAATCTCTTGTAATAGGATTGCTTGAGGACTATGCAAAGTCTACTGAGACAGACATTGATAATGAACTGGTGGCTCTTGTTAAAGAAAAGTTATGGCCTGTTACATAACTTTAAGTTATGGTTGGCGTAAGGCGTCAGGTGGTCGATGCCTTCTCTGCAAAAAAATGGGCTAACTAATTCCCCAAAAGTTAGCCTATTTTCAATATAAGGAGGTCAGCTTGCTATGGCTTGGGATGATTGGCTTACCATAACAGAAACGCTTGAAGATCAACTTTATCTTGAGATTCAGGCGCGGATGTTGGCCGAAATAACTGACTTCGATTATTTGCTTGATATAGCTGTAAACTATCAGCGGCAAAATTGGCAAAAAGACGAGATCATCAAAAATTGCATTGCAAAGATTGGCGATCTCGAAACGGAACTAATTAAAGTAAGTCTTAAAAAAGAAAAAGACAATAATAATTCAAGAATTAAAAAGGAATATCATCGCCCGTTGTAGGCTCAATAAAGTTTAAATTTATATTCCCAAATAGTCCATATTTGCCTTCTTTGGCTTTTGCGTTGATATAGATACCATCGACTTCGACTTCTTCTTTTTTGGAATAATCCCAAACTTTTCCTTTCTTTTGTTTAGTGTCTACCATTTTCATAACTTCTTCACAGAAGGCGGAAACAGATTCAGAAGGAATAAATAAAGACATTTTTTGCGGATACTTGTCTTGATCTTCATAATCGTTTTCACTTGTTGAAAACTTGATGGGATAAGGAAGGGCGGCTTTAAATGAATCAGGCATGATTAAAAAAATTTGTTAAAAGTTGATCGAATAATTGTGTAAGCGAAATTTTGTTTTTCGCGCAGTATTTACGAATTAAGGTGGCTTGCGTATCATCGGTTCTGAAATAAAATTTGTTGCGGTTGTAATAAGAATTGCGGCGTGATCGAAGTTGCGCAATAACTTCTTCGCCTGATT
>LUMA01000018.1_pt1 | contig 20043 bp, 28 predicted proteins | sample 730011 | NCBI WGS metagenome assembly LUMA01 (sample SAMN03860275, study PRJNA289734) | marine metagenome | biome: seawater column; feature: ocean; material: water; isolation source: Red Sea water column Station 91 - depth 50m | place: Saudi Arabia: Red Sea | collected 2011-10-15 | depth 50 m | reverse complement strand
TATATAAATATTAGGCAAGGCTACGCTAAGTCAAATAGGGTTACGCCCACATCCGTTAATTTTTTATTCTTGAACACATGGCAGTTCTCAGGAGTGATATTATCGTTCCAGAGGTATTTACGCCTTATGTCATTGAGCAAACTACTGCTAGAGATTCATTTCTTGCAAGCGGTGTGGTTGCACCTATGGCTGAGCTAAATGCTACTGAGGGTGGTGATTTCGTAAATGTACCTTTTTTCTCTGCAAACTTGAGTGGAGACTTTGAGGTTTTATCAGATTCATCTTCATTGACACCCGGCAAAATTTCTACTGACAAACAGGTTGGTGTTATTTTACACAGAGGTCGTGCATTTGAATCTAGAGACTTAGCTGCACTTGCAGCAGGCTCAGATCCAATGGCAGCAATCGGTCAAAAGATCGGTGCTTACATTGCAAACCAAAGACAAAAAGATTTACTTGCTTGTCTTGATGGAGTATTCGGTTCAATAAATGCTAACGATAGCAACTCTGCTTTCTTTAGTTTATGTATTGACTCTGAATCAGGCGATACACCAACTGGTTTATCTCCAAAGCACGTTGCAAAAGCAAGATCAATTCTTGGCGATCAAGGCGACAAGCTTACAGCAGTTTGTATGCACAGCAAGGTTTACTATGATCTTGTTGAGAGAAAAATGGTTGACTATGTTTTAGCAACTGATGGAAATGGCGGTTCTGCAACAGCAAGTGGTGGTACTATTGCCCCTGCATATGCTGGTGGAAACGATACAGTTCCAACATACTGCGGACTAAGAGTTATTGTTTCTGATGATGTTTCTACTACTGGTAGTGGTTCTTCAACAGAGTACAGTACATACTTCTTTACTGCTGGTGCTGTAGCTAGTGGAGAGCAAGCTGGTCTTACAACTGAAACAGACAGAGATATTCTGGCTAAATCAGATGCAATGGCAATTGACTTGCATTACACATATCACCCTGTTGGTTCTAAATGGGCTGTTACTACAACAAATCCAAACAGAACACAACTTGCAACCGTAGCTAACTGGTCGAAAGTCTACGAGACAAAGAACATTGGTATCGTTAGAGCAACTAACGTATCTACTCAAGACTAGAGGTAATTAATTATGCCAAGTTTATTTGAGGTTGCCGCTGGTAAATTAACTGGACCAACAACAGGCGGTACAGTAACCCAAGCAACATCTAAATCTACAGGTGTAACTCTCAATACAGAGAGTGGTCAAATTACTATGAACAATGCACAGCTTGATGCTGGTGTTGAAGTAACATTTACAGTAACAAACGATAAGATTGCTGCTGAAGATGTTGTTGTAGTAAACCATGGTTCTGCTGGCACAGCAGGGTCATATCTTGTAGGCGTCAGTGCAATTGCTGCTGGTTCTTTCAAGGTAACTGTTACCAATGCTTCTGCTGGTAACTTAAGTGAAGCTATTGTTATTAACTTTGTTGCTCTTAAAGGTGCATCAAGCTAATGGGAATGTTCGCTTTTAAGCGTATGAGAGAACAGGAGGCTACTAAATCAGTAGCCCCTGCACCTCTTAAAAAAACAAAACGTAAGCCTAAATTAAAACAAAATGGCAATAACGATAGACGCAACAGTGGGGGGAGCATCAGCAAACAGTTACATAACACTGTCTGATGCAAACGCAATTGTAGAGGGATTAATTCTTGATGATGATGTATCAGTATGGGATAGTTCCAATACTGATAACAAAAATAGAGCTTTATATACTGCTGCGGTCAGGATTGATCGAGAAAGATTTTTAGGTGCAAGAGTAACAGATACACAAGCATTACAATGGCCTCGAACAGGTGTCAGGAAACCAGATACTTACATTAATACTTATGCAACAGGCTTTCCATTTCGCATAACAACTGATTATTTTACTGATACAGAGATTCCAGAACAAGTTAAAAAAGCACAAGTAATTCTTGCCGTTTATTTGAATAATAATAGGAATGGGTTAGGATTAGGTGGTCTTGAAGATTTCAAAAACGTAAAAATTGGTAACATTGATGTAACACCAAATTTTTATGGTGCTGTTGGTGCTGATAGAGTACCACCATTATTTGAACGGTACTTTACTGGTTTACGACATAGTGGACCTGCTAACGTCGCAATTAAAAGGAGTTAAAAATGAGCTACTACCCAGCCGCCAAAATCATTAACGATACAGCCGCACATACTGGTCGTTTTGGTTGCATCAAAGCCTTACAAGATTCAGTAATCAATACTTTGGTTGCTGAAAACATAACAGGCGATTTAACATCCTTACAATTTAAATCAAATACTGCTATTGAGGGAGTCATAACAAGTGTCAAACTTGATAGCGGAACTGTTATTGCATATCTGATATAATGAGCCTTGCAAACGCACTTAAAAAAGCTGCAACAAAATCTCTTGCTAAGCTAGGTGGAGATGTAACCATAAGACAAGTTTCTGCTGGTTCATATAATACAACTACAGGTGCGATTGCAGAGACATTATCAGATACAACAATAAAAGGTGCTTTAAGTAATGTTACAAGAAATCAAGTAAACGATCTTATTGAATCTCAAGATAAGTTACTAACTATTTCTGCTGGTGATATTACATTTGTACCTACTACAAAAGATAGAGTTGTAATAAGTAGTGTGGAATTTAAAATCATACAAGTTGTTATAAATGAACAAAATAATACAGCAGTTAGCTTTGATTTATTCTTAAGGTAAAAATGGCAAGACAAATAACATTAATTCAAATTTCAGGTGTTATGGGCGAGGCGGTTTCTGAGCTTGTACAAAAAGTTACATTAACATGGGAAGAAAAAGTTAAATTAGCAACACCAGTTGATACAGGTGTTCTTCGTAATGGTTGGAAAAATAATATAAAAAAATTTCAAGGGAATATATTTAATAATGTTGTATATGCAGAACCTGTTTGTTTTGGTGAAAGTCTACCACCATCATGGAAAGGCGATTTTAAAACAAGACAAGATACAATCAAAGGTTTTCCAGAGTTAATTGGTAAACAATTAGAAAGTTATGCAAAAAGTGAATATGAAAAAATTAAAAGGAAAATTTAAATGGCGGCAGTAGATTTAAACACAGTTAGATCAACTATTGAATCAAGACTTGCTACAGAGCTTGCTTCAAGTCCAGCGATATCTGTTGTATTTAATAATATGGCTTTTGACTCTACAACTCAAGATACATTTGTTCAATGCATAACAAGTTTTGCGGCAAACAGTTATATAACACAGGGTGGTACTAGTGACTCAGATAATCAAATAAATGGTCTTATATTACTAAATGTTTTTACAGAAGAGGGTCTTGGATCTGGCTCAAACTTTACAGTTTGCAAAAGAATAAGAGACTTATACAATAGAATAAATGTATCAGATGTTATTTTTGATGCGCCAACTGGTCCTGAGATATTAACCTCAAGTCCACAAGGCAAGTTTCAAACACAAACCAGAATAACATTTACTATTTACGAGGCACTTTAATTATGGCAAAACTTGTAATAACAGAACAAATGCTTGACGCAATTGAGGCTGTTAAAGGTGTAAGAGATCCACAAATGTGGGATCCAAATTGTAAGAGATATATGGAAAGCCAACAAATATTGAAAAAAGATGCTAAAAAACCAGAAAAAGGTTAATATATTTGTAAATCTTTCTTTTTTTTGTCATGGCAGCTATTAGGGGTGATGTAGGCAAGATCATGTTTCATAATGCGGCTGGTACTGAAGCCGATATTGCTGGAACAAGGTCTTGGTCATTATCAGTTTCAAAAGATACTTTGGAAACAACGGTACAGGGTAATACTTCAAAAACTTTTATCGGTGGTCTTATTTCTGGTGAAGGATCAGCAGAATTAATTTATGACAATGCTGGCAACTCTGATTACTTGGCATTTGTTGAGGACATTTTAACAACAGGTGATGCTGGTGACGCGTTGTTTGAACTGTTCCCTGATAGTTCAGCTAGTTCTAAAAAGTTAGCTTTTTCTGGAATCATTACAAGTGCTGAGTATGGTGCAACACTTGGAGAAACTCAATTGATAAACATTTCATTCCAGACAACAGGTGCTATAACTTCCGACATATAGTACATTAGAATTATATTTATAATTCTTTATGGCACAAAAAAGAACCCTCGACCTTTTAAAGGCATCATTTGATCTTTCTAAAAGGCGCAAATTTGATGTTAAAGATGATAATGATAATGTTGTTGTCAGTTTATACTTTAAAGCTATTACAAGGGCAGACAGAAGCAGAGCAACAGAAAGAGCTGGTACTGATGATCCTTTAGTTGTTTCTACACATATGCTTTGTCAATTAGCAGAGAATGAAGATGGAACAAAAGCATTTCACCCTGCAGATTTTGCTAACTTGCAAAATGAGTTACCAGAAAATGTTTTAAATCAAATTGAATTATTTTTATTTAATGTTGATCCTGCTGCAACAATAGATAACGCAAAGGAATCCTAAAGGGGGACAACTGGTTAAATTTTGAGTTTTTCCTTGCAACAGAATTAGGCAAGACAGTTAGTGAGCTTAGACAACAACTCACAGAAGAAGAGTTGATATTTTTTGCTGGATATTATGAATTAAAGTATGATAGGGAGAAAAAAGAAGCAGATGCAATCAAACGCAAATCAAAGTATAGTTAAAGGAGTTATTGTTTAGTCGTGGCAGTTTCTAATGTAGAACTAAGAGTTAATGCCACACAAGCTGTTACAGCTTTAAAAAATGTTGATGTACAAGCAAAGAATTTTAATCAAACGATAAGTGGTACAAGCGGAAAACTAAAGGCAACAACTGGAAGTTTAAAAGTATTACCAAAAGGATTGGTAGCTACAGGAGCAGGCGCAAAAGTTGCTGGTGGTGGTTTTAGGGCTTTAACTGCGGCGGCGGCTCCATTATTGGGTCCTTTAATTGGTATTGGTGCGGTTATTGGTGGACTTGGTAAAGTTTTCAGTAATCTAGCTGCACAAGACTTTGCAAGTGCAAAATTAAGAACTCTTGGTGTGGATGCTGATGCTTTAAATCCAAAGTTAAAAACCTTATCTAATGAACTTAGTGGTCAAGCATCTTCTTTAGATTTATTGTCAGCATCTTATGATGTTGCATCTGCTGGCTTTGGTGAAGTTGCAGAACTTACAGATGTATTAAAAGCATCACAACAAGGTGCAACTGGCGGTTTCTCTGATCTTAATACTGTTGCTGATGCTACTACTTCTGTCCTTAATGCATATGGTCTTGAATCAGATCAAGCGGCTAAATTAGTTGATGGGTTTATACAAACACAAAATGACGGTAAAATTGTTGTCGACCAATATGCAAAACAGATTGGTCGTCTTGCTCCTGTAGCCGCTGGTGCTGGTGTTAGTATAGACGAACTTAATGCTGCTATATCTACTGTTACTGCAACTGGTGTACCTGTTGAATCTACCTTTGCTGGTTTACGGCAAGTCATTTCTTCTATACAAAAACCAACTGGCGAAGCTGCAAAATTAGCTGAAAAACTTGGTATTGATTTTAGTGCCACAGCATTAGAAACAAAAGGTTTAAGTGGTGTATTAGCAGAGTTGGTTGAAAAAGGTGGTGCTAGTGCAGAAAACCTTTCTATATTGTTTGGTTCTGTAGAAGCAAGAACAGCATTATTGCCTTTACTGAATGACCAGCTTGTTACTTTTAACCAAAACTTAGAAAATCAAGCAGAGTCATCAGGTAATGCCGCAAAAGCATCATTCGAGGCATCAAATACAATACAAGGTGCAGTCACAAGATTGGGATCAGCTTTTACAAATTTAACAACAGAAGGCTCTGAATTTGGAAATGTAATAAGGGATTCAATAAAAGTTGCGGCTGTTACTGTAGAGGCTCTTAAAAGTGCGTTTGAAATTATTTTAATCCCAGTAAGAGCAGTTAGAGCCGCAGTAATGGAAATCGGTAATGTTTTCATGGAAGCAATTGGAATTGAAAGTACCGAATTTTTAATGGGTCTTGAGGAAGGTTGGATAAATATAAAACAAGCAGTAACAGATTTTTCAGATGAAGTTATTTTTGTAGGTAGAGTAATAGGAGGTGTTATTGGTCAAGCCCTAAAAATATCTTTCAAGGGTATAAAACAATTTTTTAAAGATGTACAACTCATAGCTAAATTTTTAAGTCAAGAATTTGGTAAATTTTTTACACGATTTAAAGATGGATTTATAAATTTAACAAAACCAGTTGTTAGTTTTTTTACTGGTTTACAAAAATCTGTTTCGGGATCAGTACAAAAGATTGTTGATTTTTTTAGACAAGCTTTTCAAAAAATTGTAGATTTAATTCCAAAGCCATTAAGGGATTTGTTAGGTGGTCTCGAAATTCCAAAAATAAATTTGGGTTTTGATATTGGTGAATTTGAAAACCCATTTAAAGATTTTAAATTTGAAAACCCATTTGAAAATATAGGAGAAGACTTTCAGTTTATATTAGATAGTTTAGTAGAATTTTCAGGTATAGAAAGAGAAACTTTAGAAACAATAATTGATCAAGCAAAAGCAAAAAAAACAGTTACAAAAGAAACTGAAAATTTAACAAAAGCACAAAAAGATGCAAAAGCAGAAGCAGACAAACTTAAAGAAAAATTTAAAAGTATAGGTGAATCAGTTAGAAATGATTTAGTAAATAATCTTACAGATGCGATAGAAGGAGCTAAATCGTTTGGTGATGCTTTAAAAAGTGTTTTAGGTAATCTGAAAAGACAACTGATACAGCTTGCCCTAGATAAAGCTATTCAAAGTCTTGGTAAAAATCTTGGTTTGGGTGGTAAAGGCGGCTTCTTCTCTGGTTTATTTGGAAAAGAAAGAGGCGGTAGAGTTAATGCTGGTGGAGCTTTTCTTGTTGGGGAACGTGGTCCAGAATTACTAATGATGGGTTCAAAAGGTGGCAATATAATTCCAAACAGTCAATTAGGAAAAGGTGGTGGTGGTACAACAAATGTAGTTACTGTTAATGTTGATGCAAATCAAAGTAATGTATCTGGTAATAATGCTGATGCAAACCAATTAGGGCAACAGATTGCTGTAGCCATACAAACTGAACTTATCAAGCAAAAACGTGCAGGAGGTTTATTGGCATAATGGCAACTTTTCCAAGTATTACCCCACAATATTCAACACAAGAAACTGTTGAACAAAATAGTTTAAGAATCAAATTAGGCGATGGCTATGAACAGCGTATAGTAAGAGGCTTGCCAGCTAACAAAAGATTAATTACTTTAAATCTTACATTTAATGTTTCAACTACAGACGCAACAACTATTGATACTTTTTTAGATGCCAGATTTGACGATCAGGCAAACTTTGATTTTACGCCGCCACATCATTCATCAGCTTTAAAATTTATATGTACAAGGCGAAGCAGAACTGCAATTTTAGATAATAGAGTTACTATGAACTTAACTTTTGAGCAAGTTGCAGAACCATAATGGCCATACCAGTTTCTGAATTACAAAAATTAAATCCAAGTTCAAGAATTGAGCTTTTTGTATTGGAACTTGTAGAAGGCTTGCATTATGCATCAGGAAATCCATCAAGTGTTCCTACTACATTTAGATTCCATGCTGGTTCTAGCATGAACTCAAATGCAGAAATAGTATGGCAGGGTAATTCTTATCAAAGATTACCTATTACATTTGAAGGTGCTGAATTTACTGGTAGGGGTCAGGTACCAAGACCACAATTAACTGTTGCAAATTTAGGTGGTATTACAAGAAGTGGTTCAGTAATTACAATGACAGATTTATTGATTATTGTAAATTTAACTACACCTCACAACGATTTAGCAGACGCAAAACTTACACGTATAACAACGCTTGCAAGTGAACTTGATGCAGTAAACTTTCCGAGCAGTAGTAATCCATTTGGTACACCATCATCTAATGAACTTCCACAAGAAATATTTTTTATAGACAGAAAAACAACTGAAACAAGAGACCAAGTACAATTTGAACTTGTTGGAGCTTTAGATCAAGCCAATAAAAAATTACCTGCTAGACAGGTAACAAGAAGTGAGTTTCCGGGTGTCGGTTCATTTATAAATAGGTAATGAATTATATTTGGAAAAAAGATGCAATTAACCATGCAAAAGAATGTGACCCAAATGAGTCATGTGGGATTGTTGGAGTAAAAAATAATATAGAAAAATATTACCCTTGTAAAAACGTATCTAATGATTATAAAGTTGAGTCATTTGTTATTGACCCTTTAGATTATGCAGAGGTTGAAGATTTAGTTGATGAAATAGTAGGCATTGTTCATAGTCACCCACAAAATATTTTAGAGTTTTCTGAGTCTGACAAATATAGCTGTAAATCAATAGATTTAACTTTTTTTCTTGTTTCGCCAAAATCAGATAAAATGGCAGTAATACGACCTAATGAAATAGATGCTTAAAAAAATCAAAGTTTATGGAACTTTAAGAAAATTTTTAGGTCAAGCTGAATTTGAAGTTGATCTTAATACACCTAGAGAGGCAATAAGTTTTTTAGCGTGTAATTTTGAAGGTATAAAAGAACATATGGCAGAACAGTTATACACAATACAAGTTGGAGCAAAAGTAATAACAGAAGATTTATTAAGTATGAATACAAAAGAAGATATAAAAATTATTCCTGTTGTTCATGGCAATTTCTTTCCAATATTGCTTGGTGCTGGTGCATTATTCGGTGCTGGTGCGATTACTGCTGGTTCTTTTTTAGGCAGTACATTACTTGTAAATGCTTTAACTGCTATTGGCACAAGTATGCTTATTGATGGAGTTACAAGTATGTTGTCACCGCAACAAGACACTTTGTCTCCAACAAGTCAACAAGATAGTTTAGATCCAGCGGCTCTAGCTTCAAACTATTCTTTTACAGGGCTGACAAATATAAGCAATGCTGGTGTTCCAGTTAATTTGGTATATGGAGAAATCTTAGTTGGTTCTGTTGTTGTATCTAATGGAGTTGATACAGTTCAAGTAGAGGGTAACAACTAATGGCTATTCAAGAGTTTGACCAAAATACAGTATTTAATAATCCTGATCTACCAAGTGGTGCATTATCTTCAAAACAATTTAATACCATTGTTGAATTATTAGGCGAAGGTGAAATAGAAGGTTCAGCAACGGCATCAAAAGCCAATATTACAGACAAAACATCTACTGCATATTTTAATGCTTTTAAAAAGGATATTTTTCTAAACGGAACACAAGTTCTTCAAGAGGCAGCAAGCAATACAGCACCGCAAGATAGTGATTTTAATTATAAAGATGTAGGTTTTGATTTTAGATTAGGTACTTCAAGTCAAACATTTATTGCGGGTATTTCGAATATTGAAACAGAAAGTGTTATTGGAACAACAGTTACGACCTCAACACCTGTTACTCATACTGTTAGTTCAAGTGACATTAATGCTGTTCGTGTGACTTTAAGATTCCCTTCAATGCAGAAATTTGAAGATGATGGTGATATAAATGGGGTAGAAGTAAATTTGTTAATAAAAACGATAGAAAATGATGGTACAACAACCACAGTAATTGATGACACAGTAAGTGGTAGATCAACTAATGCATATTTTAGGGATTATATTGTCAAACTTAAATCAACAACATCTTTTCCTGTTGCAATAAGAGTTGAAAGAGTAACAGCAGATAGTACAGACGCAAAATTAATTAACGCTTTTCAGTTTAACCAAGCTACAAATATAATTTTTGAACAGAACGCATATGCAAATACTGCTCATGTTGCATTAAGATTTAATGCAGAACAGTTTCCAAGAATACCAAAAAGAGTTTATAGAATTAGAGGTCGTAAAGTAAAAATCCCACATAATGCAACTGTTGATTTGCAAACAGGTGCAATTTCTTATGCTGGTACCTTTAACGGTACTTTTAAAACAGATAAAGAATGGACAACTGATCCAGCATGGATTTTATATGATTTGCTTACAGATACAAGGGCTGGTTGTGGAATTGCAGAGGCAAACTTAGATAAATTTACTTTTAAAAGTGTAAGTGAATATTGCGGAGCATCAGTTGATGCTGGTAATGGTGATGGTAGTACTGAGCCAAGATTTAGTTGTAATGTTAATATTACACAGCGACAAGAGGCATATGGATTAATTAATTCACTTTGTTCAGTAATGAGAGTGATGCCATTTTACTCTGCTGGTGGAATTGCAATATCACAAGATTCTCCCAAAGACCCTAGCTATATTTTCACAAATGCAAATGTAACTGAAGCTGGTTTTTTGTATGCTGGTTCAAGTTTAAAAACAAGGCACACAGTAATAAATGTCAGTTATTTTGATATGACTACTCAAGAAGTTGATGTTGAAACTATTGAAGCTGATTCAGCCACACAAACTAAATATGGAATTGTTACAAAAAATATAAAAGCTTTCGCTACAACAAGTCGTAATCAAGCAAGAAGATTAGGTCGTTGGTTTTTATATAATGAACAAAATGCTGGTGAGACTTGCACTTTTGCTACTACTGCGGCGGCTGGTGTTTTAGTTCGTTGTGGTGATGTTATAGAAATATCAGACAGACTAAAAGCTGGTGTAAGGCGTGGAGGACTTCTTAAAAGTGTTACAAGTACAACAGTAGTTGTTTTAGATGATTCTACAAATACAGATATTCCTAGCATTGGAGATAGCCCAACAATATCAATTATTTTACCTGATGGGTCTTTAGAGGAAAAAACAATAAGTGGAATTTCCGGAACAACAATTACTGTTTCTTCTGCTTTTAGTACCGCACCAAATCAACACGCACCATACATTTTAGAAACCTCTAATCTACAAACAACAACATGGAGAGTAGTGAATGTAAAAGAGAATGAAGATAGAACTTTTAGTATAACTGCTTTATCTCATAACTCTGACAAATATGCTTTTGTTGAAGATGGGTCAGCATTACCAACAAGAACAGTTAATACATTAACAGTAATTCTAAATAAGCCCGAAGGTTTAACAGTAAGTGAGAAAATTGTTGAAATCAATAACAAAGCTGTAAGTAAATTAATATTGGATTGGCAGACACAAGCCGGTGCTACAAAATATGAAGTTCAATATAAATATGAGAATGGTGATTTTAAAAAGATTGAAACATTATCAAGTGATGCAGAAATATTTAATACAGATGCTGGTGTATATGAAATAAGGGTTTTTAGCTTTAACGCTTTAGGACAACCATCTAGAGAACCAGCAACAACAATTTTTAACGCTGTTGGTAAAACTTTACCACCCTCTGATATAACAAATCTTACTTATGAACCTATTTCTGATAATGAAATCAGATTAAGATGGGACGCTGTTCCAGATTTAGATGTGCGTGCTGGTGGTCGTATTCATATACGTCACAGTCCAAAAACAGACGGAAGCGGTACTTTTCAAGATGCAACTGATCTTGTTTTTGGTTTAAGTGGAGCATCAACAGAAAAAAATGTGCCATTACTTGAGGGGGAATATATTCTCAAAGCACAAGATGATGGAGATAGATTTAGCACAGGCGAAACGTCTATAGTAATTGATTTGCCAGAGTCACAACCAAAATTGTTGATACAATCTAGACGGGAAGATCAAGACAGTCCACCATTTCAAGGTTCAAAGACAAATATTGGTTTAGATGAATCAGCAACCCCACCAAACATAAGTTTGGCTGGTACAGGAAATATAGATGATGTTGGAGTATCTATTACTGGAACATTTGATGACATTACTTTTTTAGATGATTTAGGTGGTGTTGCCAGCACAGGAACTTATTTATTTAATGAAACTTTAGACTTAGGTGCTGTCTTCACTCTTAATTTAAGAAAAATACTACAATCTGATTCTATTTATTCAACTGATTTATTTGATTCAATACAAGACTTAAACGCTAGAGAAAATTTTGATGGTACAAGTAGTGTTGATACAAATGCTGAAACTTTTGTTCAATTTTCACAAGATGGTACAAGTTACAACAGTTTTCAAAAATTTGCTAATGGAGAATTTAAAGGCAGAACTTTTAAATTCAAAACAGTACTGACAACAAACGATACAAACCAAGATATAAGAGTGACACAATTAGGATACTTTGCAGAACTAAAACAAAGAACAGAAGTAGGTTCAAAAACATCTAGTGGCAACACACAAGTAACCTACGACCATACTTTCTTTACTGGAACCTCTGCATTATTAGGAGCAAATTCAAATCTACCAAGTATTGGAATTACAGCTTTTGATATGCAAAGTGGAGATTTCTATGAAATAACAAATCAAACTGGTGATGGATTTCAAATACATTTTAAAAACAGTTCTAATGCATCTGTAGCAAGAAACTTTAACTTTACTGCCATTGGTTTTGGTAAAGGTTAATATTTAGGATATACTTAGAAAAAAAGTTCGTTTGCTATGTCAAGAGTTGATAATACTGGTGGAACAGGCTTTACAGTTGATAACGGAACTGGCCTTGTTGTTCGTACAAAGTTAAATCAGATAATTGCTGCACTTAGTACAGTAAGTCAAGGCTCTGGCACACCAACATCAGGGTTAGCAGCTTATACACCTTTTATCGACGGTAATACCTTAAAAATACAGAACTCAAGTAATGACGGTCAAGTTACCTTAGGTGATGTATCAGCAACAAACTTTGGTCATGCGGGATTGTCAGCAGCTAATACTTTCACTTCAACAAATATATTTCAAGAAGATGTAACTTTTGATGGGGCTACTGCTGGTCGTGATGTTGTTTTCGATAGGTCAGATAATGCTCTTGAGTTTGCTGATAATGCAAGTGCTGTTTTTGGCGCTGGTTCAGATTTAACTATTACGCATGATGCAACAGACAGCACTATTACAAGTGCAACAAACGATTTAAAAATTACCAGTAATGGTGATGACCTTATTCTTGAGGCTGAAGATGACGTAATTATTCGAGACAATGGTGGTTCTAATATTTTGGCTCAGTTTATAAATGGTGGAGCAAATGAGCTATACCACAATGCGACAAAGAAATTTGAAACAGCTAGTGGTGGTGTAAGTCTTACAGGAGGGGCTGCGGCTAATATAACAACGGTTACTCAATCAAGTGGAACTGTTACATTTGATTTTGCGGCATCTTGTCATCATCAAGTTACATTAACTCAAAATGCTAATTTAGCAGCACCAAGTAATCAGGCTGTAGGGCAATCGGGTTCAATATTTATAACACAACCATCAAGCGGTAATTACACTGTTTCATATAATTCAGCTTTTAAATTTGCTGGCGGAAATACACCAACAGCATCTACATCTAGTAGTTCGGTTGATAGAATTGATTATATTGTGTTATCTAGTAATGTTATACACGCTGTCATGTCTCTTGATGTTAAAACAGGTACATAATGCCATTTTTTGATCCAATAAGATTAGGTGCTTCCGGTGCTGCTGATGGTGCTTTTACAGTAGATCGTAGTTTAAAATTTAATTCTGGCGATTCTCATTATTTAGAAAGAACACCCGGTAGTGCAGGCAATAGAAAAACTAACACACTTTCTGCATGGTTTAAAATAGGTCATAATAATGGTGGTAATATCGCAAGTTGTAACTCAAGTAATTCTGATGCTAATAATATTAGTGTAGTAATAAGAGATGATGGAGAGATAAGAATTGTTGGTTATTTTAATAATTTTAGAATTTCAACCAGACGACTAAGAGATCACTCGGCTTGGTATCATATAGTTGTTGCCATTGATACGACACAAAGTTCAGCAGATAATCGAATAAAACTTTATATCAACGGAGTACAAGAAACATCATTCACAACAAGTGGAAGTGTAGGTCAGAATGATGATCTTGGTTTTGCTCAAGCAGCAACCACAAGAATAGGTGCTAGATCAAATGATGGTGTTGGTTCATTATTTGATGGTTACATAACAGAAGTTAATTTTATTGATGGACAAGCATTAACTCCTTCTTCTTTTGCGGAAACTAATGCAGAGACAGGACAATGGGTTCCTATTGATACATCAGGATTAACTTTTGGAACAACTGGATTTTATTTAAAATTTGCTGATAATTCTGGAACGACTGCAACAACATTAGGTAAAGATTCAAGTGGAAATGGCAATAACTTTACGCCAAATAATTTTGCAACGTCTGATTCATTAACTGATACTCCTACAAAAAACTTTTGCACTTTAAATTTTTTGAATAAAACAAATGATGTTACTGTAAAAGAAGGAAATTTGGAATTTTTTCAAAGTTCAAATGATGAATCTGCAACAGGCACTTTTCATATAACCTCTGGTAAATGGTATTGGGAAGTTTATAAAAATAGCGGTGAAAATCCAGAATTAGGAATTGAAGTTGTTACCAGAGTTCTTTCAAACAAAACTGATGATGTTAGCCCTACAAAGGTATGTATTAGAACAAATGGTGGAGATCAACAAGTCGGTACTGGTACACCACAATCTATAACAGGTAGTTCTGGTGGACTTACTGGTGCTGGTGTTCTTGCAATTGCAGTTGATTTTGATAATAAAAAAATCTGGTATAGTGATTTGTCTGGTAATTTTTTCAATAGTGGTAATCCAGCAACAGGCGCAAATGCGGCTTTTACTTTTAGTAGTGTTGCTGTAGCTGATGAATGTGTTCCTTATTTCTTTTGTGGAACAGGAGGAAATAATTCATTTAATATAAATTTTGGACAAGATGGAACATTTGCAGGGCATACTACTGCTGGTGGGTATGCAGATGGCAATGGTCATGGTAATTTTAAATATTCTGTCCCTAGTGGCTATTTAGCTTTATGTTCAGCAAACTTACCCGAACCAGCGATTTTGCTACCAAAAAAACATTTTGTTGCAGAGGATTATTCTGGTACAGGTAGTTCACAAAATATTACAGGGTTTGAATTTCAACCTGATTGGGTATGGATTAAAAAACGTAGTGGTTCAGAAGCCCATGATTTACAAGATGCAATTAGAGGAGCTACAAAGCGTTTGTCATCAAATAATACAAGTGGTGAATCAACAGTTGCTGGTTCGATAAGTTCTTTTAATTCAGATGGATTTACAGTTGTAGATGCTGGAACTACTAATGAAAGTGGACATACATATATTTCATGGAACTGGTTTGCTGGTGGATCAACAGCATCTAATTCAAATGGTACAATTACTTCACAGGTAAGGGTAAATGCAACAGCAGGCTTTTCAATAGTAAGTTATACAGGTAATGGGTCATCTGGGGCTACTGTTGGTCATGGGCTTGGTGTTGTACCAGATCAAATCATAATAAGAAGGCGAGAAGGTGATAACTGGATGTATTATTCACATTCACTTAACAATGGAAGTAGTCCACAAAATTATTATTTAGAATTAAACGAAGCTGGCGGTCAGATAAATGATTCGAGAATGATGAACAATACAGCACCAACAAGTACCGTTTTTAGTTTGAGGGCAGATACTTCAACAAATGGTAGTGGTGCTACATATATTGCATATTGTTTTTCAGAAGTAGTTGGTTATAGCAAATTTGGCAGATATACTGGAAATGGCAACAGTAATGGAACTTTTGTGATGACCGGATTTAGGCCGTCACTCATCATACTGAAATGTCGTACAGCTAGTGAATCTTGGCGAATATTTGATTATAAAAGAAGTCCAATAAACCAAATGACTAAACATTTATTTGCTAATAATGATAATCAAGAAAGTACAGAAACAGGTCTTGATTTTCTTTCAAATGGTTTTAAATTCAGAGATGGAGACACACATCAAAATGGTAATGGTGAAGAATATATTTATTGGGCATTTGCAGAATCACCTTTTAAAAATGCAAGAGCGAGGTAGAATAGTATTATGGCTTTTACATTAAATGACAAACCACTTGCAGTTGATGTTCCTTTTACAGTAGGTGACATCAATTACCCTGCAAACTGGCTAAGATTTGCTACAGCAGACGAAAAAACTGCTTTAGGTATAAAGGAAGTTGCTGATCCTGTTACATATGATTCTCGTTTTTATTGGAATGATGGAACAGAAAAAGCATTAGATGACGCAGATGCAAAAGATAGTGATGGTAATTTAATAAAAGATGATAATGGAAACCAAGTTGTTAATCTAGGTGTTAAATCTGTTTTAAAAAAAATTAACAAAGAAACTGCTGGTTCTCTGTTATCAAAATATGATTGGTATGTTGTAAGAAAAGCAGAAAAATCTACAGCAATTCCATCTGCAATAACAACTTATCGTGATGCAGTTAGAACAGCCTGTAATACAAGGGAAACAGAAATTGATAACTGTGCAAATACAGCAGCTTTAGAAACTCTATATAAATCAACAGAAAAAGATGGAGTTTGGACTCCAAACATGACGCAATATCCTGATGACCCTAATTCTTAGTTGTCATTTGTTTTTGTATAATTCCTAAAGTTACATAAAGTGGGGCTAATGCCATTATTCCAGTAAAAGTTATAATTGTAACAGGCACTAATGCCTTTAAAAAAGCCTCTTTAAACATAGATGGACAATATTTCTTATCCAAATTTACCAGAAACAGATAATATTCTCAATCCACCTACAACAATATTTTATCCACCTGTGGCAGACGTTCCATATCTTGACCCTCTACTTCTCCCAAGTCTGGAACAGGTAGAGTCGGGACTGTCGGCAGATCAGGAATCGACTTCTTCAGAAAATAAGAAGTCAAACTCGGAAGAGCTAAATATAACCCCAGAGCAGATACCAAAGAACCTGCCAAAAAACTTAGACAATACTTCAAATGTAGAAACAGTTGCTACATTTAATGTACCATTTTTTGGAGAAATGCCTATCCCATCTCCTGAGGTTATAGCAAGTTCAGTTATAGCAAGCTCAGTTTCAGCAACTGCTGCTGTTACAGGTTCAATAGTTTTGCAAAGTGTGGTAAATCAATTAAAGAAAATAATGACAAAAATATTCAAAAAAGTTCTTAAAAAAGAAATTGCTAATCAGAAAAACGATCAGAGTTAGCTTTTACATAACTTCGTATATTGATTACATCACTACATATATATGCGAACTTAGATTTAGGATTAATCATGTAGCCTGATGCGTGAAGCTGACTACATTTCAAAACACGAACTAGTTGTTTATCATGCACTTGTTTGTCTAGTTCTTCTTTGGCTAGGTCTAGCTTTACTTTTGCTAATTCAGAACATGTCTCATTATTAGTACCTAGCGGTATCATAAAACTCATTTGGATACCCCAACCTTCATTTATATTATATGTATCCTCACCTTGTGCATCATTACCTGTATAAAAAGGAGTTACAGCCATAGTAGGTTGACTACAAACTAAATTTCCAAACTGTAACTTTCCAGTTAATCCATTATTAATATTCATATTTTGGTTGATAATACTAGAATTACCAACAGCATTTGGTTGAGCCTGTACGTTTGTATCGCCTTCGGCTCTAGCTTTATTACTGACTAAAGACAGACAAAGAAGTGATAACGCTAGTAGTCGTAATCGTATCATTCTGTGTAATTTCTTCTATTTTAGTTCCTGATGCTCTGGTAGTTATAGATAACGACCAATCATCTGTGACAGTATTAGGAGTAAAAATTGCATCTGTAGCTGTTATTCCTCCGCTAGAAGCACTTGTAACAGCAATATTTGAGGCTTCATAAGTTTCCAGAGCAGACCCATATTTTTGAGTAACTATAGATCTTGTAATAGTCTGAGTAGTATTTTCAGTTCTATTGCTAGAGCCAGTTGACCATGTTGGCACTCCGTTTGCGTAACAAGGTGCAGCTATAAATAAAACCAACAAAAAAAGTTTTTTCATTTGATGCCAACTTTAGAGTTCTTATTATCTACTATAGTATCTTTTTTCTTTTTTATCTGAAATCCTAGTGATGCAGTACTAGCTGAAAAAATACTTGCAATAAATGTCGGGTCAAAATCTACTATTTTTTTGCCAGATGGCGGTTCATAGTATGAAAGGGATAAAAGTGTTGCCGACCACAAAAGTACGCAGACTTTCACAATGGTTTCAACTTTACTTGGTTCTTGATCTTCCATTAGAAAAAAAGCTGTTTGTAGGTATCTTTAAGCATTTGACCACTGCTTAACAAACAGCTATGTGCCAAATGTAGCATTTCTTGTTATGTTTGGAAAGTAACACAATAAATTATGATTAAAATTCTCAAACCAATCTTAATGACATTTCTTACAACAACAACTGTAAAACGTCTTGTTGTTGATTTATTAAGAGCAATTTGTAAACAAACTACAAATACACTTGATGATCGTGCTGTTGATATTTTAGAAGATCAACTGTTTCCAAGAATGTAATGGATAAAAATTTTATATCAGTATTAATAGAACCAATACCAGTAGAAAAAAAATTAGCTACTGAGGTAAAAATAAGAGATATTATTGCTTGTACTGATATAGAAGTTTTAAAAAATTACACAATAAAACTGGTTAAACAAAATGTTAATCATGATTATGTATTAACTCATGCGTTAGTCAGAATACTAGAAATGGAAGATGAAATGAATAAAAAAAAGAGGTTTGGTTTATTTAATTAAAAGTAGAGGACTTACATAAATACTTGCCAGACTATTTCGCCTACTCTGTGTTTGAAACGTGTTCCGACTGCGCCCACAGACTTACAAATTAAATACAGTTCATTCGGTTGATCAAATCGAAGCTGCAACTTTAATGCCTCTTATTAATCACAATGTGGACAATCAAAATGTAATGGTTCTTGCGTGATAATTGCAGATAATACAAGCAAAGCTAATTTAGTTGGTGGTTGTTCATTGCTAAAAAATAATATTTTTTCTTTTTGTAAATGCACACCTTTTTTTGAAACTATCAAAGAAGCATCTGCCATATCAGGCTCTTTAAATTCTTTTTTTGATAACTGAGAAAAAAGTAAACCAACACCATGCTCGTTATGAGTCATGGTGCAGGGGTGATAATCAAACAAATCTTCTCCAAAACAATCAAGACCACATTCCAAATGATCTAAAAATACTCTTACTTCATGTGGTAGTTTTGATTTGGCAACACCAATATCCTCCTGTGGTAATTTTTTAAAATTCTTCTTCATTTTTTTCTTGCTTTTGATAATCAGAGACAACCATTTTCATATATGGATTACCTGATTGTGATTGTGCAGGGAACATTTTTGCTCTTATTTTTACAGCATTATTCCCTTTATAATCTTTTATAAGATTTTTTTCGTCCATAGCATAATCGTAGAGTTTTAAAACCTCATCAACTGTTATTTCAGATACAGACCAATATTTGTGTTGTTCGTTTTCTGATTGGCAGTTAAACCACATGGAAAACTTTGATTTTGGTGTTTCAGACATTTACTTTTTCTCCTTAGATTTTGTTATTTGTTCACGAAGAAAATCCTCGTGGATTGTTAATTCAATGTGATTAGCTAATAGCTTGTCAACTGATGGATAGAATTTGTTTTTAAAATTATCCATTATTTGTTTTTTATCAGGTCTGGAATTTAATTCAGCACGTAATTGTGCAAATGCTTCTTCAGATATTTTTTCTTGACCCTTTGGTGGTTTTGTTGTTGATACTTGAAATTTTGGTTTGCTAATTTTATTATTTCTAGCTTTACCAGTATTATCTGCATCAGCACATTTTTGACTAAATGCATCAGCTTCATCATCAGCTTGACCTAATCCATAAGCAGCAAGCAACATATATCTTCTGGCATATGTAATAGCACTACCCATTTTGTGGTAGATGTTTTGCCCTCTTTGATTATCTGTAACTATAGGTAGTCTGGAATCAATGTATTCTCCAGATTCATGCATAATTCTGAGAGTTATCCAGATAATATGATCGTCTGAATGTGACGTTGCACTTTCAATAATAAATGTATGTGATAGTCCAAATTTTGTAGCCGGACTAACAGCATATTCTGCTTCGCTTAGTGAAACATACGAGCCAAAGTTACCTGACGCATCACGGACTGCGTTGCTGTATTCCATCTGAAATTTGCATAACGCTGCAGCCAGTTTAGGAGTT
>LUMA01000046.1_pt1 | contig 24304 bp, 27 predicted proteins | sample 730011 | NCBI WGS metagenome assembly LUMA01 (sample SAMN03860275, study PRJNA289734) | marine metagenome | biome: seawater column; feature: ocean; material: water; isolation source: Red Sea water column Station 91 - depth 50m | place: Saudi Arabia: Red Sea | collected 2011-10-15 | depth 50 m | reverse complement strand
ACTAAATCTCCTTCTTTAACATTTAAAGAAACTCCATCTAGTGCTTTTACAGGGGGTGGTCCTTCATAAACTTTTGAAATATCATTGATTGAAATTACAGTTTTTGTATCGGTTTTCATCGTGGTACGACTACAAGTTGACCTTTAGTAATATTTCCCTTGATTTCTACAAACCCATCAGTAAAGACTCCGATTTCAACAGCTACATAGATAGTGTCAACTCCTGACTCACCCTCAAAAACTCCTCCTTCAGCTTCACCTTCATAAATTTCTAAGGCATAACCTCCCTCAGCTAAAGCAATTAGTGCATTTACTGGTACATAAAGCACATTCTCGGATATTTCAGTTGTAACAAATACTTTTACAGGTGCTTGATCATAAGCTTCAATTTCTTCTGGATTTAGTACTTCAAGAATCACCTCAATAAAATCTCCAGTTTGAGTTTGAGTAACAACTTGGTCTATAAAGGTAATCACCGTTGGTACTCTTTCATCTGTAGGAAGTTCTATCTCAACACTATCTCCAATTGAAACTGTCTCTTGATCTGATGCGTCAACTTGGAAAACAACCTCAATTCCAACTGAAGAAATATTATAAAGTTGTGAGTTTAGAACTACAGCAGATCCAACCTTGTTTATATAAGAACCAACAATTATTGCTGTTTCCGATGCATAGGCGTTTGTTGGACTAAATGTTTCTGACTTTGAAGCTAATCTAAGTTCTTCTAGTTCTTCTTTTGCTTTTGCTAATTCAGCTTCCTGATCAACTCCTTCGTTGTAATCTTTTAAAACATCATCATAAGCTTTTTGGGCTGTCTCAATTGCAAGTGCCTCTGTTGCGTCTATGCCTGACTCTTTTCCTTTTTCTAGTGCTTTAATTCTTTTTTGTTCTTCTATTGTTTGTTCTAAGTCTTCAATTGCAGAATCTAAAGTTCCATCAGCTTTTTTCTCTTTTGTTTTTGGGTTTGTTTCATCTCTATAAAGTGTCAAAGTCTCTTCAGCGTCTTTAATTGCTGTATCCGCAGCTTTCCAAGCTGCGCTCTCTTCTGTAGCATCTTCTTTTGCATCGTCTAGTTTCTTTTTTTTATCATTTACTTCAGCAATTGTTGTCCCACCTGAGTCAATGGTTTCTTCAATATTCTTCACTTCTGTTTCTTTCAAATTGATAGCAACCTGCTCAGATGGAGTAACTTCAGATTTTGTTTCTATTTTGTAGTCAAGATAAAGCTTGTTAAGCATCTGTGAAGTAATTTCATCAAAGGTGTCATCTGGAGCAAATCCATCAGCTGCATATCCTAAATAAACTAGAGCTTTTTCAAGCTGTAATACGTCTGGTCCTGGATCAGAGTTAAGATCTAATGTTCTATAAAAAGGAACTGATCCTTCAACAAGGATGACTGGTTTGTTATCAACAGCAAAGAGTATCTCTCCAAATTTTACAATAGTTCCTTCATCTGGAATAAAAGTTACAACACCAGCCATAGGACTATTAAGTATTTTGCTGTCAGTTTGTCTTAATGTCCCGTTATATTCTTCTTTCTTTTCAAGATCACCTTGCTTTACAGATGTAGTTGTCAGCTGTAGTGTTTTGTTTATGGATGAAGATTCAGTATTTTGGGTTCCAAAATAATAGGCTACAGAACCAACAAGAATTAAAACTACCAAGACATAAAAATTTCTGTTTTTAAATATATTTAACTTCATATGTGTATTTTTCTACTTAAAACATTGTATTGTATTTAACGGTATTAAGACAAAGTTTTTATTGTAAGTTTTAACCATCCCACTCTTCCTTCAGTTCTTCAGGTAACTTTTCCTCACAACCTTGCCAGGTTTGAACTAAAGGATCATCTTCTCTAAGTTCCCAATTTTCGTCTATATATGCATCAAGATTTACATCTCTATTGAAGTAATTAGGGTCTGGTACTTTTTCATATCCTTCTTCTCTGAAACAATTTGCTATAAATAAAGCTCTATCTAGTTCTTTTGAAGTTTGGATTGGGTCTTCAAATTGTGCCTCATCAGCAACTCCCCATAAGTTGTATTTGAGTGCACAATCTTCAATAGACTTCCAGAGTTCTTCTGCTTCTTGTTCGGTAAGTGTCTCGAAATAAGTTGAAATTGTTGTATATAGATCTATAAAGTTTTTTGGTTCTTGAAATTTATAACCTGCTTCGTTTACGCATTGAACTAAAACAAGAGGAGCATCTTCATCTGCTATTTCCTCCTTCTCTTCGTTAATTTCTACACCTGCTGCAATAGCCTCTTTTCCTTTGTCTGTATCGACAACAGATACCACGGCTTGTTCTTCATTTTGAAATAGCGAGCAAAAAGAAAAAAATAATATGAATAATGCTACTTTTTTTCTCACATCAGAATTATAAAGTATTTTTTATTACCCGCCAGGAGGAGGGTCAAGCCCTAGATCGTCAAAGCACTCAGCAGCAGCCTCTCGAATTTGATCTGCTGTATATTTTTGTGACTGTACAAGATCAATAAGTATTGGCCTTAGGGGTTCCTCAGATGATGGATCAGAAACATCTATTCCTTTACCTCTTAGACACTGCGCAAACTCAAGTTCAGTATCAAGTCTATCAGCAACATCAGCAGGATTTTCAAAATCATTGTTGCTTTCAAGTGGAATAGAGTTCTCCTCTGCACACAATTGTATGTTGTCAAACAACTCCTGCCTCTGTTTTTCATTGAAACTAATAAATATTGGTGTTAAAACTGTTCTTAAGCCCTCATCATTTTTTGGATCAGCTACGTCATAACCTTTTTCCCTTAAACATCCCGCAAGTATTAGCTGTGCTTCCTCTTCTGTTAGATCTTCAATTTCAGGGCTGTCCTGGACAGTTGTTACTGTTGTAATAGTTGTTTGTATTGTTAAGTCCTCTGAAGAAACGACTCCTTTTTGCTCATTCGAAGCTGAACAAGCCTGTGTTAATAAACAAATTAATAGTATAAGGAACTTATTTTTTGTTTGTTTTTTCATCAAGCTCACATTCGTCTAATAAAGTAATTATTTCATCTTTTGATTGAACTAAGTTGCTTAGGTCAATTTTAGGTTGATCTTGTGTTGGATCGGGTACATCAAGACCTTTTTCTCTAAGACATCTCGCCAAAGAAATATTTTCATCATACAAACTTGCCAGTTCTTCTGGGTTTAAAGTGCTTCGATCCGTCCATAGGCTGTATTTATCAATACAAAAATCGATAGCTTCTCCAAGTTCTAATTCGTCTTCCTTACTTTGACTTAACTGGTTTATTGTTGTTTTTAAATCCTCTAAATCAAATGGAGTCATAATTTGATAGCCCTTTTCTTCATTTAAACACTTTGCTAAAACTAATGGATAATCTTCTTCGTTTATGATTTGGGTTGTTGTTGTGTTTTCAGAAATTGAAATAACCCCATTTTCTGAGGTACTACAGATATTAAAAAATAAAATAAAAAAAAGTATGCTTATTTTTTTCATGTTTATGTATTAATAATAATTATTTACTCATCAAGAATTTAACTTTTTTGACCTTTAAACAAATATCTGTGTTTTAGGTTCTATACCTCCAGTTAAAGGCATTGCGTATTCAAAAAAATTGTTAGTTACATACGGTTTATTTTTTTCTAGATATTCTTCAGGCATATTTTTTGTATGTTTTGCAACCTTATGTAGTTCAACAACATCTACATCACAATAATAAGTTTCTGAAAACTGTCTTCTTAGAATAATTGATCCGCTTTCTTTATCTTTTGAAGCTACAACTGCATGCTGTCCAACCCTCTCGGCCTCTTCAGCGTCAACTTCTGAAATATCTGCGAGAAAAGATCTCTGAAGATAGCCAAACGTATCTGCTCTTACCCTCGCTCCTTCAATATGTTCTGAGACAATGTTTGTAAGTGTATCTCCTAAGGCACCCGAACCTGAGAGCTGGATGTTTCCGTGGCTATCTTTTTTTCCTGCAAGTCCAGAACCTGTCTCGCTTGCGTATGTTTGGAGAAAGTACTCACCATCTTTATTGTGAATGCCTTCAGATACAGCAACTACACACCTTCCTAATGAATCGTAAACTTCTTTTACATCCTTTAAAAATTCATCTAAATTAAATACTTTTTCTGGAACATAAACTAAGTGTGGACCATCTTCTTCGGTTGATTTTCCTAAGGTGCTGGCAGCGGTAAGCCATCCTGCATGCCTACCCATTAAAACATTGATTTTTATTCCTCTAAGGCTCCTATTGTCAGCATCATCCCCTTGAAATGCATGAGCAACAAATCGTGCTGCTGAACCATAGCCTGGACAATGATCCGTTTCCAAGAGGTCATTATCTATAGTTTTAGGAACATGAAAAGCTTTAATTTCATATCCTATTTTTTTTGCACCCTCATATACAAGATTTGCAGTTTCTGCAGAATCATTTCCACCGATGTAGAAAAAATATCTTATGTTTTGTTTCTCAAAGATTGAAACTAATTTCTCAATATCATTCTCCGTTGGTTTTTTTCTTACTGAGCCTAAAGCAGCTGCAGGTGTTTTTGATATTCCATAAAGTTGAGACTCTGAAAGTTTAGATAAATCAACAAAATCCTCCTTTAATATCCCCTCCAGTCCGTGTCTTGCTCCAAGTATTTCATCGTATTCCTGATTAATAGCCTCTTTTATGAAACCAACCAATGACTTATTAATTACAGCTGTAGGACCACCTGATTGACCAATTACCGCTTTGCCAACAGGCATTTCTTAGCTCCCGTTTTGATATACAGAGATAAAATTTAAATATGAATTGGCTATTTCTGATACGGCTTCTTCTCTTGATTTTTCATTTTCATGCCATCCTTTTAGCGAGTTCCAAAATATAGACCTACCTATCGCAAAGCCACTATATCCATCAACAGATGATCCAGCCCTCAGCCACTCATTAACTTTTTCGTCATTTGCACCTCTACCTAGAACAACGGCTATTACATCATCTCTGCCACCATCTTTGATTGCAGAAGAGACTTTTTCACAATCTTCTTTTGTGTCTAATCCTTCTATCTTCCAAATGTCAGGGTCTGCCCCTTTTTCTCTCATCTCTTCAACAACCTGAACTGCTAATTTAGGTCTTATTTCTGAATCGTATCTTGATTGATCTCCATCTACACTCGACAATTGCTCTTCAGTCGCAGGGACTAAAAATTCCAGCAAAAATTTTCTTTCATTTTCTTCAAGCCAATCAGATAATGTTTTTATTCTTTTACCTTGAACTTCTCTAGTTTCTTCATCATCATTTGGGTTCCATCTGACTAAAATTTTTACAAAATCAGCATTAACTTCTTTTATCTTTTCTCCAAATTCATCACCATACTCAAAATCAAATACTTTTTGACCTGATTTTTCAACAGGGGCTGCGAACTTAACACCCATTTCTTTTGCTTTTTGTTGCACTTGTAATCCGAAAGTCTCGTCAACAAGTATTGCGGGTTCATCTTCCTTCTACGCCTAAAAGACCTTTTGTTAGAGTTCCTCTGTGGTCAAATGCAAGTATATAGAGCTCATTAGAATAACCCTTCATAGTAATTTATCTCCTTAACTTTGTACTTTACTCTTATTCCTTCTCGTAATAAGTATGTACGCTGTCAAGATTATCACAATTATTGTTGCAATGATGATGTTTTGAGTACTGTCTGAGCTGCCAAGATCACTTTCTAAATATTTTGCTTTATAAACTAAACCAGGATCTTCATTAAATTTTGTTATTTCAGATAATGTATTTATCAAATCAACAGTATTTACACCCCAATTATTTGCTAAGTTTTCATCGAGGAAATAAACATTCTCATTTGATACGGCATTAAGACCATCCCAGCCTTGTCTTGTTGAGATGTCTTTATTCAAAAAGTCAGAGTGTCCAATTACGATTAGATCAGGGTTTGCATTTAAGACCTGTTCTTCTTCAAGAAGTGGGTAACCAGATCCGTACGGGTCCTCAGTCTTGTCTGCAATATTGCTTACACCAAGAATATTGTAAATTTCTCCTAAAAAAGAATTTTCATTTATTGAATAAATGCCATATGTGTAACCAATTTCGTGATAAACAGATATAGATTCAGTTGCTGAGTTTTCAATAATTTCATCAATGTCAGATTTCATTTCTAAAACTAGAGAACTTGCTGTATTTTCTTTGTTAATAATTGTCCCAATGGTTTCAATTTGGTAATAAACGTCATCCAAATTTTGTGCAGGTGGAAGAAAAGCATATTCAATATTTAAATTTTCTAATCCCTCTATGATACCGTTAAAATCAAAAGCAACGATTACAATATCTGGATTGAGTAAAAGAAGCTCATCTGCTGTAACTGTATAGGCATCTATTTTTTTTATTGGAAGTTCTGTCTCTGAGAACGAATCAACACCAATTAGCTGATTCTCAGCTTCAAGCATTTGAATAATTTCTGTATGCGTGGTTGATAATGAAATAATGTTTTTTTCATTACCTTCGTCAGATGTGCCTCCACACATTGAAATTATCATGGCAAGAAGAAGTATTTTTGTTTTCATATTTTCCTTTCTCACCACGAGAAAAAGTACGATACTCCATTCCTTCTCTCGAGGATTGTTGTAAAAAGTAATAAAGTCGACCTGACTTATCTTTCGAATCACAGTTGCGGGACAGCGCTAGATTCTCACTAGCTTCGCTTTGTTACTTTGTTTATTTAGTGGTTAAGTGTAGCAAAAATTATTGTTCTGTATCGTTTTCAGGATAACTTTTTAAAGTTTCTGTGAGTGTTTCTTCCTCAATGTCTCTTGGAACATCTGGTCTGGGCATTTCTGGAACCATAAAATCGTCATTTCTGTTTTTTTGTCTCTTAAATCTTCCCAACGTTTTTGCAACAGGCATTGCTGCAGTTTCTGTGTTTTCATTCCTGGCGTTATCACTGCTAGGTTTTGAGCCAGTTTCGTTATATGACTCCTCTAGTACTATTACCTCGATTCCACCAACCAAATCTGAAATTAGGTTATAAAAGAATGCTCCTAGAGTTGCTATTGCTGTTTGAGTTAATAAATATACAGTTGCAAAAAATAAGACACTAGAAAATAAAGTTTCTACATTGCCAACTAGAGATGCATTGTCGTCTAGTAGTGCTAGTCTTCTTGCAATTTCTTCAAGTCCTTGAGGAACCCCAGCATTTACAAGTAAAACCCATAAAATTGAAAATCCAAGAACAATTGTTAACGAAATAATAAAATTGAAGACAAAAGAAACTTTTAAGACGGTCCAAGGATCAACCTTTCTTATAATTCTTCTAACTCTGTTTACTCTTACCATTACGATTCATTTTTAATTGGAATAAAAGCAGATATTTCTTCTTCTTTTGAAAGCTTCATAACCTTTACTCCTTGAGCAACTCTACTCATTTGTTTTATTTGTTTTACAGCACATCTTATTGCTGTTCCACCAGTACTCATAAGCATAACCTCTGTATCTTCATCAACGGGTCCTGCGCCAATTAAATCTCCTTTGGCTTCCGTAACCTTAAGAGCCTTGACTCCGAGTCCTCCTCTTCCAGCTCTTCTGAATTCATCTAATTTTGTACGCTTTCCATACCCTTTGGCCGTAATAAATAAGAGTGTTTCCTCTCTGGATGTTGCTGCACCTACAACCTTGTCTCCTTCACGAAGTTTTATTCCTCTAACTCCCATTGCTGATCTACCTTGGGCTTTGAGATTGTTTTCATCAAATCTTATTGCTTGTCCCTTCTGGGAAACAAGTATTATGTCTTCTTTCCCAGACGTTGTTTTTACAGAAACAACTTTGTCACCATCCTTTAGCTTTATGGCTTGTAATGATTTATAGTTTGAATCAAAATCTTTAAATTTTGATTTTTTTACCGTTCCTTTCTCAGTCATTATTAATAAGAATTTTTCTGTTTCATAGTCCCTTGTGTCAATTATTGCCTGAACTTTTTCATCTTGTCCCATTGAAAGTACATTGTGAATTAAAGATCCTTTTGCAGTCCTATTTGTTTTTGGAATTTCATGTGCCTTGGCTCTATATACTTTTCCGTTGTCTGTAAAGAAAAGTAAATAAGAGTGAACAGATGTTGAAAGGAGGTGCTCAATTACGTCTTCCTCTGAAGAAGCTGCTTTAACACCCTTACCTCCTCTACCTTGTTTTTTATAGGAGGTTGAGGGAACTGATTTTATATAACCTTCAGATGAGATGGAAACAATAATTTCCTCGTCTTCAATTAAATCTTCAATTTTTACCTCTCCAACATCTGGAACAATTCTGGATCTTCTTTCATCACCAAACTTGTCTGTTATTGCATCAAGCTCTTCAATAAGTATTTGATTTTGTTTTGCTCTACTTTTTAATATTGCCGTAAGGTCTTTAATTGTTTCTTTGAGTTCTTTCTTTTCATCTTCGAGCTTTTCTTTTTCCAATGCAGTCAACCTTCTTAGGGGCATATCAAGGATGTGTGTTGCCTGAGTTTCTGATAATTTAAATTTACTCATCAGTGATTTTCTTGCTGCCTCCACATCTTTGGAAGATTTAATCACTTTTATTATTTGATCGATTTTATTCAATGCAAGTAATAAGCCGTCAACGATGTGTAACCGTGCTTTTGCCTTTTCAAGTCTGTATTTAGATCTTCTTTGAATTACATCTATTTGATGATCAATGTAGTACCTAATAAGTTCAGGAACCGATAATACTTTTGGTACTCCTTCAACGAGGGCTACTGAATTAACTGAAAAAGTATCTTGAAGTTGTGTAAATTTAAAAAGATCATTTAATACAACTTGTGGTACGGCGTCTCTCTTTAACTCAACAACGAGTCTGGTTCCATTTCTGTCACTACTTTCATTCCTTAAGTCTGAGACCCCGGTCAATTTTTTGTCCTGTACTAAGGACGCTATTTTTTCCATAATTCTGTCAATTGAAGCCTGATAGGGAAGCTCTTTAACAATAATTGCAGATCTGCCTTTTCCTAATTCTTCTACGTCTGCAACAGCTCGAAGCTTTATAGACCCTCTGCCCTTAAGTATTGCTTCTTTTATCGTCGGAGTATCTACAATTAATCCTCCTGTAGGAAAATCTGGACCTTTTATTATTTTTAAATAATCTCGTGGTTTCGGATCTTTTGTTTTTAATGTAAATTTAACGGCCTCTGTAATCTCTTTCAGATTGTAGGGTGGCATATTTGTTGCCATAGCAACTGCGATACCCTCGGCTCCATTAATTAAAAGGTTTGGAAATCTTCCTGGTAATACTTTTGGTTCGCTTGTCTCCCCCGAATAATTAGGCTCAAAGTCTACTGTCTCTTCATCAATTCCATCTAGTAACTGTGAGGATAGAGAAGACATTCGAGACTCTGTATACCTCATAGCAGCAGGTGGGTCATCGGGGGTTCCAAAGTTACCCTGTGGTTCAATCAAGGGGTATCTAGTGCTAAAGTTTTGTCCCAATCTTACTAAGGTTCCGTATATAGCGTCGTTTCCATGTGGATGATAATTACCCATAACATCACCAACAACCTTTGAACACTTTCTGAAAGGCCCTGTTGGTCTAATTCCTGTTTCATACATTGAATATAAAATTCTTCTTTGTACTGGTTTTAATCCATCCTTTACATCTGGAAGAGCTCTGGAAACAATAACCGACATAGCATAATCTAAGAATGACTTAGAGATTTCATCTTCGACAGCAATTGAACCGTTTGATGTATCAGATTTAATTGTTGGTTTTTTCTTTGTAGCAGTAGCGGTTTTCGATTTCTTTGCTGCTGGTTTCTTTGCTGCTGGTTTCTTTGCTGCTGGTTTCTTTGCTGCTGGTTTCTTTGCTGCCATGTTATACGTCCAAGAACCTTACATCTTTGGCATTTTCCTCAATGAAAGTTTTTCTTTTTGCTACGTCATTGCCCATTAGTATTTCAAACATATTTGCTGCTTTAGCTTCAGCAGCCTTTCCATCAGCAATGCTTACTTTTATAAGAGTTCTACTTTCTGGATTCATTGCAGTGTCCCAAAGCTCTCCTGCGTTCATTTCTCCGAGACCTTTGAACCTGCTGATATCAAATTTCTTATTTTTGTTTTCTTTTTTAAAATTTTCAAGGGCTTGATCGTCTTTCAAATAATTTATTGAACCAGAAGACTTAGCTCTATAAAGAGGAGGTTCGGAGATCCAAACCTTTCCTTCTTTGATGAGCCCTGGCATAAATTTAAAAAAGAATGTTAACAATAGGGTTCTAATATGAGCACCATCAACGTCAGCATCTGTTAAAAATATAATTTTGTCATATCTTGATTCTTCACCCTTATATTCTGCTTTTATTCCTGTCCCAATTGCCTTGATAAGAGAACTTATTTCTTCATTTTGTAAAGCTCTGTTTTCTGTAACTTTTTGCACATTAATAATTTTTCCCCTAATTGGAAGAATTGCTTGCGTTCTTGAGTCTCTTGCTTGCTTGGCGGGACCAGCAGCAGAATCTCCCTCTACAATAAATAATTCACTTTCTGATGGGTCCGTTGAAGAACAGTCTGCCAGCTTTCCTGGAAGGCCTGCTGTTTCAAGTATGCTTTTTCTCTTTGTGAGCTCTCTTGCTTTCTTTGCACTCATTCTTGCTTTTGCCGCAATAGCGCACCTCTCGACAATAGCTCGTCCTTCTTTTGTATTTTTTGAAAGCCATTTTGGAAATTCTTGGTTTACTAATACTTGTACTTTAGATTTCATTTCGGTGTTCCCAAGTTTTGTTTTTGTTTGGCCTTCAAATTGTGGTTCTTTCACCCTTACAGAAACAACACCTGTTAAGCCTTCTCTTATATCATCGCCTGTTAAAGAAATATCAGAGTGAAGATTTCTAGATTTAGCAAAATCGTTTATTGCTTTAGTAACTGCTGTTCTAAGACCTTCTTCGTGAGTTCCTCCTTCAAGAGTATGTATGTTGTTTGCAAAGCTTTTTATATTTACGTCGTCTTCGTTTTTCCACTGCATTGCAACTTCTATTTCTGAGTCCTTGCTTTGATCTGAAAATGAAATTGTTTTTTCATGAAGAACCTCAAACCCCTCATTTAAATAATCAACAAAATCAACTAAACCACCTTTATAAAAGAACTGTTCTTTTGTTGCTGGTTTTACTCTGTTGTCAGTTAGGTTAATCTTGAGGCCTTTGTTTAAAAATGCTGTTTGTCTCAATCTTTCCGAAACAATGTTGTATTCGAAAACCTGTGTTTCATCAAATATTTCTGGATCAGCCAAGAAGTTTATTTTTGTTCCTGTTTTTTTGGAGGCTTTTCCTTTTTTAATTTTTGAAGTGGGCTTTCCGTAATCAAAATTTTGATTCCATACATGTCCGTCCCTTTCTACTTCAACCTTCACAAAAACAGAAAGTGCGTTTACTACCGAAATACCAACTCCATGTAGACCACCGCTTACTGTGTAGGCTCCTGACTCAAACTTTCCTCCAGCATGTAGTGTTGTTAAGACGGTTGTTAGGGCAGATTTTTTTGTTTTAGGGTGGGGCTTTACGGGTATTCCGCTTCCATTGTCTTTTACTGTGACTGAGCCGTTTTTTTCAAGCATTACATCAATTTGAGTACATCTTCCAGCCATTGCCTCATCAACAGAGTTGTCCACAACTTCCCAAATTAGGTGGTGGAGGCCGTTTGGTCCGGTCGAACCAATATACATTGCTGGTCTTTTTCTTACCGCTTCTAGACCTTCTAAGACCTTTATGTCTTTAGAATCATAACTTTTTGAATCTTTTTTTGGCACGGATCTCCTAAGATACGCTTCTTTTTTATATTAAGTACAGCCCCTTGCTGAACTCTTATTTTAGTAGAAATACGTTATTATTGTTGGCTATTTTGCAATTCAACACGTATAGAATTCACCGAAAATCCAAGCTTTTTTTCTATATTGTTGATTATTTTTAGAGACTCCAGTTCGATTATGTCTTTTAGTCTTTTTGAATCCACATAAATTACAAGGTTGTCATTAATTACTGGTCCTGAAGATATTTCGTCCTTCCAGGGGTAGGAAGAGTTATTAAGGTGTTTTTTAACTTGTTCTGATTTTTTAAAATTTATTCCAACACTGTTTTCTTCAATGTTTATTTTTTCAGGTCCACTTGCTTGTTTCACGAGGCTCTTACTGGCATTAAGAGATATTTATAGTTCTCTGATTCTCCTTGTACTACTACCGGTTTTTCGTTTCCAGAGAATCTAATGTAAACCTTGTTGCCTTCTAAAACTTCGATGCCTTGAATTAAGTAATTCGGATTGAAAGACATTTGAAAGCCGTTTATATCCCCTGTTTCAACACCAAGAATTTTTATATTTAAGCTTTCGTTTCCACCACCAACGTCTTTATTAAGTGTGGTGATTGTTAATTTTTCGTTGTTTTCAAAAATAAAGGTTACGGGTATATACCCCTCAGCAACGACAGTAGAGCGATCAAGACTTTCTAATATTTCTTTCTTGTCAATCTCTGCTGTAAACAGTGTTTCTTTAGGAAAAAGGTTTTGATATTCTGGAAAAGTTCCTTCGACTTTTCGTAATGAAGCAAAATATTTCTCATTAAAAAAATAAAGGTCTTTTTCGTTTGAGTTAATGTTCAGTGTTTCTTCTTCGTTTTCAAAAAGCCTGATGACTTCACTTAACGATTTAAATGAAATAATTCCCACATCATTAATTGGGAAGTTGCTAATTTGTTGTGTTGCTAGTCGGTAACTGTCTGTTGCCGCTAGTTCTGTTTTTTCGTCTTGATTGTTGAAATATACACCTGTTAAGACAGGTCTTCCACCCTCTGGAGTAGAAGCAATACCAACGTTTTTTAGTGAATCAAACAACTCAGAAACCAGTACCTCTTGTGTTTGGTCGTCTTTTTCATGTTTTTTTAAAAAAGCTTCTGGGTAATCCTGGTCTTCTAGTTTTCTTAAGGTGAAGTCTAATGATTTGGTTTCTATTTTTAATTCACTTCCTACATCAGAAAAGACAACCTCTCCCTCGGGAAGTTTTCTTACAATTTCTGATAGTTTATTTGAATTAACAAGACACTTTCCTTCAACATCTACGTCAACGGTTATCTTTGACTTAATAGTTATATCCAGATCAGAACCTATAACCTCTAGAAAACCGTCTGAAGCGTGAAGATAAAGACCTGTTAGGGCAGGTGTTGAAGGTCTGGGATTAACAACTCGAGAAACAGAAGAAACTACTTCCTTTAATACGCTTGTTTGTGTTTTAAACTTCATATTTAATCTTTTATAAATTTAATAGTAATAAGAACGTCTGACATGTATAAATAGAAAAAAAACCAATTTACAAAAAGGATTTTAGAGGAGCAAAAAGACAACAAAACCGACAAAGAATCAACCAACCTCTTTTATTGAGAGTGAACTGTCGAAATTGTTTATTTCTTTGATAACTAAAGGTGAGTCTTTAGATTTATCAATATAGCTTAAAACCGTAGAGTGACTTCTACCACCAAGATATAAACCTATCTGGTTTAATGATAGATCTGTATGTTTCCTTGCCAGAGATGCAAAAAGCCTCCTAGACTCATTAACCTTCGATGTTCTGTTTTTTGAAGATATGAGGTTTTTATCAACTTGAAAAACTTTTGAAACGTAATCTAATATTTGATCAGGACCAACAGACTCTACAAATCCCGACTTAGAAACAGAAATCAACTCCTTAATATAATCGAAATTACCCTTTCCTGTTTGTTTATTTATTAAGAGTTGGTTAACGATTCCGTTTATATCTCTAAAACTATCGACTCTTAACCCACTTATTTTTTTAATCTCTTCCTTAGAAAGCAAATAACCGCCCTGTTCAACATTTGCTTTCTCAATTGCTTTAAGAAACATTTCTTCATCAGGTTTTTCAATGTCAGTAACTAAACCGTTTAAAATTCTTGAAATTAGGCGATCCGGAAAGCCTAAAAGTTTATTTGGTTTTTGATCTGAAACCAAAATAACCGCTTTCTGATTGTTTAAAAAATAATTAATAGTGTGGAAAAGCTCCTCTGAAACACCCTTTTTACCCATAAAAAACTGAATATCATCTACTAGTAAAATTTCGACAGACCTTATTTTTGATTTAAATATATCTATATCTTTATTTTTTATTCCTTGAATATATGAATCTAAAAATGATTCAGAATCAATATAAAAAGAGGAGGGGTGAGCTTTTTCAATAGTTTTTAGAAGGTGTGTTTTACCAACCCCCGGAGATCCATAAACAAAAAGAGGGTTAAAACGCCCACCAGGATCTTTAACAACATTTTTTGCTGCCGTTACTGAAAGATTATTAGAGGAGCCGACAAACATCTCGTCAAAAACAGATAAATCAGGCTGAACTTTTTTTATCTCTTCTCGATTTTTTAATAGATCTTCATTTTTTTCTTCAAATTCATAGGCTTGAAAGTCTTTTTTCATATTCTTATCCAAAACAAAAACACATTCTTTAAATCCCGTGCTTATGTTGAATGTTTTTTTGATTTTTTTATATAGTTTTTTCTCAATTGATGATTTTACAAAGTCTGATCCCACGAAAATACTTAAAGACTCATTGTCAATTTCAAAATTTACTTGTTCTAACCAATATCTTTCAGTTTTAGATAAATCTAGTTTGTGTATTTCAGATTTAAACTCTTTAAGTAAATTACTCATTCTGAACAATCTAATAAAACCCCTTCGGAAATCATAGAGTGGTAAAAACATATTAATTTTTAGAAAACAAACACACACCAACTAAAAACCCAACGATTGTTGAGTTTATTAGAGGAAATAATAAGAAAAATAATAAGTGAATTTCAGATTATAAAACCTAGTTAGTTTTGTTTTCGCGAAGATGGTTTTGTTTTCGCGAACTTTTAAATTAAATATTAATTTACTTTGTTTAAATAATTTTTTAATATATTGTGTTTAAACAGGAAGAAAAATGAAAAGAACTTATCAACCTAGTAATAGAAAAAGAAGTAGAAAACACGGTTTTAGATCGAGAATGAGCACCAGAGCTGGCAGAGAAATTCTTAAAAGAAGAAGAAGAAAAGGTAGAAAAACACTTTCTGCATAAGCTAATTGGTTAGATTTACTGCACTGAATAAGAAAAATGATTTTTTCAGACTGAAAAAAGAAACAAATTGTTTTACTGAAAAAGGATTAAGGGTTTATATAGAGAAAAACCAAGAAAAAGTTTCAAGACTTGGTATAAGCATCTCAAGTAAGCAGACAACCGCAGTAGAACGTAATAAATTTAAAAGAAGGATTAAAGAGGCAGTTAGGGGTTTAGAAGATAAAGAAAGTTTTGATATTTATATTATTGGATCAAAAAAAAACTTGAATTTAAAGATTTTAGAAATACAAAAAATAATTTCTTCTCATCCCAAACTAATTAAAAAATGAAGATAACAAACATTTTGTTTACAGTGTTTCGTTCACTGCTCGGGCTCTTTGGCATTGGTCAGGGAAATTGTTTATATTACCCAACCTGTTCGAACGCGATAAGAGAAAGCTTTGAAAATAAAGGTTTAATTAGGACTTTCCCTGTTTTTATAGAAAGGGTTTATAAGTGTAATCCCGTATATAGAAAGTTTGGTAAAAATTGGCAATAATTGAACCTTTTGCACTAGCTATTGGCTTTTTGCTTTCATTTGTTTACGGATATGTCCCCTCATATGGGATTTCCATAGCCATTTTGACGGTCATAATTAATATAATTATTTTCCCATTAACTCTTAGACAAACAAGGTCTACCAAAAGAATGCAAGATGTTCAACCAGAGCTAAAGAAGTTACAGAAAAAACATAAAGACAATAAAGAAGAATTAAACAAAGAAATAGCAGCTTTTTACAAAGAAAAAGGAATCAACCCGCTTGGTTGCGTTGTTCCTTTATTGGTACAAATGCCAGTTTGGTTTGCTTTGTTTAGAGTGTTGAGAGAACCGCTCTTGTTTATACCAAAATCTGAATCTTTATTTTCAGATCTAGAAAACAATATAAACATTCTTTTCTTTAACATGGATCTTCAAATACCTGCATCTGAAATATCAGGATGGGTAGAAAGAGTTCCATACATTGTTCTTATTTTAATGGTTGTTGCAACCGCACTATTTCAACAACAACAAATTACAAAGAAACAAGGAAAAAGCGACAATCCACAAGCACAGCAAATGCAAATGATTGGAAAGGTTATGCCAATATTTTTCGGGTTCATTTCATGGACTTTGCCTTCAGGTCTTGTCGTATATTTCTTAACAGGAAATATTTTCAGAATTGGTCAACAAGCCTTAATTATTCGTATAGAAGATAAAGAGGAAACAAGTGACAAAACTGAAAAAGAGAATGAAGAGAACGAGGAAACACCAGAAACCAAGCAGCAAGAAGACCCTCGCAAAAAAAGAAAAAAAAGAAGGAGAAAATAATGTCAGACAAATGGGTAGAGGTTGAAGCAAAAACCATTGATGATGCAATTAAAGCAGGTTTGAAAGAGCTTAATTTAGAGGATGCAACTGAAGCCAACATAAGTATTTTACGCGAACCCGAAGGCGGAGTTTTTGGGGTCGGAGGGACAAAAGCCCTTGTAAGAATCTCGGTTAGATCTGGGTTTAAAAACAATAACTCAAGAAAATACAAACAAAGGAACAAAAGAGACAATAGAAAAAGAGAAAAAAGAAGCTATGAGCCAAAAAAACCAAGGGTTGAAGCAGACCCCAATGAACAATTAAAGGTATCAGTTGACTTTTTACAAGGACTAATTGAATCTTTTGGCCTTGATGGAAAAGTTGAAGGGGAAGTTGAAGATAAAAATCTTGTTGTAAACGTTAAAGGAGAACAAACCGAAGCCCTTGTAGGGGAAAAGGGAATTATTATTCGGTCACTTCATGAACTAACACGAACAGCAGTTCAAAGAAAAACAGGTGCTGGAACGAGACTAAGGCTTGATGTTGCAGATTATGCTTTAAAAAGGAAAGAGGCTCTAACAATTTATGCTGAGAGACTTACTAAACAAATATTAGAGGACAAACAGGAAGTTATGCTCGAACCAATGAACTCTGTAGACAGAAAGACTCTTCACGATGCTGTTGCAGAAATAGATGGAATTAGATCATATTCTGAAGGCAGAGAGCCATACAGATCAGTAGTTTTTGCATCTAGTAGCAACGAAGAAGAATGAATTTTGAACCCCAGATACCAGAGTGGGGTTTAGACGACTTTAAAAAACATCAAGATAAATTATTTGAATATCATGAATGGCTAAAAAATACTGCCATAAAAACCGGTTTAATTAGTAAAAAAACAGATCAATTTATTTGGGATGAATTTATAATTCACTCACTTTATTTTGCAAAATTAATTAAAAAATTCAAAAATTTAAATGAATGTGAAATTATTGACCTTGGGACAGGAGCTGGAATACCGGGCATACCCATCTCAATTGTAAACAAAACAAAAGTTTCATTAGTAGACAACAAACAAAAAAGAATATATGAACTGGAAAGATTAGTAAAAATTTTAAATTTGAACAATGCTAAACCTACAAAAAAAGATGCAAAAACAATTCTAAAAGAGGCAAAAAACTCAATAATCGTAATGAGGTGCTATGTTTCAACCTCTAATATTCTGAAAACGTTAGAAAAAAAACAACTAAAAGATAACAATCTAATCATATTTGTCTCATCTAGCTCTAAATCATCAGAAATATTTAATACAATGTTTCACGTGAAACAAGAAAAGTTTCTCATAAATAAAAATAATTTTCGTTATATAGATGTTATAACTGATATGTGAAATCTTTATCCATATTATGTCAAAAGGGCGGTGTTGGAAAAACCACTATTGTTATAAATGTTGCAAAAATATATTCGAATAATCTTGTACAAGAAGCATTGTGTGCTTCTGATTTCTATTTAATACCAACAAAACCAGAATTTTTAGCAATAGAAGGAGTTTCTCAAGCAATGTCTTTTGCAAAAGAAACAATTTCAAAACAAATAAAAGTTAACCCCGTTTTCCTAGGGGTTGTATTAAACCAAATAGAAACTGGAAGATCAAGCTATCTTGATTTTGTAAAAGAACTTGAGTATTTGTTGGCAGATAAACTCTTAAATACAAAAGTTTCAAGCTCGGCAGATGTTGCCGATAGTCCATATTATTTAAAAACTGTTGAAGATTTTACCAATGACAACAAATCCAAAAAAGAGTTTTATCAATTAGCTAATGAATTATTAGAAAGGATGAATATTAATGAAAAGATCATTGAGCAGTCTTATAACTGATACAAATGTAAGAGAATATAAGGTAAGAGAAATAAATGTCCAAAATATTAGTGAGAGCAATTCTCAAGCAAGAACAACATTTGACGAAAATAAACTAAATGAGTTAAAAAATTCAATCCAAAAAAATGGCTTACTTCAGCCACTAATTGTTCAAGAAGTGGAGCCAAATAAATATAAGTTAATTGCTGGAGAGAGAAGATTAAGAGCATCAAAAATGGTCGGCCTAGAAAAAGTACCATGTCTCATAAAAGACATAAGTGAGAGAGACGCAGCAATTGTTGGCCTGGTTGAGAACATTCAAAGAGAAAGATTAAACCATATTGACGAGGCAATGGGTTATAAAGAAATATCAGAAAAATTCAATCTAAGCCCTGAAGAAATAGGACTATTGGTTGGTAAAAGTAGAGCACACGTTTCTAATATTCTACGTTTAACAAATTTAAGCGACACAGTTTATCAAGCTCTAAAAGAAGAAAAAGTCTCAATGGGGCAAGTACGTCCACTCATTAATTTAGAATTTAATTTACAAAACTCTATTCTAAATGAAATTATTTCCCTGAAGCTTTCAAGTAGGGCGGTAGAAGATAAAGTAAGAGATCTTAGTAGTGAGAAAATTTCTGATCAAGAAGTCACTCACTATAAAAACTTTTTTGAGGACAAAACAGGATCAAAAGTAAAAATAAATAAAAGCAAAGAAAAGTATAAGTTATCTTTTACCTTTGATTCAAAAGATAAGCTTGATAAGTTTGTTAATAAAATAAATTAGTTTTCAAATTGATTCTTTAAAGAATCAACCAATGATTGTATTAAATTATCAATTTCTAATTTTTGGTAAAATTTACCATTTATTACGATTCCAACTGATTTTGTTTCTTTAAGAATGTTTGAGGACTTACCTATTGATTCAATTTTCAAAGTTTCAGATAAATGTTCTGCAACTTTTTTTCCAACAACACTCTCAGAAAACCTTCCTTTAAAGAAATTAACTGATTCTTCTTCTGAGTTATTAAATGAAACAAACAAAGTGGGTTGAAGATTGTTAATATATTGAATTTTATTTTTAAGGTTTAGTTCTTCATTAATTTCTGATGCAAATATTGAAATAATTCCATGATTTATGCAACTCTTTTTTATCTGATCATAAAATTTTATTTGTTCTTTATAACTTCCTAAATTTGGAACATCAAAACAAACATTAAAACCTATTGTTCCAGTAGTAAGGTTTGGTGAAATTGACTTTATTGCTTCGTTTAATGAGATCTCTTGACCAGGCCTTACCAAATTTCTAATTTCATAAACAGTATTAAGCCCAACCACCCCATCAATAGTTAAGCCTCTGTTTTCTTGGAATCTTGTTACAGCTTCAACAACAGAATTTGAATATATTCCGTTGATTGGTTCGGAATAAAAACCCATTCTTGATAAAAGTTCTTGGAGTTCTTCAACATCTGAACCATAAAGTTCTTTAGTATTAAAACTTAATATTCTGTCTCCAAGTTTGTATCCAAAATTAATGAGCTCTTTCCAAAGATCTTCTTTATTGTTTATGTTTTCTAAATTATTATCATCGACAAATATTTCAACAACTGTTTTTAATTCGTTAATATCTTGATTGGTTGAGTAGCCAACATAATTTAATTTATTTTTCAAGTCTTCAACTTCTTCATTCGATAAGTTATCAACAATAGAAGATAAATCAAATTTAATTTTCAAGCCACCTTTCAGCATCAATTGCTGCTTGGCATCCGGTACCGGCTGCAGTTACGGCTTGTCTATAAATTGAGTCAGCAACATCTCCTGCTGCAAAGACACCAGGGACACTAGTACTAGTAGCAGTAGTAGAGCCAGTTTTTATATATCCTTTTTCATCAAGCTCTAAAAATCCATTTAAAAAACTTACATTTGGTGTGTGTCCTATAGCTATGAAAACTCCATCAATTTCTTTTTCTTCCATTTCGCTTGTTTGACTGTCTTTGAGAAGAACAGATGAAACTTGACCCTCACCTTTAATTTCCACAACCTCTTTGTTCCATGAGACATCAATTTGGTCATGACTAAGTACCCTGTCTTGCATAATTTTACTTGCTCTAAATGAATCTCTTCTGTGGACAACAGTTACATTTTTTGCGAATTTAGTTAGAAATAAAGCTTCCTCCATAGCTGAATCTCCTCCACCAACAACTATTACATTTTTATCTTTGAAAAAGAAACCGTCACAAGTCGCACAAGCCGAAACACCATGTCCTTGTAGCTCTTTTTCTCCCTTTATATCAAGCCAGTTCGCTGATGCTCCAGATGAAATAATTACAGTTTTGAACTCATAAGTATTTTTCGAAGTTGTTAGCTTAAATCCATTTTCAATCTTTTCTATTGAATCTACAGTCTCAGTTAAAATTTTTGTTCCAAACCTTTCAGCTTGATTTTTAAATACCTGCATCATTTCAGGACCCATAATTCCTTGATCAAAACCTGGATAATTTTCAACATCTGTAGTGAGCATTAACTGTCCACCAGACTCTAATCCTTCAAATAAGACTGGTTCCAAGTTGGCCCTTGCAGCATAAATTCCAGCTGTATACCCAGCAGGACCAGAACCAATTATTGCTAAATCATCCATTTTTTTTCTTTCTGTAACTATTCAATGACAAAATCATAAATACTAAGCCGAGTGCACCCATTGCAAATCCAGTAGGGTTAACGCCTAGTAAAAGACCAAGTCCTTGCATAATCTTTAATATTCCTGAGAATAAAAATATTACTGCAGTGATTAATAATACAACAAGTAGTAAACCTAAAGATGCAAAACCAGTAAGTCTTTTTACAGGTCGAACAATAAGATCTTTTACACTTTTTATTAAGCTCTCAACCGATTCAACAAAGCTATCTTCTTCCATAAGTTAATCATAAGCTATGTAAAACTATTCATGAAGTTTTCATAATTACAAGCTTCTTTGGTGAAATCTCGAATTTGTTTTTTTTATATAGATTTAGAGCGGCAATATTGTCGCTTTGGGTATTAAGTTTCATATTTATAAACTTTTTTTCAACAGCAAAATTAATTACACAATTAAGTAAATTATTTCCAAGACCCAATCCTTGATAGCTCTTTACTATTCCTATTCGTTGAAGATAAGTAAACTTTCTAGTCTCTCCTAAAATTGCATAACCATCAAGGTTATTTTCGCCTCCACTTTTAAATAAATAATTGTTGTTACAGCTCTTCATAGTTTCCTCAAGACTTGATTTAGAATTTTTCCAATAATCTTCAAATATTTTATGATCTAATTCAAGCAAATATTCTATATCTTTATTTTCAAGTTTTTTAATTTCTATATGTTTATTGTCACTCGGATATCTGTGGTTTGAATTTCTTAGGTTTAATACACAAACATTTAATTTATGATTGATGGTCCATCCTGATTTAATCCAGGGTTTAATTGAACTTTCATTTACCATTGACGAATTAAAACTAATGTTTGAATTTTTTGATATTTTTAATATTTTTTTTAAAAGACCCTCTCCTCCATAAATTTTTTGGAACAATATATCATTAACAAATTCATTAATACTCCTTGTATAAAATATTCCGTTGTAAAAGTAATGAATCTTTTTATTTTCTGTTGAATACATATTTTAAAATTTTTTTATCTTCTTCATAGGCTAATAATTTATAGGCCTCTTCAAAGGGAACAATGGCAACCTCCTCTATTTCATCATCAGGCTCTTTTGAGAAACTTTCAACAACATTCATTTCATAAAACCAGACAGTTTTTTTGACTGGTTTACCATCTTTTTTTATCTCATAACGGGATTCTGCAATAGGTTTTTTTCCAACAGCAGAAACTTTAAAACCAGTTTCTTCATAAACTTCTCTTTCTGCAGCTTTAATTGGTGTTTCTTCATCGTCTAAATGACCTTTTGGATAACCCCAAAATCCAGAATCGTAATCACCCGCATATTCTTCACTCAATCTATTTTTTACGAGCAGTATCTTATCGTCAATTAAAACGATGCCACCAGCTGCAAAATCAACTTCTGAATTCATACTTTATTGTTTCTATACATCTTCTAAGCTATCAATATGGTACCAACAACTCTAATAAACCGAATTGAAGAGAACCCATTTTTAATGGAGCTGTCCTCATTATTTAATGACAATCAATTTAGTTTTTACTTAGTTGGGGGTGCTGTCAGAGATTTCATTTTAGATATCGACACAAAAGATTTTGATTTTACAACAAATGCAACGCCTGAAGAGTCAAAAAAATTACTGGAGGATAATAATTATAAGACCACAAGTATTGGTATAAAGTATGGAACAATTGAAACAGCCTTAGAGGATTTAACTGTACATATTACCCAATTCAGGAGCGACGTATACAACAAAAACTCTAGAAAACCAGAAATAACAGACTCCAAAGATATTAATGAAGATTTAATTCGAAGAGACTTTACAGTTAATGCAATTGCATTTGATATTGAGCAAAATGAATTAATTGATCCATACAACGGACTTAAAGATCTTTCAGAAGGAAAACTAAAAACACCTGACAATCCAAATCAGTCGTTTTCAGATGATCCACTAAGAATGATTAGACTATGTCGATTCATAAGTACTCATGGTTTTGCTCCTGATAATGAAACATTTAAATCAATACAACAAAACATTGAAAGAGTAGAAATTGTAAGTAAAGAGAGAATAAGAGATGAGTTTTCAAAATTAGTAACTGGAGATAATGTAGCAATGGGAATTCAGGCACTAGTTGAGAGCAATTTGATTGACTATATTATCCCTGAAATTAGAGATTTAAAAATTGAAGTTGATCCCAACCACCATCATAAAGACGTCTACGAACATACTTTACAAGTAACAAGCAAAGTATCATCTGATCTAATCTTAAGATTGGGTGCGTTATTGCATGATATTGCAAAACCAGCAACAAAAGGTATCGATAACGGAAAAGTTCACTTTAGGCATCACGAGGTTGTGGGTGCAAGAATGACAAAAGAAATACTATCAAAACTAAAATATCCAAAAAAATTGATTTCGTCAGTTGCTTTATTAGTAGAAAATCATTTAAGACCTCATACTTACAAAATGGGTTGGACTGACTCAGCAGTAAGAAGATATATTATTGATGCTGGAGATGTTCTTGATGAACTAAATGAATTGGTGAGATGCGATGTTACAACTAAAAATAATGAAAAAGCTGAAACAATATATAAATATCTTGATGATTTAGAAAAAAGAATAAAAGAAGTTAAAGAAAAAGAAGAACTTAAGAAGTTGAGACCTCCAGTGGATGGAAATGAAATTATGAAAATTTTAAAAATTGAACCAGGACCATCTTTAGGAAAAATTATGGAATCGTTGTATGAACAAAGAATTAATGAAGGTGAAGTATCAAAAGAGGAAGCAATCAAATTAGCCAAAGAAGTTTATAAAAAACTTTAATTGTATAAATATCCAAAATGATGTATATTTATACAAATGTCAAAATCAACTTTACAAAGACAAAAATTAATTGCTGATTTAATTGAAGAAGGAAAAATTACTTCCCAGAATCAATTAAAAGGAATATTGAAAAAACAAGGTATCTCAATTACTCAAGCTACCCTCTCTAGAGATCTAACAGAAATTGGAGCAAGTAAAAAAAGAGATTCAAATAATAATTTGAAATATATTCTTCCAAAAGACGATGTAAATAATGCTCAAAAATCAATTGCAAAAAAAGCTTTAAGAGATTTTGTTTTAAGTGTCGAACCAGTTTCTAACCAGGTAATTATAAAAACAACAACTGCCGCTGCTCAAGTTGTTGCCGAAGCTATAGATAATCTATATGTTGATGGTATAGCTGCTTCTATTGCAGGTGATAATGTTGTGTTAATCATTTCTTATGGAAAAGATGAGGCAATTTTAATTTCAAAATTACTTGATTCTTATTTGATATAAAAATCTACTAGCAATTTTCTACCCATCTACATTATCCTTATTTGAATGATGGAATTATCTAAATTTAATAGAGAAAACCTTTCAAAAAAA
>LUMA01000008.1_pt1 | contig 36410 bp, 37 predicted proteins | sample 730011 | NCBI WGS metagenome assembly LUMA01 (sample SAMN03860275, study PRJNA289734) | marine metagenome | biome: seawater column; feature: ocean; material: water; isolation source: Red Sea water column Station 91 - depth 50m | place: Saudi Arabia: Red Sea | collected 2011-10-15 | depth 50 m | reverse complement strand
ATTAGTGGTACAGAAATATCAATCTGTTATCCATCGACTACGTCTCTCGACCTCGCCTTAGGTCCCGACTAACCCTGGGCGGACGAACCTTCCCCAGGAACCCTTGGACATTCGGCGGAAGAGATTCTCACTCTTCCTTCGCTACTCATGCCAACATTCTCACTTGTATGGTCTCCACGACTAACTCACGTTGTCGCTTCGCTGTCCATACAACGCTCTCCTACCGATTTTATCTTCTGGATCGAAATCAGAATTAATAAAATCCCATAGCTTCGGCAGTATATTTAGCCCCGTTACATCTTCCGCGCGAGAACATTCGACCAGTGAGCTGTTACGCACTCTTTAAAGGAATGGCTGCTTCTAAGCCAACCTCCTGGCTGTCTGAACACTCTCACATCGTTTCACACTTAACATACATTTAGGGGCCTTAGCTGATGATCTGGGTTGTTTCCCTCTCGTCTATGGAGCTTATCCCCCATAGGCTCACTGCTATATTTAAACACTTTGGCATTCGGAGTTTGACTGAGTTCAGTAAGCTTGTTGGCCCCCTAGCCCAATCAGTGCTCTACCTCCAAAGCGCAACATATAACGCTGTCCCTAAAGACATTTCGGAGAGAACCAGCTATCACCAAGTTTGATTGGCCTTTCACCCCTATCCACAGGTCATCCCCTGATTTTGCAACATCAGTGGGTTCGGGCCTTCACGAAGTCTTACCTTCGCTTCACCCTGCCCATGGATAGATCACTTGGCTTCGGGTCTATCGCATGCAACTAGACGCTCTATTAAAACTCGCTTTCGCTGCGGATACGGAATTACTCCTTAACCTTGCTACATACGGATAACTCGTTGGCTCATTCTTCAAAAGGCAGGCAGTCAGAAAATAAATTTTCCTCCTACTGCTTGTAAGCTATTGGTTTCAGGTACTATTTCACTCCCCTCGCCGGGGTACTTTTCACCTTTCCCTCACGGTACTTGTTCACTATCGGTCGCTGGTCGTACTTAGCCTTACGAGGTGGTCCTCGCAGATTCACAAGGAATATCCTCCTTGCTACTTGGGATGACTCTAATAAGTAAAAGAATTTTCGAATACGTGACTGTTACACTCTATGGTTTAACTTTCCAGATAATTTTCCTAATTCAATTGTTTCTGACTTATTGAAAGATCTGATGCTCTTTCTAAGAGGTCCCGCAACACCAACTTAACAACGACATCAGTCTTGACATTAAATTGGTTTAGGCTCTTCCCGTTTCGCTCGCCGCTACTCAGGGAGTCGCTTTTGCTTTCCTTTCCTCTAGGTACTGAGATGTTTCACTTCCCCTAGTTCCCTCTACCTGTTCTATATATTCAAACAGGAGTAATTTATAAATAAATTGGGTTTCCCCATTCGGAAATCCACGGATCAAAGCTTGTTTGACAGCTTCCCGTGGCTTATCGCAGCCTTCCACGTCCTTCATCGGCTTCCAGCGCCAAGGCATCCACCAATAGCCCTTAGTAGCTTGAACTATATGAATACTTTGCAATTGCGCTTGCTATACAATTTTCAAAAAGCCTAATGACTTTTTCACAGCTGAGTAATGTATCAGTCTTGTAGACAACCGGTGATTAACCTTAGAACTAAATGTTCTATGCTCCTTAGAAAGGAGGTGATCCAGCCGCACGTTCCCGTACGGCTACCTTGTTACGACTTAGTCCCAGTTACCGACCCTACCTTCGACAGCTTCCTCCCAAAAGGGTTGGACCACTGGCTTCGGGTATTGCCGACTTCCGTGACTTGACGGGCGGTGTGTACAAACCCCGAGAACGTATTCACCGCAACTTTGCTGATTTGCGATTACTAGCGACTCCAACTTCAAGGAGTCGAGTTGCAGACTCCTATCCGAACTGAGACAAGCTTTAAGAGATTTGCTCCACCTCGCGGTATTGCGACTCGTTGTACTTGCCATTGTAGCATGCGTGCAGCCCTGGACATAAGGGGCATGATGACTTGACGTCGTCCCCACCTTCCTCCGGTTTATCACCGGCAGTCTCCTATGAGTCCCCAACTAAATGCTGGCAACATAGGACAGGGGTTGCGCTCGTTGCGGGACTTAACCCAACATCTCACGACACGAGCTGACGACAGCCATGCACCACCTGTATAGGGCGCTAATGCACACTATATCTCTATAGCTAGACCCTATATGTCAAGTCCAGGTAAGGTTCTACGGGTATCATCGAATTAAGCCGCATGCTCCGCCGCTTGTGCGGGGTCCCGTCAATTCCTTTGAGTTTTAGTCTTGCGACCGTACTCCCCAGGCGGGATACTTAACGCGTTAGCTACGACACAGAAATCGTTAATCCAATTCCTACGTCTAGTATCCATCGTTTACAGCTAGGACTACCAGGGTATCTAATCCTGTTTGCTCCCCTAGCTTTCGCTCCTCAGCGTCGATAGCGGCCCAGTGAGCTGCCTTCGCAATTGGTGTTCCTCCGAATATCTACGCATTTCACCGCTACACTCGGAATTCCACTCACCTCTACCGTATCCTAGTCACAACAGTATCGATCGACATTTCAGGGTTGAGCCCTGAACTTTCACGACCGACTTGTTGAACCGCCTACGAGCTCTTTACGCCCAATAAATCCGGACAACGCTCGCCCCCTACGTATTACCGCGGCTGCTGGCACGTAGTTGGCCGGGGCTTCTTGTGGAGGTACCGTCATTTTCTTCCCTCCTGAAAGTGGTTTACAAACCTAGATCCGTCATCCCACACGCGGTGTCGCTGCGTCAAGCTTTCGCTCATTGCGCAATATTCCCTGCTGCAGCCTCCCGTAGGAGTCTGGGCCGTGTCTCAGTCCCAGTGTGGCTGATCGTCCTCTCAGACCAGCTATCCGTCGTAGCCTTGGTAGGCCATTACCCTACCAACTAGCTGAGTCATTTTCTGTAGTAAACTACTGAAAAGCTTCGCTCGACTTGCATGCATAAGGCGCACCGCCAGCGTTCGTCCTGAGCCAGGATCAAACTCTCCAACAAAATCTTTGAATAATTTAAATCTGACCAAAGAATCAACATGGGTTTTACCCATTTCAACTTAAAAAAGTTGAATCAACTTAATAAAAAGTTGACAAAAAAAGAGTGCTAGAAAAATTAATTTCTGCACTACCGGCGTTCATACATTACTCAGTTGTCAAAAAGCCAAATTCTCGTACTTATAAGAATAACAGTAATTGGTTTAAAGTATATTATTTCTTATTTATTTTAAGGAATTTTCGCTTTCCAACTTGTAAAGTCTTACCAATCAAATCTGATGAATTTATATCTAATAGTTCAACTTTTTGATCGTCAATTTTTACACTTCCTGACTCAATTAATCGACGAGCTTCGGAATTAGATTTAGTTAATTCATTTTCTGTTAAAAAATTTGGCAAATGTACATCTATTTCATCTTCAATATTGGTTTCTGGCATGTTCTCAGGTAGGTTTTTATTAATTGTGATGTTTTCAAATGAACTTTCAGCAGCTAAGGCACTATTTTCATCGTAAATTTCTGAAACAATGAGTTTCCCGAGCATTTTTTTATAGTCAAAAGGATTTGTCTTACCTTTATCAACATTTTTTCTTAAATCGGCTATTTCTGATATCTTTAAATCAGTCAGCATGGTGAAATAATCCCACATAATTTCATCTGGTATACTCATAATTTTTCCAAAGATGTTTTCAGCGTTGTCAGATATGGAAATGTAATTATTCAAGGATTGTGACATTTTTTTTGAACCATCTGTACCAACTAATAAAGGAAACGTCATTGCAATTTGTGGTGACAAATCATAAGATTTTTGTATTTCTCGTCCCAACATTAAGTTCCACAATTGGTCATTTCCACCAATCTCAATGTCAGCTTTAACAGCAACTGAATCGTATCCTTGGTATAGAGGATAGAAAAACTCTAATAATGAAATTGGGCTGTTGTCACTAAATCTCTTAGAAAAATCATCACGCTCCATCATTTGGGCTAAGGTTGTCTTTGATGCTAATTCCATCATGTCTTGAATTGTAAGTTTAGATAACCAGTCTTTGTTAGAGACAATTTCTAAATTATTTTCATTTAAGATATTTTTAATTATTGGAAGTACACCTTTAGCGTTATCGTCAATTTCGTTCTCTCCCATTACTTTTCTTGTTTCTGACTTGCCTGAAGGATCACCAACTTGTGCTGTGAACTCTCCTAGTATTAAAACAGCTGTATGACCATAATCTTGAAATTTTTTTAACATTCTTAAAATTGCATACCAGCCCAATGTGACATCCGGTGCAGTTGGGTCAACGCCTAATTTGACTCTTAGATTTTTTTTACTTTTTAAAAGCTTTTCTAAATCATCTTTTGGATTTATATTTGTAGCTCTTTCAATTAGGTATTCCATTATAAGACCAGTGTAAATCTCCATAAGTGTTTATCACGAGGTTTAGAATTTTTTCTTTGTTTTGCAATTGCTCTGTCAACAGGATGTATTCTTGGTGATAAAGCAATTGAACCATCTAATAGGTTCTCTCCATCTTGTTCAACATTAATCCCTAGTGCTTTAGTTATATTTCCTGGGCCATATATGTTGTCATTTTTCATTTTTTGTTTTCTACGGGTTTCTACATAATTTTTACCTAAAATTACTTTTCCAGATCTAATAAGAACAGCTTGGCATGACCCTTCTTTCGAAGTTAAAAAATAAAGGCTATTGTTTGAACCATAAGTTTTAAGAACCATTACATGAGGTGGTCCAAGAGGTAGAGATATTGGTATTTTACGATTTAGCTGATTTGCTAATGACATCTCGTCAGCTTTGGCAGTTCCAAAGGCTTCAGTTTCGGTAATCATAATTTCAGTAAATTTATTTTTATACTTTGTTGATATTCTCATACCTAAAATATCTACAGCAGCTTTTTGTGAGTTTTGTGAAAGAATTTGATAAACTCTATTGTTTAATCCTAAGTTATCAGTCATTTTTACTTGAGTTGAGTGTTATGTTAAATTTGGATGCCAAAGTTTGTGATATATTCATTAGAATCTCTCTTGTTTCATTATCATCGTATGTTTTGTCATAGCTTCTTGTAATTATTCTAATTCCTAAATTTCTTGAATTCTCTTGTTGAAAATCATCAAAAATTTCGATTGAATTTTCATTTTCTTTAAGTAAGTCATTAATTTCATCAACTAGAAGATGAGCAGATAAGTCAATTGGTACAGAAAATGATAAATCAAATTTTACAAATGGATATTGTGAAAGTGGTTCATAATTTATTTCTTTAAGGTCATTTAAATCTAGTTTGCTAATATAAATCTCGCCCAGATATATATCATTATTAAATTCAAGCGTCATCTGTGTCTCCGTGGACAGTTGTCCAAAATGACCAATTATTTGACCATTTTTAATAATCGAAAATGAATAATTTTGATGAAATCCAGGTTTTGTAATTGGTTCTAGATTATATGAGCTTAATAATTGAGTTATTATGTTTTTTACATAGTAAAGATCTAATTCTTCATCTTTTAACCTAGTATCCGTATTTGTTAATGTAGAAGATGTCAGGAATCCTAAAACAATATTCTGATTAGGTACATCTTCATATATTTTATTTTTAGAATTATCAAATACAGTATTTATTTCAAAATAACTATTTGATAAATTATTTTGTTCATAATTTAGTTTGTATACATCTATCAAACTAGACATTAGGTTTGATCTCATAAATTTACTTGATTGATCGATTGCATTAAATACCTCAATATATTTTTTTTCCGGATTAAATAAATAATTCTTGTCTTTATTTACAAAACTTAAAGTTTGGACTTCTTGAAAATTATTGGATGTTAGAACACTTGATAAGTAATCCTTAAGATCCCAATAACCTCCTTTATTATTTTTATGAACTCCCTGAGGTAGAGTAGATTCAAAATTATTAAAGCCATAATGTTTTGCGAATTCTTCTATAAGGTCCACAGGTCTATCTAGATCATAACGCCATGAGGGTGGTGTGAATTTTACACTTTCTTTGCTTACTTCAGAATCGATCATTAAAAATTTTAGAACTTTCTTAATAAATGATTCTTTTAAATCAATACCAAGTAGTTTTTTTATTTCATAATATTTCAGAATTACCTTCTTGTTATCCAAGTTACCTTTATCATCTACATTTATTTCTGAATAATTAATAGCTTGATTATCTTTTAATTCCATTAAAAAACGTTCTAAGCCATATCTTTGAATTTTATAATCAATACCTCTTTCAAACCGTATGGATGCGTCAGATATCAAGTTCAATTTCCTTGAAGTTTTCATAATGGATACTTTGTCAAAATACGCACTTTCAATAAGAAGATTTGTGGTGGTCTCTGTTACTTCAGTTTCTAATCCCCCCATTACTCCGGCTAAAGCAATTGGCTTATCATTATCTGTAATAACAAGATCATTTGAATCTAATTTTCTCACTTGTGAGTCAAGTGTTGTAATTTGTTCGTTATTTTTAGCTTTTCTTACAGATATTGTTCCAAATAATTTATCTCTATCAAAAGCATGTAATGGTTGACCTATGTCATATAAAATGTAATTGGTTATGTCGACCACATTATTAATAATTCTTGTTCCAACCTGTGTGAGCCTGTATCTCATTTCAAATGAAGAGTTAGTAACATTAAAGTTTTCTATTTCTACTGAACCATAAGAGTTACATTCTTTAATTTTTCCACTGTCTGCATTCAAAATATTTGCAATTGTTGGTTTCAGATTTGATTTTTTGTTTTTTAGTTTTTTATTGAAATATCCTGAAAGTTCTCTTGCAATACCCAAATATGACATACAGTCTCCTCTATTTGGTGTAACACCAACCTCCCATATAAAATCATGACTCGAATAGATTGTAGAAAAATCAGTTCCTGGAAGTAGCTTGTCATCCAATAGAAGTATTCCATCATGATCATCCCAAAGATCAAGTTCTGCAGCTGAACAAATCATCCCATTTGATTGAATTCCTCTTATATTACGTTTATCGATTTTAAAATTATCTTTTATCTTAGAATTTGGTAGCGCAACAGGTACGACTGCTCCTACGTCAAAATTCCAAGCTCCACAAACAATTTCATAAATATTATTACCAACATCAGTTTTAGTAATACGAACTTTGTCAGCATTAGGATGTTCATATACCTCAAGTACTTTACCTACAACGATGTTTTCATAATTAGGGTTTAGTTCCTTTTTGTTTTCTATTTCAAAACCTAAACTTTCTAAAGCTTCAGAAATTTCAGGATTAGATATATTTTCAATATCTATCCAATCGTTAAGCCAAGATTTCAATATTTTCATTAAAACTGCCTTAAAAACCTTAGGTCATTTTCATAAAAGTTTTTAATATGATCTATTCCGTATCTAATCATTGCTAATCTTTCAACTCCTACACCAAATGCGAATCCTTGGGAATCTGTGTCATATCCAACATGCTTGAAAACATTTGGATCTACCATTCCACATCCTAGGATTTCAAGCCATTCTCCATCTTTCCAACTAACTAGAACTTCAGCTGATGGTTCAGTGAATGGAAAAAAATGAGGAATAAACTTTGTCTTTAAGTCTTTTCCAAAAAATTCTTTAACAAAATACTCCAATGTTCCTTTTAAATCAGAAAACGTTAAGTTTTCATCAACTGCTAAACCCTCAATTTGATGAAATACTGGTGAGTGGGTAGCATCAAGTTGGTCTGATCTGTAAACTCTTCCTGGAGCAACAATATAAACAGGCGGTTTATTGTTTTGCATATGCCTTACTTGAACAGTACTAGTTTGAGTCCTTAGTAATTTTTCAAGCTTGTTGTCTAAATATAATGTGTCTGATTCATATCTTGCAGGATGCCAGTCTGGTGTATTTAATGCATCAAAATTATGCCAGGATGTTTCTGCTTCAGGTCCAGTTGCAACCGTATAACCAATAGCTGCAAAGATATCAACTACTTCATTCATTACATTTGTTAAAACATGATTTTTGCTACCTAAGTTTTTATACCAATCTATGGAAATATCTTTTTTATCATTTAGTTCTCTTTGAATAAAAAATTTAGATTTGAATTTAGTCTTTTCTTCGTCTAATTTAGAAATGATATTATTTGAAAGATCTTGAAGCAATTTTCCATATTTTTTTCTAGATACTTCATTTAATGAAGATAATGATTTTCTTTCTTCTGACAATAAGGAATTTTTTCCAAGGAATTCTTTCTCAATGTCATCGAAATCTTCGATTTGAGCAACTTCTTCAAGTCTTAGTAAAAAAGCGGCAAATATTTTATCGGTATTAACCTCAGGCATTTATATTTTTTTTAGCTAAATCTACAAGTTTCTTAAATCCATCAGGATCATTGATAGCTAAATCAGCCAATATTTTTCTATCAACTTTTACTTGAGCGTTTGTTAAACCGTTAATAAATTTTGAATATGACAAACCATGTTGTCTTGATGCTGCATTAATTCTAGATATCCATATTTTTCGATATGTTGCTTTCTTGTCTTTACGATGAGCAAAGGCGTCATTACCTGCATGCATCACTTGTTCTTTAGCGGTCCTTAAACGCTTGCTTCTAGCTCCTGTATAACCTTTAGCTTGTTTAAGAATCTTTTTTCTTGATTTTCTACTACTTACTGATCTTCTTACTCTTACCATTTAACTCAACAACTTTCTTATTTTTTTTGAATCACCCTTAGATGATTCAACATCTCTTTTTAATCTTGACCAAGAGTTGCTACCTTTAGCCAATTTATAATGTGATCTATGAGCACGCCTTCGCATAAATTTTCCAGTACCACTAACTCTTATTCTTTTTTTCATTCCTTTATGAGTTTTATGTTTCATTTTTTACCTCCGTTAGGTGCTAGTACCATTGTTAATGATCTACCATCTGGTCTAGAAGTAGATTCAACCATTGCTAAATCAACAAGTTCATCTCTAAAATTGTCTAGGATTTTTTGTCCTAATTCAGGATATTCTGCTTCCCTACCTCTAAATCGCATAGTAAATTTCACTTTATCTCCATCTTCTAAAAACTTTTTTGACTGATTTAATTTAATTTTGTAATCGTGTGTATCAATCTTTGGTTTCAGTTGTATTTCCTTTACATTAATTTTTACTTGTTTTTTTCTTGACTCTCTTGCTTTTTGATTAAGTTCATATTTATATTTGCCATAATCCATCAATCGAGCAACAGGCGGCTTACTTTCCGGAGAGACTTCAACAAGATCAAGTTCAAGTTCTTCAGCCAATATAAGGGCTTTTTTAAGTTCTAATTCTCCAACTTGAACGCCATCTGGAGCAATTACCAATAGCTTCTTGGATTTTATCTCCTCGTTCACATTTAATTCTGCTATTTGTTTCCCTTTCATAAAAAAAACAGCACGAAGCTGTTTTTACTTACCATACTATTTTTCACAGTAGGTGGAACATCGTTCGCTTAAAATCAATTATATAACTTTAATTTTATTATGTAATAAAAAGATTATTTAAAGCTTGTGCAGATTCAGCACCCTTATTATTTTCAGACCCAGCTCTTTCAGTTGCTTGGTCAATATTTAATACGTTTAAGACACAGTTTGAAATATATACATTTTTTGTTGTTGTTAAATTTAATAATTGATTAGCAATACTTGAAGATAAAAATTCATAATGATCTGTCTCACCTTTAACAATGACTCCAATAGCTACAAACTTATCGTATTCGTCTATAAGTGAGTTAATTTTGTATATGATTTCCCAGCTACCACTTACCTTAAACTCATCACATTCAAAAGTTGAATCAATTGTATTATTGAATCCATCTAATAAACCACTTGTGACATCTTTGTAATAATCTGAATAAACAATTGCTACCTTATTCTTCATTAAAATTATGACCCATCTTGTTTTCTTTTGTCTCAAGATATGAAGTATTCTCTGGTGTTGTCTTTCCCTTAAGTGGTGTTCTTTTTACAATATTTAAACCAAAACCTTCTAAACCTGCTCTTTTGCTTGGATTATTTGTGAGTAAATTCATATTCGTAATTCCTAAATCTCTAAGTATCAGGGCACCAGTTCCATAATCTCTTTGATCCATTTCAAAACCAAGTTGAATGTTTGCTTCAACCGTATCTGCACCTTCATCTTGCAATGAGTATGCTTTAATCTTATTTCCTAAACCTATTCCCCTTCCTTCATGTCCTCTCATATATAGAAGAACACCGGAACCATTATTTACAATAGTTTCTAATGCACTATCTAACTGATATCCACAATCACATTTATTTGAACTAAATACATCACCTGTTAAACATTCAGAGTGCACTCTTACCATTGAAGACTCACCTTCTAAGTAATTCTCATATGTCAATGCAATATGCTCAGTGTTATCATTATTGTCTTTGTAAACATGCGCAGTAAATTCACCATATTCTGTCGGCACTTTTGCTTTAGATACAAAAGACACAGGATTTGTTAATTTCAACTTGTATTCGATTAAGTCTTTAATTGTTCCAATAGCTACATCGTGTTTTTTCGAAAAATTTACTAGATCGTCAATGCGTGCCATTGAACCATCATCATTTATTATTTCACAAATAACAGCTACCGGATAATGATCAGCGAGTAAACATAAGTCTACAGCTGCTTCAGTATGACCAGCACGTCTTAATACTCCTCCATCCATTGCCTGCAAAGGAAAGACGTGACCTGGAACTTTAAAATCTTGTCTGGTAGCATTTGGATCACTAAGACCTTTTATTGTTTTAAATCTATCATCTGCTGAAATTCCTGTTGAAACCCCATCTCCCATTAGATCAACTGAAGTTGTAAATTGTGTATCTTCTTCATTATCAATACCTTGCATTAATGAAAGTTTTAACTTTGTTGCAACATCTTTTGCGATTGGTGCGCACACAAGACCCTTTGCATAAGTTATCATAAAGTTGATGTGTTCAGGTGTTAAGTACTGTGAAGATACAATTAAATCACCTTCATTCTCTCTGTCTTCATCGTCAACAAGAATGACCATCTCACCTTTTTTAAATTTTTCGATAATAACTTCTATGTCACTTATCATTTATCATTCTTTCCATATATTTAGCAAGTATGTCATATTCAATGTTAACTATCGAACCGGTTTTAAGGTACTTTAAATTTGTCCTTTGATATGTCTCGTTTATAACAGCGACACTAAATTCTTCTTTATCGGGATTAACAACAGTTAAAGATATACCATTTATAGTCACAGAACCTTTATCAACTATATATCGTGTATCCGTATTTTTAAAATGATATGTCCAAAGATTATTATCGTTTTCAACAATGTTTGTTACAACAGATGTATTATCAACATGGCCTTGTACTATATGTCCACTCAAGAAAGTAGTTAAAGTAGCAGGAAGTTCTAAATTTGTTTTAATATCCTTCTTATATTCTTTAGCCACAGTTCTATTGAATGTTTCTTCAGATACTTGAAAATTTAAGAAATCATCCTTGTAATCTCTTAATGTAAGACACGTGCCATCTATGGAAATACTAGTACCTGGTTCCAAACCATGATATAAATCATTATCTGTACTTATTTGTATTTCATCAATATTTCTTGATTCAATATTTCCAATTGAATTAATAATTCCAGTAAACATTACTTATTAGTATAAGTAGTTAATAGATTATCAATAATGGGATATTCTTGAATAGAATTAAAGTTATTACTGATATATTCCTCAATTGTTTTATCAATTTTTAATCCACTTTCAAGGCTATCTGATGACTTGAAATAATAAAATTCATCAATCATATCTTCATTTAAAAAATAAGACAAAATAGAATTACCACCTTCAACTAATCCACTTTTTATAGAATGTCTCTCTAAAAAGCTACTAAATGAATCTTCATCATTCTCAACATAAAATATAAAATTATTAAATGAACTAGAGTATTTTTTAAGCTCTTTAGTGTCATTCCCCCACAAAACAACTGGTTGAGGATTTTTATATTCATAATCCAGACGTACATTCAACTTTGGATTGTCAATTTTTAATGTATTTTTTCCAATTATGACGGAATCTACGGTTGCTCTTAAATAATGGGTAATTTCTAATGAATTTTTATTGGTAATATACCTCTTGTTTTCATTGTATATTATATGGTCTGCTGAAGTGGCTACTTTACCAATGAGATATGGTTTATCATTTGTAATTTTGTATCCAGGATTTAAAAAATCATTTATACCATGTTCAAAAGATACATTTAAATCGTTGTTCTTTAAAAGTTCGATACCTTTACCATTAGTTCTTTCATCACGATCTATATCCCCAACAACTATATTTTGTACATTTGTTTCCAAAACAGCATTTGCGCAAGATGGTGAGGTGTCATCATGAAAACAAGGTTCTAATGTAACATACAAAGTATCATTTTCTGAAATATCTGAATTTTTAAATAGATTATATTCAGCATGGTCCTTATCTTTCTCTTTATGTGCAGTTATCTTTTTTATTTTATTATTTTTATCAACCAGCACAGCACCGACTCTTGGATTTGGAGATGGATCATATCTAAGTGCAAATTTAATTGCTTCAATCATATGCTCAGAAAAATTGAGATATTGAAGACTATTTAGCAAATATAGCTCCTCCCTGAACAGCTATATCAACTTTTAAATCCCTCAAGGTTTGAAGTTCTTCATTTTTAACCCCTCCATCAACAATTAATAAATTAGAGTAATTAGGATAAGTATTTTTAAATTCAGTAATTCTATCTAATAAATTAACTGCTTTACTTTGATTAGAGAATCCCGGATTTACTGTAAGCAACAATACGCTATGTGCATTATCAATATAATCAGATAAAACATTTATATCTGTACTCGGTAATATACCTATTCCAACGTTATTGTATTTATTCACTAGTGAACTAAATAATTCAGGTGACGTTGTTTCACAATGTACCGTCACTATATCTGAGCCAAATTCAAACGCTTTGCTAGTAAATAACTCGTTGTTATTTAACATCAAATGTGTATCAACAACATATTCTGTGTTAGTTTTGATGTACTCAATAATTGCAACTGGTAGTGAAATATTATCTGTGAAATTACCGTCTGTAATATCTACATGTAATTGATCAAAACTATCTTTGTAGTTTTCTAATTCATCAAGAAGATTATATATATTTGATGCCTGAATACTTGCTGATATTTTCATTGAAGACCACGCATATAATCATTTGCTTTCATTCTTTTTTTCCCTTCAGGTGTTATTTCATCTAAATACAAGAGTCCATCTTTTAATTCATATGTAAAAGTTGAATTATTCTCAGTATATTTATGGATTTTAATTATTTTTGAATCGTATTTAATAAAAGCAGGACCTAAAACATCAAAAGCTTTTATTTTATTTTTTGCATTGGTTAGTGTATCTTCTTTACTTATTAAATAATCATTTTTGGTGAATTTATAACTTCTAGTTTCTTCACCCACTTGATCTTTCAATGATGAATTAAAGTCGATGCTGTTAAAGTTTATTTTAAAATCTTCAGATAATTCTTGATATACATTTGATGAATAATTGTTAACAATATCAATTTGATTTTTAAAAAGTATCGGACCTTTATCAACCTCATTTATAATCTTAAAAATGGTATATCCAAATAGTGTATCGCCATTTAATATTGTTGTTTCAACTGGGGATGGACCGACTAGATTAGGCAATATACTTAAATGAATATTGAATATAGAAGGATGTTTACTTAAAAAATCGTTTGAAAAAATAGAACCAAAACTTACGCAGATACCAAAATCCATATCGTCATAATGTTTTGAATTAGAAAAGTAAGAACATTCAACATTATTTCTTCTGCAATAATCTTCAACCGGATTATTTAAAATCTTCCTACCACGTCCAGTATTCCGAGGCTCTGTTGTCACCACTTTTATTGAATCGTAATTTTCTAGTAAAGTATTTAAGTAAGGAATACTCCTATTGTCACTACCAAAAAAATACTTATAAGTCATTTCCTGGAAACCCATTTAGTGCAATTTTTTTAATTGCTTCTTTTCTCTCTTTTCTAGATAAAGATGATAGTAAAAGCTTGCCTTTTAAATGGTCGTATTCATGTTGGAGAACTCTACCCAATAAGTCTTCCCCTTCATATGTAATATCTTCACCGTTTATGTCTTGACAGTAGATTTTTGAATATTCTGGCCTTTCAATCTCCCAATAATAACCAGGTAATGAAAGACATCCCTCTAAAAATACTACAGAACCCTCAACTTCGATTTTCTTTGGATTGACTGCTACGTTCGGACCTTCTCCAGCATCAAAAACAAAAATATTTTTATTTATACCAATTTGTGGAGCTGCTAGACCTACTCCAGGCGCCTCATACATAATTTTTATCATTCTCTCTGATAATTTTTTTAATGTTTCATCAAATTCAGTAATATTTACTGATTTAGATTTAAGGGATGGGTGACCAAAAGTTACAATTTCATTCATCATATAGAAATAACTTTTCTTGGCTCATACTGTAATAGTTTTGAATACATATTTGTAATTTCATTGTAATTAGTATCTTTTGATAAATTTATATTGATTTCGTATTCATATAAATTATCAACCTTTTTAGGTCCTAAAATATATTCATTTTCATATTTAATTATTGAATCAGATGAAAATTTAAAAACTTTATGATCAAGGTTTGGTCCCCATTTTTTTCTTGATATTAGCTCTTCTTTACTCCATTTTGTTATATTTTGATTTTTTAAAGATTCTTTTAAGTTTATATTTTTTGTTGTAAGTATGATCGTTAAACTATTATTTTGCTTCGACCTCTCTATTTGTCGTAACAGAAAAATTAAACGTTCAGAATTTAGTTTACCTTTAAAAGATATTGTAGGGTTTACTAATAAATTTAAATCGTATAAATCATTCTCACTTTTTACAATTTTGTAATCATTAACTAATTCATTTAAAATCTCGTCGTGAAAAAATAATTTTAAATTTTTATCAGTATGCTTTGTTTTAAATAATTCAATACAATCTTGTAAAGAGTTTCCATGATAAATTTCTACATTACTTAGATCAGGAGTTTTATAATTTTTAATTTTATTAAAGTAATTTAGAGATGGATACTCATTGTAATAATGATAATTTCCTCCAAAGTACTTATTTTTAAGTACTGACAATTCAATAATGTTTAGAGAATTAAATTTTGGTAAATTGTAAGAATAATCATTGGTATCAAAAAAATGGTAATTTGAAGTTGATTGTGGTTTTATTTTCATAAAATTATTCGCGAGTAATATGCAATTGTTAAATTTATTAACTGTACTTAATGCGTTTTGGATTTCCTCTTTGCCACCTGTTTTTTGATAAAAATTTATTTTTATTCCTTTTTCTGATAGATTTTTATATAAATTTTTAGTTGCTTTTAAAGAAGGAGTAAAGATTATATTTTTAGAATTAGTGGATAACACTTTGTCTATTTCTGTATTGTTATAAATACTTAATGAACTATTTTTAATCCTTCTATCTAATTTAAAATTCATATCCTTATATAGATTGAATATTAAAAAACCAATATTTAAATAATAAGAAACTGCAACGTGTTTTAAAAAAAGTAACTGATCTTGATCTAACTTACTAATAATCCTTTCAACAGGTTTTAAAGTTTTAATTTTTAAATCTTTATTATGTATATTTACAACAACAGCAGTTTTCTTTCTATTTCTAAAATTCACTGAAACTATTGAACCAATATCAATTTTATTAGATAGATTTTTAGGTACTGAATATGTAAAAAGTTGAAACTTATATGTGTTATTTGAGATTATTTCTACATCAGCAAACAATTTAAATCAAAGTATTTTTAATGATCTCTTGAGCAATGATATGTTTATTTTTTTCTTCTGATTCAAACACTTTGTCTTTTTTATTAATAATGGTTACTTTGTTAGTGTCTGAACCAAATGAAATATCATTAATATTATTAATAACTAAAAAATCAGAATTTTTTTCATTAATCTTTTCAAAATTAAGGTCATCATTAGTTTGAGCTGAAAAACTTATTACATTTATCATTTTATATTTTTCTTTGTACTCTTTCACTATATCAACGTTTGGTGACAGATTTAATGTCATATTGCCTTCAGTTCTTTTCATTTTTCCTTCTACTTTTTCAGGTATAAAATCAGAAACAGCAGCAACCATGTACAAATGCTTTGTACTATTTGCTTCAATATTCATTGCTTCCTGTAATTCCTTTGAAGTATCAAATGAAATATTTTTAGCTCCAGCAACAGGAGATATTGTTTTCGAATGTATGTAAACAACATCATATCCTAGACTCATCAATTCTATAGCAACTGACCTTCCTTGCTTTCCAGAAGATTTGTTTGTTATTGTTCTAACATCATCAAGATATTCAGAAGTTGGACCTGATGTTACGATAACCTTTTCTTTTTTATTAAATAAAATATCATACATTTCTATTGGCTCGATAAGCCTACCTAAACCTTTATCTCCAATATCAAGGTTTCCATATCTGGGACCACAAAATATTACATTGTCGCTTAAATCAATGATGTTTGACTGTATTTTATTGTCCATAAACATTTCTTCATGCATTGCAGGAGCAACATAAATTTCTTTATCAAACATCAATAAAGTAGAAAGTAATAAATTGTCAGCCAAACCATTTGCAAATTTACTTATAAAATTTGCTGTTGCTGGATATATAACAATACTATCAGCCCATCTTGCATATTCTATATGAGGTGATCCATCTAATTGATCCCAACTATGAAAGATATCATTTTTGTTTTGAAATTCCTCTGAAATATACTTCAATCCTTCATCGGTTGAAAAGACTACAGTTTCGTTATTTTCTGAAAGTAATGAATGTAGGTTTTCTGATTTTGAAGCAGCAATACTACCAGTAATACCAAGTAGTATTTTTTTGCTCATGAGGTTATTCTTTTTCGCTAACCTCTACTTTTCCAGAAGCAATCTCTTCAAAAGCAACGGTAAGTGGTTTTCTACTAAGGCTTTGTACTTGAGGTGGTGTATATGCTCCAATACCTTCACCTAATTGGTTAAAGTATGAGTTTATATCTTTAGCTCTTCTTGCTGACGTTATAACAAGTGCAAATCTGCCAGGTGAGTTTTCTAAAAGTTCTTCAATAGGTGGTTTTATCATTTTTTCTCCAGGTCATATAATATATCTAATATTTCTTTAATAGTAGCCTTTAAATCTATATTTTTAATTATATAGTCAAAGTTGCCCATAGATTGGCGTTGTTCTTTAGCTAAATTCATTCTTTCTTCTATAAACTGGTCATCATGACCTCGTTCATTTAATCTTTCAATCAAAACATTGTCATCAATATCTATAAAAATTCCTATATATGAATCATTTGATGTTAACAATTTTGTTGCACCGTTTACTTCGAGATCGAGGACAATAAAATCATCTCGTTCCAACTCTTTTTTTGAAGTTCCGTAATAATAGCTACCGTATCTTTCGTATTCTAAAAATTCATCATTACTTATCATTGAATTAAATTCTTCTTCAGATATAAAATAATAATCCTTACCTTCTATCTCAGATTCCCTTTGAGGTCTTGTTGTATGTGAGGTAGAAAAATAAAAATTAAAATCATTTGATAAATTGTTAATAATTGTTGATTTACCAACACCAGAGGGCCCACTGAAAATAATAATCATGAGTTTTTCACATAGTTAGAAATTGATTCAATGTAATTATCGTTTAAGTCAGATAATTTTGATTTTTCATTAAGTCCTATATCATCTAAAAAACGAGCAGTTTTAACTTTTCCAAGAACACCAGTTTCTGTTAGATATTTATGTATTCTTATTGAATTTAATTGATTGTCGTTACTAGCTCTAATAAGTTCATTATCTATGTTCTCAATATTTTTTTCAAATGAGTTGATAAAATCTTTTCTTTTATTTTTAATCTCTAAAATATATGAGTCACTCATTAAATCTCCTGAGATAATTTATCAAGTATTCCGTTTACAAATTTTGCTGACTGTGAAGAGGAATGTTTATCCGCAAGCTTTACCCATTCTGAGATAATAACTTTTGTAGGAGATAAATCCATAATTAATTCTGAAATACCCAATGTTAAAGTAATTAATTCTACTTTACCTATTCTTTCGTAACTCCAATTATCAGAATAAGTTCGGATTGAATTTTCAATTCTCTCACTGTTAATTTTTGTATTATTAAATAACTGGTTTGCTCTTAGATTCTGATTTTCACTTAATGAAGATATATTAAAATCTTTTTCCTTTAAGCTTGTTAAGCCTTCTTCAAATAATGTTTCAAATGTTATTTGTCTAAAATCTTTCATTAAACCCTTGTCATGTATGAATTATCTTTAGTGTCAATTTTAATTATTTCACCTTCTTCAATAAACATAGGAACAACCACCTCTAAACCAGTTTCACAAGTGACTGTTTTAGTAGACGATGTTACAGTATCACCCTTAACAGCTGGTTCTGCTTTTGTTACTTTTAATTCAACACTAGAAGGCAACAGTACATTTAATGGTTTATTCTCATACATTTGTATAGTTACCTCGCTATTTGGTATTAATAAAAGTTCTATTTCTGCAATGAGATTTGCATCTAATGATACTTGCTCATAATTCTCTGTATTCATAAATATGAAATTTCCAGATTCATTATATAAATATTGAAATTCTTGTTTTTCAATAAAAGCTTGATCAACATTTTCATCAGCTCTAAAAGTTTTTTCTATAATTCCACCATCAATAAGATTTTTGAGCTTTGTTTTAACAAAAGCTTTTCCTTTTCCGGGCTTAACATGGGCATAATCCATTATCTGATAGATAGTTCCATCAACCAATATAGACTGTCCTGGTCTCATATCATTTGTAGATACCATTAGGGAATTACACCTTCCTCTTTTGCTTTATTTTTCATATTAATAAAGTCTGTGTAATCATTTGTAAATGACATTTTTCCATTTTTATCTGTTAGTAAGTAGTATATAAAATCAGTCTCTGGTGTTTCAAATACAGCAATTAATGATCGCTCACCAAATCCAGATATAGGAGTAGGTGGTAAACCAGTATATTTATAAGAGTTATATGGTGATTCTACTTGTAAATCGATTAGTAGTACTTGAGATTTACGCTCTTGAAGAGCATATAGTATCATCGCATCAATTTGAAGTAACATATCATCATACAATCGGTTTTTTATAACAGACGAAACAAGTGGTCTGTCTTCTTCTATTTTCGATTCAGCTTCAACAAGACTAGCGACTGCAAAAAGTTCATTCGTAGAATTAATCCAATTAGGTATTGAATAGGTAACTAATAATTTATCAATTACTGTTTCAAGTTCATTAACTAAAATTTGTAGAATTTCTTCACCAGATGCATCTAATGCTATTTGATAAGTGTTTGGATATAGAAGACCTTCCCAATTTTGTAACTTTGAAACATCACCTAAATAAACATATTTACTTTCTACATTTCCAGATAAAAGTGAATTCGTAAGTAGATCTACATCGTAACCAGTTTGGGAAGAGATAGATTCTATTGTCTCAGTGATCCAAAGTCCTTCCGGAATAGTAATTGTGTAAGTTTTTAATGGTGGTCCCTTTAATAAAATATTACTTATCTCTTCGAACTCTAATTTATTTGAAATTTCATATTCTCCAGCTCGTAATTTGTCACCAAGATTCTCATTCCTTAGATATATTTCAAAAGCTAATGATGACGATATAATTCCTTCTTGTGCAAGTATTGATGAAATCTGTGCCGCTGAGGAACCTTGTGGAATATTTATTAAAATAATTGATTCTTCTATATCGTCATTATTTGAAACCATACTTGCTGTTTGGTCTATTGATGAAGCAATATTTGAAGCAAAATTAATTGCAATAAATACAGCAAATATTGTAAATACAACAGATATTACAAGTCGATTTTTAAAGTAATAATTAATCATTTTTTAAATGTGAATTTAGTATTTCTAATGCCGCTAAGTCATCATTTCTTACTGTTTTATCATTTGTTAACTTTGAAGTCATTCGTTCATCAATTTTATGTATTGGAACAGTTGTTATAGATTTTAGATCATTTTCAATAAATTCATCTACCACATTACTCATACGTGTTTGATGAGAATTTAATCCTATTGGATAACCAATTACAATCTCATCTATTTCGTGATCAATTAATGATTGTTTAATTTCAGCTAAAACATCCAAAGATTTACTATCCAGGACCTTATATGCATAAGCCGAATTTATTGATTGCTTTTTTAATGCAAGACCAACGTAACGTTCACCATAATCTATAGCTATTATGTTTTTCACTTGAGATTGTTAACAATAGATTCTTTAACATATTTAAGGGTTTCATCTATTGAGTAATCATTAGGACCCCCACCTACTGATAAAACCTTATCTTTCGATGCTCCCCCACCAAAATTTTTAGAAGTTTCAATCACAAGTTCAGATACATTCATTTCCTTAATAACTTTCTCATTTTTCATAGCAACTATGACAGATTTTGATTCTATTTGTGAAATTAAGTATATGTAATCAACAACTCCATTATTGATCGAATTAATAGCTACATTTCTTATATCATCAACTGTATCCATTGAAACTTGATTTATGAATACTTTATAATCACCAACATTTTCATATTTATTTGATATCTGATCAACCATTTCGTTGTTTCTAATTTGTTTAAATTGATCAACCTGTGATTTAAGTTCCTCATATGAATTAAATAAAGATTCGAGTTTTGTTGGTACATTTTCTATATTTGTATTTAAAAGATTGCTTACACTTTTATATGAATTGTAAGCATTAGTCATAAAATCATAAGCTTCAAATCCTGAAAGCATCTCTACTCTTCTTAGATTTGAGCCAATTGAAGACTCATTTAATAAAACTATTAATCCTATTTCATTTGAATTAGATACATGAGTACCACCACAAAGTTCTTTAGAGAAATTCCCAATATTTACTACTCTTACATCGTCATCATATTTATCACCAAAAAATGCCAATGCACCTTCTTTTTTTGCTTCGTCAATATTCATTATTTTTGTATCTACTTTTAAATCTGAAAAGACATTTTTATTACTTAATGTGAAGATTTCATTAAGTTCTTCCTGTGTGACTTTTTCTGAATGACTAAAGTCAAATCTAAATCTTCCAGGAGCAACATATGACCCTGCTTGAGCAACATGATCACCAAGAATCTTTCTTAAAGATGAGTGAACTATATGTGCAGATGTATGACTTTTAGATACAGATCTTCTAAATGATTCGTTTACTTTAGATTCAATTTTTTCTCCTGATTGAATTTTTATATCTTCATTTATTACTAAGCCAGTAGCACCAGAGCTAGATTGAACGACATCAGCTACCGTATATTCTTTATCCTCAAATATTATTGAGCCTTGGTCAGATATTTGACCTCCAGCTTCATAATAAAATGGGGTAGCTTCTGTAAATATTGTTGTTGTACTATTTTCATTCAGGACTAGTGTTACTTCACTTATGGTATTTGTATTTTCATAACCCGTAAAAACGTTGCAATCTACATCAAATTCACTTATATTTGATATCTCTTTCTTAAATGCACTAGATTTAGCCTGATGTTCTTGAAACTTTTTCATATACTTATCATCATTTAATTGAATATTATTTTCAAATGCAATCTCTTTTGTAAGTTCATATGGAAAACCGAAAGTTTCAAAAAGATAAAATGCTTTTTCCTCATCAAATTTTTCTTTATCTTGTATAAGCCTATTTATTTCAACTGTGCCTTTTTCTAGTGTCTTGTGAAAGAGATTTTCTTCAGTAGTATAAAGTTTCTTAATTTTATCAATATTCTTATAAAGGTCTGGATAGTGATCTTTGTAAATTTCAACAATTGGAGATATTAGAAATTCAATAGAATCTATTTCATTTGTTAAACCATAATATGCTCTGATTGCTCTTCTAATTAGCCTTCTTAAAATATATCCTCTACCCTCGTTTGTTGGTACAACACCATCTGAAATCATAAACGTTGATGCTTTCATATGATCCAATATGATTCTTTCGTATTTTTTATTCGGAGTTTTAATTTTTGGCTTTAATTGATCATAAATTGATTCAAATGTATCTATTTCAAATGGTGACTCTTTATCTTGAAGAACCATAGCAATACGCTCAAGTCCCATACCTGTATCAATATTTTTTGCAGGTAATTCACCTACGACATTGTAAGGTTCGTCTTGTATTGATTCCATAAAAACTAAGTTCCAAATTTCTATGAATCTATCTTCCCCACCACCAATTGGACCGCCTTCTTCTCCATAGTCTGGTCCTCTATCTATAAATATTTCAGAGCACGGTCCACAAGGTCCAGGGATATTCATTTGCCAAAAATTGTCTTTATCACCTCTCTGTATTCTTTCTTCAGGAACACCTATTACGTCTTTCCAAATATTGAATGATTCGTCGTCATCTTTATAGACTGTAAACCATAGATCATCTGGATTAATTCCTAAATTTTTGGTTATAAATTCATATGCATGTTTTATAGCTTGTTCTTTAAAATATTCTCCAATACTAAAATTTCCAAGCATTTCAAAAAAAGTAAGATGACGATCTGTGTCACCGATAATATCAATATCAACTGTTCTTATGCATTTTTGTGATGAAACAAGATTTGTATGTGGCGGTTTATTGTTACCTAGAAAATAATCTTTAAATGGAACCATTCCAGCGGCAGTAAAGAGTAAGGTTTCGTCTATAGGAATCAATGACGCTGATGGCATAATCTTGTGATTATTTTGTTCAAAGAATTTTAAGAACTCTTCTCTTATTTCATTACTATTCATCAGCTACCTCAATGTATTTAAGGTTATAATCCTCTAATTCATTTTCATCAATAATAGTTGGCGCGTTTGTTAAAGGGTCAAGTCCAGATTGTGTTTTAGGAAAAGGTATTACATCTCTTATTGAATCAACATTGAGCATTACAGCAATAATCCTATCTATACCTAAAGCTATTCCTGCATGTTGGGGTGTTCCATAAGACAAAGCTTCAATAAACCATCCAAAACGATTTTCAATGTCATCATCTGAAAGACCCCACATTTCTAATACTTTTCTTTGGATATCTGGAGAATTAATTCTTTGTGATCCTGAACCCAACTCTGATCCATTAAGAACTAAATCATAATGTAGAGCTGTTGCATTATTAGGATCTTCAATAAAATTCTCAGTATCTTTTGGTGATGTGAAAGGATGATGAGAGGGTTGTATTTCTCCATTTTCAACTTCAAAATAAGGAAAATCATAAATCCAAGTGAAACTGTAAGTATCTACCGGAGTAAAAATTTCTCGACGAATAACATCTAATACTTGATATATCTCTATATTTCCAGATTGAAATAAGAGCATTCCATCACCTAGTTTTAGTATTTCTTCATTCTCTTTGTCAGTCGTAATTTTAGATAATGGTCCCGATACTGCTGAGTTTTCAATTTTAAACCATCCAAGACCGTTACTTCCGTTATCTTTAACTAACTCATCTAAAGCATCTATCTCTGATCTAGTCATTATTTTTGATGTATGAAAACCCTTTACGAAACCTGAATTTTCTAATGATGATTTTATAAAATTAATTTCTGTATCTTTAAATATATTACTTAAATCTTCAATAGTTTCTTTAATTCGTAAATCTGGCTTATCAGTACCAAAGTTTTCTATTGCTTCTTTGTAAGTCATATCTCGAAAAGGTACATCGACTTTAATAGAAAATACATTATCCAATAATTCTTTAACTATTGTTTCAGTAGTTTTTCTTACTTCATCTGGTGTACCATTTAATATTTCCAAATCTAGTTGTGTGAATTCTGGTTGTCTGTCTTTTCTTGAATCTTCATCTCGGTAGCATTTAGCAATCTGATAATATTTGTTAAATCCTGAAATCATAAATAATTGTTTATACATCTGGGGTGATTGGGGTAAAGCATAAAATGAACCACTTTGTTTTCTTGATGGGACTAAAAAGTCTTTCGCACCTTCAGGTGTAGATTTTGTTAACGTTGGTGTATCTAATTCTAAAAAAGATAAACTATCCATTGAATTTCTAATGGATTTAAATGTGTTTGAACGAGCGAGGATATTTCTTTTCATATCTTCTCGTCTTAAATCCAAATATCTGTATTTTAATCTTATATTTTCATCTGTATCGATGGAGTCGTCTATTTGGAAAGGTAGAGGTTTGCTTTTTGAGATAATTGAGTAACTGTCAGCACTAATCTCATACTCACCGAATTGTTGAGATTTATTAATCATTGACTTATCTCTTTTTATATATGTTCCGTTAACACTTATGTAATATTCAGATTTGAAAGTATCAATATCGACATTTTCAGAATCTAAAACGATTTGTATTTTTGAACTTGAGTCTCTTAGTTCAATGAAAACTAAACCTCCGTGGTCTCGAATACTACTTACCCAACCTCTTAAGTCAGAAACTTCACTATTTACTTTTGATTTTATTAAGTCGTCTATTTTCATATTAACTTCTTCAAGTTTCGTATATTAAATTCAAATGATTCACTATTTTTTGGATTCTTAATGGTCTTTTCAGTACAGTTTATAACATAGTCTACATTGTTTTTTATAGCCTCTTTATACTGTGTGTTCTCTTTACTTTTTCTTATTGGTAAAAAATATTTAATTCCACTTTTATCTAGTTTTTTAGAAACGGATTTAATATCATCAAAATTTTGACCAATCAACATGATCTTTTTTGTAGAAGGTACATAATTTATACAATTAATTATTCTGTCAACACCAAAAGCAACACCTACTCCTGCAGAATTACCTAGTTTCAAAGATTCAGCAAGCTTATCATACCTACCACCACCACCAAGTACTGTAGCTTTATAAACGAACTCAAATGTTATGTCATTGTAATAATCAAGTCCTCTAACTAGTTTTGAGTTCTCTACGTATCCGATATTTTCATTTTTTAGGTTTTGTTTTAAATTTTCATATCTGTCTAACGTATCTTCATCTAAATATTGATAAATTACAGGTGCAAGATCAATTATTTCTGAATCGAAAGGGTCATTAGAATCCAAAATTCGTAAAGTATTTTTACCAATTTTCTCATTACTTTCTTTTGATAAATTATTTTTATTCTTTTTAAAGTAATTTTCTAGTTCTTTTATATATAGTTTTCTTTCTTCAATAGATCCAATAGTGTTTATATTAAGTTTTGCATTTATATTTAATTTTTCTAAAAAATTGATTGAGGATTTCAGTATCTGTAGTTCTGAAAAATCATCAATCGTACCAACTAATTCGGCTCCTGCTTGAATAAACTCCCTATACCGATTCTTCTGAGGACTTTCATATCGATACATTTTTCCAAAATAGGCATACTTTTTTGATTCATTTTTAAAAAACTCGTTATGAAATCTCACAACACTAGCAGTTGCTTCAGGTCTTAATACAAGTGATCTATCACCTTTATCTTTAAATTCATACATTTGTTTAGTAACAATTTCCGAATTCTCTCCAATAGATTTTATAAACAACTCTTTATGTTCAAGAATGGGTAACTCAACGAATTCAAACCCATAATCAACAAAAGCATCACAAAAGGCATTAAATATATGTATGTATTTTTCTGATTCTGCACCAAATAAATTTCTAGTGCCTTTTACTTGTTCAATCATTCAAATATTCCCTCACTAGAATATTGTTGTTTTTTATTGATTTTACAGTGTCTTTATCTCCATGTCCCGGATAGAGAATATAATCATCATGAAATCCTGTAAACACATTATTTATTGAATGGATCATCTCATTTGTGTCACCAGTTAATAAATCAGTTCTACCAATTCCATCTTTAAATATAAAATCACCTGTAAATACTATTCCCAAACTTGGAAACTCAAATGAACTACTCCCCTTTGTGTGACCAGGATTACTGTGCACAACTAATTCGTTACTATTTAAATCTTTGACTTCATTTAACTCACCTTGATATGTAATTGAATCAAGATTTAATCCCATAAATGATTTAAGTTGTTCTTCAGGGTTCCTTGCTAATTGTTCGTCATTCAAATCTATATAAATGGATCCATCAAAACTACTCATACCTAAGGCATGATCAAAATGACCGTGAGTTAATAATGCTCCTCCAATACTAAGATTTTCTTTTTTAATATAATCCAGTACAGGATCAAGATCAGGTGGTAAATCAATGACGTATGATATACCATCGGAAAGACTGGGCGTAACTATGTAGCAGTTAGAGGTAGTAAAACTTGTGAAAACAAATAAATCATTCATGCTTAGTTTCCTGGATTTGCACGTTGCACGTCGAAAACATTTTCTATATTTTTAGCATCTCTAATTATTGAATCAAGTTGTTCGTTTCCACTTATTTCAACTTGAAATAATAAAGTCACTATTCTTTTGCTATTAGTAAGTGATTTTGCAACAAGGATATTGCCACCATTGTCTGATATCGCTATTGTTGCATCTCTTAATAAGTAAGGTCTATCAATAGCTTCTATTTCTAACCAAACAATTGATCCAGTCTGTGCATTGAATCCCCATGAAACATCAATAATTCTTTCACCCTTGGAACTATCTATCTTAATGTTCAGACAATCAGATCGATGAATTGATATTCCATTTGATATCGTAATGAAACCTAATATATCATCGCCAGGAACAGGAACGCAACATCTTGCCATCCTTACCTTAATATCATCATATCCTTCTACTATTACAAGTTGATCATCGTTTGTTTGATATTTATCTGGTGATAGAATATCCTCTTCTTCAGAAATTTCTTCAGGAAATACAAATTTTCTGATTTTATTTCCAACATTATTTATTTTTATGTTTCCGTTACCTAAATTTTGATAAATCGATTCATTATTGGGATATTTAAGAATGTTTAAAAGTTCATTCAAAATATTATCTTTACTTGAATAATTAAAAATCTCATCATTTTCTTCTAACCAGGAATTTAATATCTGCTTACCTTTTTGTATATCTTCATCCTTAAGTTGTTTTTGATACCATTGTTTAATTTTAGAACGTGCTCTTGACGTCTTTACAAATGTTAGCCAGTCACGACTTGGTCCTTTATTTTTTTCATTTGTAGTTAGTACCTCGACTGTATCACCAGTTGTTAGTCTTGTACTTAAATTTACTAATTTACCGTTGATTTTTGCACCAATTAATTTTTCTCCTACTTGAGTATGAACTGAAAAAGCAAAATCAACAGGTGTTGCGCCCTGAGGTAAGGTAATTACGTCTCCCTTTGGTGTTAAACAAAACACTTCATCCTCATAAAGATCTAATTTCATATGACTTAGAAATTCATTCGGATCAGGATACTCATCTGATAATTCAGATAATGCATTTGTCCATTGCTGTGTATCATTTTGTGGCTTTTCTTTATATTTCCAATGAGCAGCTACTCCATATTCAGCTCTATAGTGCATATCGTGAGTTCTTATCTGTATCTCCATTTTTTGACCTGTTTCCGTTAGAACTGTTGTATGTAAGCTCTGGTATAGATTAAATTTTGGCATTGAAATAAAGTCTTTGAATCTACCAAGTACTGGTTGAAAGTTTGCGTGGATTAAACCAAGAATTGTATAACAATTTTTTACATCATCAGTTAAAATTCTGAGACCGATAAGATCATTTATTTCATTAAACGTTAAACCATTATTGATAATTTTTTTGTATATCGAATAATTATGTTTTGGTCTTCCAACGACTTCTGCAGATAAAGAATTCGCAGACAAAAGATCGTCAATTACTTTTAATGACTTTTTTATATTTTTGTCTCTATCAGGAGCAGTTTTCTCAATTAAATTTTCTATTTCAGAATTTTGATTTTTAAATATCAAACTAAATGATATATCTTCAAGTATGTGTTTTATATTTTGAAGCCCTAACCTATGTGCGAGTGGAGCATAAACATATAATGTTTCATTAGCTATCTTTTCTTGTTTGTAATCTGCTAGATACTGAATAGTTTGTATGTTGTGGAGTCTATCGGCAAGTTTTAATATTAAAACTCTTATATCTTTGGACATAGCAATAACCATTTTTCTTATTGCATCTGCCTGAGCTTCCTCATTTGAGTTATATTGGATTTTATCTAATTTTGTTACACCATCAACTATATTTGCTATGTCACTTCCAAATTCTTTTTTTATATCTTTAAAAGTAACATCTGTATCTTCAATTAAATCATGCAAAATAGCTGATACAACTGTTTCAATATCCATACTTAAATCAGCTAAATAGGTAGCAACCTGTAAAGGATGAGTGATATATGGTTCTCCAGAAGCTCTTTTTTGATTTAAATGACCTTCCGACGCATATAAATATGCTTTTTTTAGTATTTCTTCATCATTTTTAAATTTAGAATACAGGTTATTAATAAGCTCATCTGCATCAAGTAAATCAAGATTTTTAACCATAAATTAATGGTACTAGTTTTTTTATTTATTAATTATCCTTGATAAAAATGGAATAGTTACAAATATTGAGCTATAAGTCCCAGATATTATTCCAATAAATAGAGGTAAAGCAAAATCTGTTAGTGTTCCGGATAAGCCAATTATATTACCAAGAAACAAAATAGAAGCTATTGGTACAGCCGATGTAATTGATGTATTGATACTTCTCATTAAGATCTCGTTAAACGTTTTGTTTAAAGTTTTTATAGATAGATTACTCTCCTTGTTCATTCTTTGACTATCTCTTAATTTATCGAAAAGTATCACTGTATCGTAAAGTGAATATCCAAGAATAGTTAAAAGTGCAATGATTGTTGATGGTGTTATTTCAAAATTCAACAATAAATAAATCGTTGTACAAATTAAAAGATCATGAATCAAAGCAATTAAAGCAACTATAGAAAATCTAAACTGGAATCTAATTGATATAAGCAAGACTATAAAGGATAAAAATATTACAAGTGCTCGAATTCCCTTAGTTGTAATTTCTTGTCCAAATGTTGGTCCCACACGTTGAAACTCAATTTCATTACTGTCGACATTGAATTTATTTGAAAGATAATTTAAGAAATCAGTTTCTTGTGATTGAGACCCCTCAACAGCTCTGAATAAAACAGTATCTGAATTTTCATATGTTTGATATCTGGAAACTTCTAATATGTTATTGGTTAGTACTTCATCTATGTCAGATTTTGAATATTCGCTTGTCAATTGATATGTTGTACCACCTGTAAAATCAATTGAGAAATTTAAGTTTAATATACCAATAGCTGCACATATCAATACTGTTAGAAATATAACTATTTCAACAATAAATATTTTCTGAAGCAAGTTACGTTTATTGTAAAAATCGATTTTTGTATTACCTAGAAATAAGTTTTTAAACATTGGATATATCCTTATTTTTAATTGGAAACAAGAATCTTGTATTTTTAATTCTTGATACAACAACTGGTACAACATTTCTTGTATAAAGACGAGTGAATAATAAATCAAAAATTGTTGCAATACCAAGTGCTAAAGCGAAACCACGTATTGGACCTACAGCTAAAATATAAAGTAGAAAGGCTGCAGACAATGAAACGAAATCAGCTGTTAATATTGTCTTCCACGATTCATCTACAGCTTTATTAGCTGCAAATTCGAAAGATCTTCCAACTTTAATTTCATCTTTTAGTTTTTCAAAAGTAACAATATAAGAGTCCGCAGCTAAGCCAATTGAAACAATAATTCCAGCAATACCTGCAAGTGTTAATGTAAACCCTTGTAAATTACCTAAAACTGAAATTACTGAATAAAACAAGAGTCCAAACATTGATAAACCAAATACGGATATGAAGCCAAGAAAACGGTAATAGAGAATAATTATTATCGAAATAATAATAAGACCAATCAGACCGGCTTGTAAGCCAAGATTTAATGTGTCTTCTCCTAAACTTGCGGAAACTTTCTGAATGGATGATCTTTCAAACGATACTGGCAATGCACCATATCTCAAAATTACAGCGAGATTATTTGCTGATTCCCCTGTATCCGTATTTCCCATTGATATTGCAGCTGTTCCACCTGTTATTCCTATATCAGGATTGACATCTAGAGCTATTCCTGGTGCCGATACTATCTCACCATCTAACACAATAGCTAATCTCCTTTTATCACCAGTTTCTCTCGCTAATTGTTTTGTTAAATCTGTAAATTTAACAGCTGAAGTATCTTTAAATTCTAAAGATACTATCCATTCATTCTCAGGATATGCTGCAATTGCATCTTCAATATCATTACCAGTTAAGACTGCAGGACCTAATTTATAAATTACAGGGTAACTTGATGTTATAGATAAAAGATATGATTCAGAATTAGGATTATCATCTAAACTAATTCCAATTTCTTCATCAACACCAGGCGCTGATACTTTAATAGGATTCTCTGGATCATCAGGATTTTCACTAATAGTTAGTGCAGGAGAATAACCAGACTGCATTGAAGAACTAATTACTGGTCTAAATGTTAATAATCCTGTTGTACCTACAGCTTCCAATGCTTTTTCTTGATCAGTTAATCCAGGAAGTTGAACTAATACCGAGTTTTCTCCACTTATTGATATTTCAGGTTCTTGTACTTCACCAAATGCAGCTATTCTTGTTCTCATAATTTCAACAGCTTGTTCAATTAATTCAGGTTCAGTATCTTCTTCGGCTGTGAGAATAACTGAAATACCGCCCTGAAGATCAAGACCTAGTTTAGGTTGTATTGAGTACATAAAAACATAAGTTAATAAACCAGCAGAAAGTAATGGTAAAAATAAAAGTTTTATAATTCTTTTCATGATCTATTTATGGAGTATTTTGCTTTTTAATATTTCAATTTCACCTTTTTTAAGGACAAGGGTGATACTTTCTTCTTTTATATTTGTAACTCTACCGTATATTCCTGAATCAGTAACTACATCGTCACCAATTTTTAAAGCTTCAATGTAAGATTTATGTTTTTTTTGTCGTCTTCTTTGAGGTATATAAAGGATTATATAGAACAATAGGAAAACTGTTACTAACGGTAGAAGAGCAATTAAATCATCCATTTATAATACTTTCTTTATAGTTTTCAAATTCTGAGTTTAATATACTTTTTCTAACTTCGGAAAGTATATTTTCAGTCTGAAATATATTATGTAAAGTTAAATATAGCCATGCTGAAGTTGATTCATTTATAAGTAGATGTCTTAAATACGCTTTTGAATATTTTTTACATACAAAACATTCGCATTCAAAAACCAATGGCTCTGTATCGTTTTTAAATTGACTATTTTTAAGATTGAAAAATTTACCTTTATTAATTATTTTTCCATGTCGTGCAAGACGAGCAGGCCATACACAATCAAACATATCAATCCCTGAATCTATTAGATTTAACATTCCTTCGATATCACCTAAGCCCATTACATACCTTAATTTATCTTTTGGAAGAAAATCTACAGTAAAATCTACTATGCTTTTTCTCTCCTCTGGTGTTTCACCTATTGCTAGACCACCTATTGCGTAACCATCAAAATTTAATGAAATCATATCGGTAGATGACTTTTCTCTCAATTCGAGAAACTTGCCTCCCTGCACTATTCCAAACAATGATTGATTATTATTCGAATGATAATTACGAGCAATTTCAGCCCATTTTTTTGTTGTATTTATTGATTGGAGCTGAGTGTTGTAATCTTTATCTATATCTACTAATGAGTCTAAAATCATTGCGATATCACTATTTAAAGTATTTTGTATATCCATAGAAAGTATTGGATCCATAAAAAATTTAGATCCGTCATAAATATTTTTAAACTCTATACCATCTTCATTGAACTTATTTGGAATTGACCATCCCTGAAAACCACCAGAATCAGTCAGTATTAAATTATCCCAACCAATAAAATTATGCAGACCTTCGAACTCTTTAATTACATCAAGCCCAGGCCGAAGATAGAGATGGTAGGTATTAGCTAAAAGAACATCAGTTTTTTCTAAATAATTAAGAGGGAGTGATTTAATTGCACCTCTTGTTGCAACTGGCATGAATGTAGGAGTTTGAAGAGATTTACCATTAATTATTACATCATTAACTCTAGCTTTACCATCTGTAGCTATCGTTTTTAAGTTAATTTTATTCATTTACATTAAATAGTACTGCATCACCAAAACTTAAAAATTTTAATTCAGAATCAATAGCAAAATTATATAAATCTTTCCATTGAGATCCGTATATACAATCCACTATTGAAAGTAGTGAACTATTTGGTGCATGAAAATTAGTAATCAAATAGTTAGGAATATTAATTTTTGTATCTGGATATATAAAATAATCTGTAGAACTTGAAAGTTCCCCAGTTACATAAGCAGATTCTATAGCTCTTAATGATGTTGTTCCAATACAATAAATGTCTATATTTGAATTTTTAGCATTTAAAATTATTTCATAATCATTTTTACTGATTTGATAATTTTCTTTATGTATTTTGTGATCTTCTAAATATCTTTCGGTTATAGGTTTAAAAGTATCTATATTCACATCTAAATTGATAAAAATAAATTGGTGTCCTTCTTTTGTAAGTTTATTTATTTGTTGATTAGAAAAATGTAAACCTGCCGTTGGAGATGCAACAGAAAACCCACCTTCAGCAAATTGGTTATTGTAATATTCATACTTAGAAGAATCATCTTTTATGTATGGAGGCAACGGAATTTGACCATGACTTTTAATTATTTCTGTCACTGGAATATTAAATTTAATCTCATATGTATCATTTAGGAATCCTATAATTTCGAAGTTAAAATTTTTAAGTATATATTTCTTATTTAGGGTTTTTTTATCGGTGGATTTAATTAAGCATTTAGCAATATAAGTAGATTGAATATCTAAAACAAATAATTCTATTTTTCCTCCAGTAGATTTTTTACTTACAACTCTTACACTTTGTACTTGAGATTTGTTAAGAATGAATAATGAGGGTTTCTTTATTATCGAGCTTATATCTTTAAATTCAATAATCTGTTTTGTGTCAGCTATTAATAATTTAGATAAATTTGGATCTGTATATGGAGTTTGGTTTATAGACTCTTTAGGAAGATTGTAATTATAAACCTTTGACTCAAAAGGCATTATTTATTTAATAATTTAATAAATAAATCATATGACATTGATACCACTTCTGGCATACCGTCTGATGATCTTCTAGAATTACCATCTCTCTTTTTTAACTTTTTCCAAAATAAAACAGTATTATCACTTCCTGATTTTTCTATTGCTTTATCTAATGATTGATGAATGTTTAAATTTTGTCGGGATTTAGCTTCTATAAAATATTCTTCATCATCAACGAAAAGTTGGACATCTCCTAAATCTTTCGATCCACCTTCTGCAAATCGTTGTGATTTAAATTTATTATTTTTATTTAATCTATTTACTATATTTGTTTCGTAAGTAGTTCCCTGTTTTTTTGCTTTATTAACCATATCTAAATATTACTTTTTATTATTCAGAAAGTAATGACTCTAGTTCTTTTTCTTCAATATCAAAATTTGTTCATTAATTAACTTAAAATCCCTAGGATCGTATTCAAATGTTAATGAATTTTTATCTTCTTGAATTTCTAAACAATTGTTATTTATACCCATTTCAATAAGTGCATCATCGAATGTGTCGAATTGAAATATAGCCTTTCTTTCAAATAAATAATTAACACTACCAGGATTACCCATTGATCCATTATTTTTAGTTAAAGCAGCTCTAACATCAGAGGATGTTCTATTTTTATTATCAGTTAGACAGTTAATTAGAATAGCTACTCCAAATGGTCCATAACCTTCATACGTAAGTTCGAATATTTCTCCAGTATCAGCATTTCCGTCAATTCTTTTTAAAGCTCGTTCAATATTGTCATTAGGAACGGAACTTGATTTCGCTTTTGAAATTGCTTGATATAGAGATGCATTTGCTGATGGATCAGTACCACCGTTTTTTGCAGCTACTTCTATTCCTTTGATTAACTTTGCAAATAATTTACCTCTTTTTGCATCATTTGCACCTTTTTTTCTTTTGATAGTAGACCATTTAGAATGACCGGACATTTTTACCTTCTTTAATAAAATCGTTTAACCAATTCAAATAATATTCGTCATTATTCAGTTCGGGATGAAATGTTAATGAAACAACATTTTTTTGAGCAACTCCAACTATCTCATCATTATGTTGAGCAATCACATTTACTGTATCAGACAATATTTTTGATATTTTTGGTGCTCTTATAAAACAATAAATATCTTCGTTTTCAAAAAACTTTACACTTCCTTCAAATGATTCTGTCTGTCTACCATATGCATTTCTTGTAACTTCAATATCAATATTTGGAATGGTTACTTCACCACCAATAACTTCTTTAGCTAAAAGTATCGTTCCTGCGCATGTGGTTAGAGTAGGTATGCCATCCTTAATAAGTTGATCTAAATCAGTTAATAAATTACTAAACTGATTAATCTTTTTCATTGCTGTAGATTCTCCACCAGGGAGAATTAAAGCATCCACAGAAGTTAAATCTTGTGATTGTTTGATTAATAATGATTCATAACCAAGTTCATGAATACTTTTTGAATGGTCAAGAAAACTACCTTGGAATGAAAGTATCCCAACTTTCAATTACCAACCTCTTTTAGCTAATTTCTCTTCCTCAGATAATGTATCAATATTTATACCTACCATAGGTTCACCGAGATCTTTGGAAACTTCAGATAGAACTTTCGGATCATTGTAGTTAGTAGTTGCAATTACAATAGCTTCTGCTCTTTCAGCGGGATCACCACTCTTGAATATACCAGAACCAACAAAAACACCATCACATCCCAATTGCATCATTAAAGCAGCGTCAGCAGGTGTTGCAATACCGCCAGCAGCAAAATTGACTACTGGTAGTTTATTTTGTTCTTTGATTTCTTCTAACACATTAAGAGGAGCTCGAAACTTTTTACTAAGAGCTACAATTTCATTTTCATCACATGCGATAACTTCATTTAGTTCATTAGTAATAGTTCTCATATGTCTTACTGCTTCCACAACATTGCCAGTCCCAGCTTCACCTTTTGTTCTTATCATAGAAGCACCTTCAGCAATTCTTCTTGTAGCTTCACCCAATCCAGTAGCACCACATACAAATGGAGCTTTGAAACTTTGTTTATTAATATGATTTACCTCATCAGCGGGTGTTAATACTTCTGACTCGTCAATAAAGTCAATTCCCAAAGAATCCAAAATTTGAGCTTCAACGAAATGACCAATCCTAGCTTTAGCCATTACAGGTATAGAGACTGATTCCATTACCTCTTGAATTACACCTACTGAAGACATTCTTGCTACTCCACCGTCTGCCCTTATATCAGCAGGAATTCGTTCTAAAGCCATAACAGCTACTGCTCCAGCTTTTTCAGCAATTTTTGCTTGTTCAGCATTTACAACGTCCATGATGACGCCACCTTTAAGCATTTCTGCGAGGCCTTTTTTAACTTTATTTGTAGATTCGATTTTCATATCTTTAATATTACATCATAAGTTTGAATATAATAAAATGAACTTCTTCATATTTTCTTTTAAATCATACGCACGTATATCTTTGTACTGTTTATTCCACAGGAAATTTAAATCTTCAGAATCTAATTTTGTTAATACATTACATAGTGAATCAAAATTATTATTTTTATATACAATATGGGAATTTGGTAATACATTAATGAAAGAGCTTAAATCACTAGAAATTACAAGATTTCCATTATTAACTGCTTCTAAAAGAGTTATGCCGAAACTTTCACTTTTTGTGTTTAAAGCAAGATAAATATTAGTTTTACCAAAGATTTCAATTTTAAATTCATCAGTAGGATTTTCATAAATTGTAATATTTTTATCAGATTTATCTTTATTTGTTATTGCATAAAAAAGTTTATTTGTAAATTGCTTATGATTTGATAGTTTTACAAAAAAGCTATAGTTCTTTCTAGATTCTTGACGACCAATAAACAGATATCCTTGCCGTTTATTAAAGGAAATATTTGGATTAATTTTTATCATATTTGGAATCAATACTGGTTCACTATTTAAAGAAAGGGCGTTAGATTCGGCAGATTTACTTACATAAGTACTTATGCTTCTATATCTAAAAGATTTATAAACAATACTTAATATGTTGGTAATAATCCTTCCTAATGAAGCATGGTGTGTAAAAATGTATTTCTTATTCTTAGGTAGTTTCCAAAAAAATATAGGCACAAAAAAACAAGTTTCAA
>LUMA01000005.1_pt1 | contig 38859 bp, 68 predicted proteins | sample 730011 | NCBI WGS metagenome assembly LUMA01 (sample SAMN03860275, study PRJNA289734) | marine metagenome | biome: seawater column; feature: ocean; material: water; isolation source: Red Sea water column Station 91 - depth 50m | place: Saudi Arabia: Red Sea | collected 2011-10-15 | depth 50 m | reverse complement strand
ACTATGAACAACAGCAGTAACTTCTCCTATATTCGTAGCCTTTACATAATCTTCTGGATCAAGAATAAAACATTGATGTGCTGTCATTGAAAGGTTACGGCAAGGATAGTATCTTTCTTTACCTCTCACATTTAGCAGAAGACCAACAGATTCTTTTGGATCTTCTGTCTCAGCATGATTAAGTGCAGCTTCTTTCCAATTCATCCTATAGCCGTACCAATAGAAGGGAACTCTGCTCTAGTACATTGTCTGCCAGCACGAATACCAGCAAGATCAAATACAGATGCAAGCTCAAATTGCACCACTTCTCTATTTTCTGCTGATTTTCTATCTATTTTATATATTTCCTGTGGAAACTCTGCTGTAGAATCTGGTGTTCCATAAGGATTTATGTCTCCAGGAAAATTAACAGCATCAACAAATCTTGCAAGAGTTCTTATCCGAGTAACAGTTGCACCTGTTAAATCATTACCAACACTTGCTTCATTTACTGATAATAAAATAGATGTAATTGTTCCTAATGCGTTTGATACTGTGAGAGTTGGTCGAGGTAACATTCCTTTCTGAAAAGCAAACCCTTCAGCTTTTACAGGAAATCTTTGATAACTATTACCAGCCCATACAATTTCTCCATTATCTTTTAAAGAAGAACCAGCATGAAATCTATATACAGTAGTAACACTATCTGGATTTCCTGTGGCATAATTCAACCCCTCTTTCAAAGTAAGTACAAATAATTCAATTATTGCTGATGGATTTATATTCTGAAGATTGCTAACAATAGCAGAACTGCTCATGGTTCAAACACCTCTCTAAATGTTGCTTGAATTGTTGCTCTATTGTTATATGGTATAGATTTTGACCAAGTTTCGCAAACATATTGACCAGCACCAGATAAAGTAATCGAAACATTACCACTATTTGTAGCACTGGCAGCAGCAGTGACAGTAAAGACATTGGAATCAGTAACCGAAGCAACAAGAAATGTACCATCAGTTGCCGATCCAGAAGTGTAATCAATAGTAAGTTCATCTCCTACAGCTACACCATGACTTGTGATTGTGATTGTTACTGTAGTACCTGATTGAGAGTAAGTTCCTGTTTTTGTAAACCCTTCTCCTGGTGGAGTAAAAGTAAAGCTGGCACTGTCATTGGCACGACTATCAAGGAATCCTTCTATGGTGTCTGCATCTGTTTCTGATACGTTAAAAGTAAAGTTGTAAATTTTTGGATTTTGATGAGCAGCAAGTCCAAATAATATTCTATGTTCATAGCCATCAGCAAAACGAACTGTTCTGGTATTTGGTGCGGATCTTTTTTGCTGTCCGTATGTTGGTGTGATTGATGGAAAAGTAGCCATTATGCAAGTAAACCTCCAGGTCTTTTCTGTTTAATTAATTCTGTCTCTATAGCTGCTGATAATGCAAGTCCTAATGCTCTACCTTCTTCTTCATCTCCTTCTACATTAGAACCAGAAGCATCAACATTAACTACTATATTTGTTGAACCACCCATACCACCTAACTCATGGTTTGGAGTAACTGTACCTGTAACTCCTGGGGTAAATAATTCTGGCCCACGTTCTCCAACAATATATGATTTATTAGGCTTGGTAACACCACCATTTGCAAAGAAACCACCAATTCCAGGGATTGCTCTTAAGAAAGAAGTCGCAGCAAAGTCTATAAGTTGTCTTTGGATCGCTCCAAAAACACTACGGGCTACATCGCCAAGAGTTTTAGTGCCATTTATTGCACCTTCGATTGCATCAACAAGACCTGATTGAACTGTACTTGCAATTCCTTGATATAAACTATTTACACGTTCAAGTTCTTGTTGTAAACGTAAAGCGTTTTCAAATTGTTTTCTTTGTTCTTTATTTACTTCTTTATCAAATTCAAGAGCTTTTCTATCAAACTCTCTAAGTTTTTCTTGAATTTGGGCTTCTCTAGTTCCTAAAGTTATTGACTCGTTTAAAAAAAGATTTTTATCTGTAACAGATTTAGTTATTTGTTCATACTCTAATCTTGATAATTCTGCTGCTTTTGCTCTTGCATCTTCAATATTTTTTGCCTTCATTAATAAAACAAGTTCATTTTCTAAGTCTTTTCGTTTGTTTCGATTTTTTTGTTTTTCTATTTGTGCTACTTTTGCCATAATATCTGCATCATCAGTAACATTTCTCGCTTGTGCTAATAAATTTGATCTCTCAAAACCTAAGATCGGTTTACTTAAGTCATCATTACCACCTCTGTTAAATAATTTTGCTATTTCAGCACCAAGCCTTGTAAAGAATTTACTCATTTCATTTGTAAGACTTTGACTGCTATCTGCAAATGCTTGTAGAGCTTCAACACCATCTTGTCCAACTAATTTTGTTGTTTCTTCAACAGCAGCATTATATGCAGCTTGTTTACCTTGAGTCTGTTCAATTAATTTTAAATATCTTTCTGTATCAGTTCCAAGTAATCCAAGAGATTTAGAAACTGTATCAATATTTAATGTTTTAGGATCTAATGCTTTTCCTAATTCATTTAAACCTTGAATAGCAGTAGTAAGTTGTTGAGTAATAGCAGTAGCAACAAGACCTCCTGCAAAGCCTCCCATTTGTCCACCCATTTTTGTTCCTAAAAATCCACCAGCAAAACCAGCAGCACCCCCTAAAGGACCTTGTCCAAATAACAATGGAAATGCACCACTAACTAAACCACTTTGTAAAGCACCGCCACCCATTATGACTTCTCTTAAGTTGCCCAAAAATCCTTGACTCATTCCAGGGAACATAGCTTGTTTTTTCTTTGCACTAGAATTTTTAGTAGTCGCAGTTGTATTTTGATTCATTAACTTAGTCTGATTTGCAACCGCTTCACTCATTTCATTAAACATTACTGAACCGATTCGAACTTCATCTCTCATCATTTCAAATGATTCCAAAGCAGCCATTTGTTGTTTTCTAGTATTTCCTACAACTTTTCCTGTTTTATTTACTTGCTGTGCATATCTTCTAATCTGTCCTGTGGCGTTTGCAATTTCATCTCCAACTGGTCCTCTTATTGCTTTTCCTAAATCTAAACTTCTAATTTTACTAACACTTGTTTCTAATTCTTTTGCCTTTGCTTTTGCTTTATCAAGCTGAGATAAACCAATCGTCCTAAATTTTATATTTACACCATATTCACCTGCCATGAAATTTGACCTAAAAACAAAACTTTATTTTAGTGTACCGCTTTTAGCGTTTTCTTGCTCGTGATTTATTTTTAGAATCTTCTATAGCTTTTTCATCGATTTCTTTTTTTAATTCAAAAAATGCAATCCAATGAATAAGTTCTTCTTGAGTTAATTTATCTGTAAGTTCTGTTATGGTCATTCCTAATTCTTTTGCAAGAAAGAATATGAAAAACCAATCATTTTTAGCTTTTTAAATCTGCTTTCGCTTCCTCCAATTTATATTCAGCACCAGAATTTAACATGGCTAATTGAATATCCTGTAAGACTCCTGCATTGATTTCTCTTCTTAATAAAGCTTTGTGACCATCTTGAAATAACCTTTTGCCTTCTTTATCTAATGCTTTTGTAATCATTAAATTTAATGCGAACTCATCACCAGAAGCAGTGTCTCCAGATTTTGCAACAATTGATTCTCTTTCTGCAATAGTTAATGGATGCCAATATATTTTTAAGATTGTTTCATTTCCATCTTTCAATTCATACAAATATTTTTGGCTAACACCAAATTTGTTCTTGAGAAGTTCAATAGCCTCCATAAAAATTAATTAAATATTATATTAGTATACTAGGCATTTGCCGTAAATTGGCAAGATATTAAACCAACAAAATGACTTCTATCTTCAATTTCTAATGGAGTTACACCATTAATATCAAGAACTCTTGGTTTACAACTAAATGTATCGCTATAACCAGGGGCATTAACAGAAGTAAGCCCATCAATAACAGCTTCACCTATTGCAGAAAGCGTTGCAGTACCTTTGCCCTTTGGAACATATACATTACATTGAATAACACCAGCATAATAATCTGAAGCTGCTCCCTGATTTTGTAAAGTTGCCTGAGTAAATTCAACTGACATCAAAATATATTTTTTACTTTTGCCAGGTGTAGTGTAATGAACATTGTCATAAACCATCTCAACAGTATTATCTGCTGCTGCAACTGCATCTGTTACTGCCTTTTCAAAAGCTGCTCTTGCGTTTACTAAAGTCATAATTAAAATTCAGTGTATCTAATACCTACATTTCTTTGAGTTTTAGTAGATGCAGGTGAATTGTTAAATGTTGTACTACCACCAAGAAATAATTTACCTTTATCTGTCATCGTTTGACTTATCATTTTTCCTAATGATCCTTGAATAAATAACTGTAATTTACCACCTTCTAAAGCATAAATAGAATATTCAACTCTATTACCAATAAAAACTGATTTTCTATAATTAAATGCTCTTTTTACAGGAAATCTAGGTTTTATTATAGGGTTTACATTGTAATAACCAGTAGATTTATTTGCTAGATTAGCAGTACGATTTTTAAGAAATTCTGCTGTAGCCTGTTGTTTTATACCAGACCATGGAGAAAACTTTTCTATAGCATCTCTAGGTTTTACAGCACTTCCCTGTGCAACCCAACTAGAAGCAAAAAATCCTGTATAAACTGGACTATGTTTTTTTGTTGATAATGTTCTATGTACTTTTTTTATAAGATCATTAAAATCTCTAGATATTTTTTTATCTAAGTCTTTTGGTAAATCACGAAGTGTTCTTGCAACCATTAGAACCTCACCAATAATGTGAACAGATAAGTCTGTCCACCTTTCTTAGTATCTATATCAACTATCTGAGCTAACCTATTAGAACCAGCAAAACTTAATGTAACTTCATCTTCAAGATCTGGTTGATTATCTCCAATAAGATCAGGTGTAAGGTAAATCTTTGCTTGTCTCATTTCTTGTCCTGCTTCTTCTTCTGATCTCACAAAAGATATTGGTACTTTAATGCTGTAGCTAGTATCAGTTGTAGTCAAAGCACCAGTAGAAGTGTTGTAAGAAGGAGATGCTTTTTTTGTATAAGTAATACTATGATCAAATGAATCTCCAAATTGTGCTACAACACTTTTTGCAACGTCTTTAAATAATGAATCTAATTGTCCTGCCATTATCCTCTAACCACCCTAAGTTGAAAACTACCTGCTCCACCAAGCATATATGCTCCAAGATAACTTTGTAACCAGGGATAAACATCTAGAATATTATTTATAGATCCAGTCCCTTGACTATCAGTATTATATTTTACTTGTAAATCTCCTAATTTTACCTCAGAAAAATTACCATCTTTACCAGTAGTTCCTGTGATAGCATCACTATCATTTGCCAATGCTCTAGCCAATTCATATTGTGCATACTTAATATTATTTGGAATAGTAGAACAAGATAACTCAACACCATCTACCTGATAATTATTTCTTGGAAACTTCAATGCCTGTCCATCATCACATCTATCTCCATAATAAACTAGAGTATCAATCCATCTTGTAGCTGATATTAAAGATCTTTTTTTTTGGTCATCTGTTTTATTTGTCCAAGTAGAGGAATCTGGGGAAGTATCAAAATAATCATTAGCTTCTGTCAATGTAACATAACTATTAGCATTTTCTCCTTTTATTGTTGCGTCTATAGTAGCTGCCACGATTTAAAAAGTAATTTATCTGTATTGTAGCGTAAAGAAAAAACCTCACCAATAATTGATGAGGTTTATTGACCACCAATTTAATGATATTAAGGATTAGTACCTGTATCAAGTGGTGAGTTAACAATTAATTCGACTATAGGAATTAAATCTGCATCGTATGTAATTGCCCAGTTATTATCGTTAGCTAATGCTGCGTTAGTTGGGTTATCAGTAGCAGATGTCCACTTAGTTCCCATAACGTGATAAGCACTGTGGTAATCAACAGACATAACATCCTGCTTAGATAAGATGTTTCTATCTGATTCAATACTTAGAGGAGATTGCTCACCTTCAAGAATTGTTCCTGACTTAATTAAGTAGCAACGAAACTCTTTTTGATGACCTGTTGTGCCAGGATGAACTGTATTAACTTGAGAATCAATAACAACATTCATTCCAGCGAACTGACCGATGCTTGTTTCATTAACACCGACACCACCACCACCCCAAGTTACTGCACCACCAGTTGTGAGAGCAGATGTTGAGAATGTAAGCATACCAACTTGATATAAGTAGTAAGCAACAGACGGATGAACAACTAGAGTGTCCAACTCATCTCCCCTTGTTCCAAGAAGTGATCTTCCTCTTGCAACAGTAGAAGCTGTCAAGAAGTTATCTGTATCAGCACCAGAAGCAGCACCTTTACTTAGATCAAGTGAGTTTGCACCTAATGGACCGAAAGTAGATCCGAACAAACCATCTAATAAACTAAATAGTCTTGCAGAATTTAGTTTGTTGATAGCATCTGCAATTTGATTTCTGATGTGACCCATTGGATCTTCACCAGCAGCCAATACAGCTACATCATCAACAGCATACGCAAAACCTCTATGACAGATAGTTGCGATCTGTGTTCCTGTACCAATCTTCTGTGGTGTCAAATAACCATTGTTACTTGTACCCCATGTTGCTGTACCATCTAAAATTTCTTCAGTTGGTGTGATTGGGTTAAATTCTGGAACTTGTATTCTTGTTCCACCTTCTGTTGCGTCAAGAAGTGAGTTTCTTACAACAGCACCAGATTTTAAAAATGCACTACGTTCCTTGATAGCTTCGGAAACATACGTGCTGAGATTATTTCTCTTAACGATATCCGCTAATAGGACACCGCCAGAATAATTCTGAAACGGAGCAGCCATTCAGATTACCTTTTTAACTTTTGCGATACCCTAGTCACGGACAAGGGGATTAGTTTCACAGAAACTAACTATTTTTGAGCCTCTTGCTTGAGCACTGCTGCAAGCTGCGGATCTTGTTCTAATAGTATCATTTGTTGAGTGAGATTGCCCGTTTTCCACGGATTTGGTTGCCCACTCCCTGGATTTGATGTTGGACTTGGTTTTGCACCCATACCAGCAGCACTACTAGGCTTGAAATGATGTTCCCATCCACTTCCAGGATTTTTAAGACTAGATAAGTAAGTATTTAAATCTTGTTCAACTCCACCATTAAGAACAACAACTTTTCCTTCAGTATTTTTTTGTAACTTACTTTGTAACAATGACAAAGTTTGTTCAGCATTTATAGCACCTAAATTACTAATAGCTGCAAGTGCTGTAGTTTTTGTAGAAGCCATCTCATTAGAAGTTTTTAAATCATCTAACTGTTGAGATAAATTCATTATTTGTTGCTCTCTTTCTTGAGCAGTTTTATTTGCCTCCTCCCAAAGAGTTTTCCATTGACCTTGATCTTCTAACTCTTGTTTTCGTTGCTCGTCTTTCTGTTTATAAACATCATCAAGTTTAGTTTTAATACCTTTAAATTTTTCTTGTGCTTCAGTAGCTTCTTTACGAGCAGCAGCTAGCTTTGCTTCATATTCTGCTTTTACTGCATCAAGATTAGGTGGTTGTGGTTGTGTTGGTTGTGAAGTAGTTTCAGCCACGGGCTGTTCAGCATTGGTCACAGACTCAGGCTGAATTACTTTTTCTTCGATTGCCATGAATTAGTCAGATAGTGGGCTAGTGGTTTTCTTTTTAGTAGCTTTTTTCTTAGTTACTTTTGGTTTGGGAGCAGGACAAACTTCAGGTTCAACTGATGCAGTTGAATGTACAAGTTCTACTTCTTCCCATTTATAAGTTCCGTCAGATTGCAGAACATGGTCTAAAGATTTAGCCATAAAAATGTATGTACTTGTTTTTTAGTTTACCAAATTATTCAGATTTGACTTCATTCGCTGACGGTAAAACTTCTCCCTGCACTAAAATATCTCTAAATTCCTCTCTATCAATAACTTGTTGATCGAATAATGATGTTAAGGCCGTAATATCCTGTCCAATTAATCTTTCAATATCAAAATCTCTACTGATTTTTACTTCGGGAGGTTCAATACCTACATATTCAGCGGAGAAATTGAAACATTTTTGAAGTTTTTGCTCCAGTTCCATAGAAACCATAGCCAACATAGAATTTGTATCAACACGATCTAATCTTCTTGCATCAGCAGATTCAGCTACAAATTTTTGTTGACTTAAAGTACTAATACCAAGAGTAGCCATCTGCATCTGTAATTCTTTAATTTCAGCAGATTGAGCATCAAAAGCACTACTTGCTGGTTCTACATAATAAACTTTATTACCTGGCTGAGTTGCCATTGCATAATTAACAGATATAGCTAAATCTTTAGTTTGATCATCATATCCTTCCATTACAAGCATTGGTTGAGATGCAACGTGCAAACTGTGAATTAAATCAGCCTGTCTTTGAAAATGTGCAAGATTTAAATATGCAATATCGAGTAAAGGTGGTTTACTTACTAAATTTTCAGTTTTTCCAGAATAAATTGTGACTAAAGGTATTTCACCAAGAGAAAATTGTCCTGATTCGACTTGTTTATAATCTTTATCTGCCGAACCCATTTCAAAATTTCCTGTCACACTATTATCAGAAACATCATACATTTCTTCGATTTGCTCTTTTTTACGAAACACTCTGTACCGACCAGGTTCTATAACTCTTATCTGGTCATAAACTTTTTCACCAAAATCACCATCAGGCAATACAGCCTTTTCTGCAATTCGAGCTTGTATAAGATTCCCATAATTTGATTCTCTATCTAATCTCCAACCATAAAGATTATTTGGATCAACTTCAATCCAATAAGGTCTACGATTCTGTGACCTTTCTTCAGCCAAACTAAGAGCACCAGAAGGTGCTGGATAATCTACAAGAATATGACTTTGACCATAAGTAAGTGAACACATCAATATTCTTCTTGCATATTCATCTAAGTCTGAACCGCAACCATCAACATCCATCTTGAACATTTCTGTCCAATAAGGATCACCAATAAGTGTTATAGGTTTTCTTAAGACAAGACCTGTAGCTGCTCTTATCAACCTTTGCGTAAAAGGAGAAAATACGGCACGATTTACTCTTGCAAGATAAGCATCATAATCTTCTCTTGGTTCTAATGGCAAAAACGCTTCGCTGTTTTCTCTTAAATATTCAGTACCTTCAGTGACAGCTTTCATTATTTCCCAACCTTTCATCATATCTAATACGGCTCTATTTCTAGTAAAAGGACTATCAATACCACCTACCGAAGTAGATGAGACAATATTGGTTCTAATTGGACCAGGTACAGCGTAAGTCATTGTTTACCATTTAGTGCGGTGTGACCAGTATCTTGCAGAAAAAAATCCTGGGTTGGGATCTTGTGCATTATGTCTAGCATAATATGCTTTTCTTCTAGCTTTATCTTTTTCTGTCTTAGGATTTTTACCAGCACCTACAACCCCTTGTTGACCAAATCGTATTAACTGAATTTTATCGCCTTTTTTAGCTAAAACCACATGAGATTTTGTTGGATGATTAGGAGTTTTTTTTGGTTTATTAAAATCTTCTAATCTATTTTTTGTAAGTCTTGGGTCTTTCTTACTCATCTTCCTACCTTCGCTTGTGCTTTTTTATGGGCTTGGGTAAAAGTATCACCTGCTCTCATTCGCCTTTTCATAAACTCCATATGCTTCACACTATGGTGCTCAGAGTGTTTAGATAATAAAGTTTTTTGACGAGGAGTAAGTTTCACTTCTTTTTCTTTTTTTTCTTAGAACGTAGCTTTTTAAAATCAGCAGACGTAATTTTATCTCTGGGAGGGGCAACCCTAGCTAATTTACGCTGTTTACCTGAGTAAGAACCTTTTGGCATTATTCTAAAGTAGCAGTTATGCTTCCATTAACTTGAAATGAACAACTAACAGTGGTTAATTCTCCAACTCTTGTACCAAAAGTAGCTCCTGTAATAATTCCATCAAAAGTAAATCCTTTAGTACCTGTTGTATCTAAGTACAATGTAAACTTTGCAATTTGTCCCGCAGCTTCATTTGGTGCAGCAACAAAAATATCATTTATTAATTCAGCACTTTTCTCACTTGCAGCTTCTTGCTTGTATTGAAGGTCAACAGTACCAGTAGCAGAAACTAGACCAGCTGTAAAATGACGGTCAGTGTCACCATGATCTGTTGTTTCATAAACGTCTTTAGTAACGTCTAAAGACCAAGCTGTTGTACCTGCAACCGCAGCAGCCGAAGATCCTGCCTTATCAAATAAGACAGAACCCTCTTCTCCACGAAAAAATCCCATTATTCTAAAAAAAAAAAGTATTTATATGATTATATTACCTTGAAACTGCGTTTTTCACAGTTTATTTTTTCTTTTTGGTAGTTTTTTTAGTAGTTTTCTTTTTCTTTGCCTTGCGTACAGAAGCTATGTAACCCTAACATCTTGCCATTGCATGAGATTTAGCCATTTTAAGTACTCCTTTTACGTTTTTTACGTCTATGTTGATATGTTATCTTTTTACTGCTAGTTTTTTCACGTTTAAACCGTGCTTTTTCACTAGCTGTCATCTCTCCTACTGTCTTAGGCGTCTTACTTGATACACGTTTTTTGGGTCTACAGGCTGGATAACCTCGTTTCTCACCTTTCTTACGGCCACAAGGTTTGCCAGTTTTGACATCTACCCAATTTTCTTTAAACCAACGGGTTAAACCACCACTACTTCTTGCCACGTTTGCTCTCCGTGCGATAAGTACCACCACGCTTTTTGTACTCTCGTACAAGCCACGCATTTGCATAAGCACTAGGATATACCTTGAACTTACGCTTGGCTTCTGCTTTTACCCTAGAGTATAACGCTTTATTTACAGGAACATTCGCCACGCTTTTTACCTCCCTTCTTTTTCTTCTTCTTTTTCTTTGTCGTAGAATGATACATAAGTAGAAAAGTAACTTTTAATATATTCTAAACGAAGTCTGACCTAATGTCTCTGGCTTGGCAAGGTTAAACTGTTGCAGACATAAATACCCAAAAGCATCAAAAGCGTGATCTACACCTAAATTTTTATTTGGTAATCCAGTATTCGGTGCATAAGTTAAAGTTCTAAGTGCTTTTATCAATTCTTTACAACGAGGATGTATAAAAGTTCTCTGATCTCCATTTGCATCAAGCAACGCAGTATTAACAGCAGTAATCTTATCTCTTATTTTCCAGGGTGATTTAGGACTCATAACAGTAAAACCAGACCTTCTTAAAATCGTATGGTCAGTAACACCCACTCCACTGGTCTTTCTTGCACTACCAGTAGGATCAGGACAAGCAATAATTCTTCTATCCACCCCATATCGTCTTGTAACCTCTTCAGCAAAATCCCATGTGGTAGCACCACCCGTCAGCATAATCTCATCAAATACATAAAGATTATTGTCATGCTTATACGCACAGATCCCTGCCATAGGGTCCACATTAAAATCCAATCCTAAAAGTAAAGGCATCATATGTAAATCCTTTACTTCCTTGTCAATATTGTCATCACTGAAGCTAACAGCAACTAAACCAGTAAGATTTTCAAAACTAGCCTCAAATTCCTGTCTAAATGTTCTCGCATCTAATTGTGACCTAGCTGCTTCAACTTCTTCTGGTGCAACATTACCCCCTTCTATCGTAGTAAAACTCCATCTTTGCCAATCATCCCACTCCTGTTCACCACAAAAACACCACATATCATAAAACCAACTAGCAGTGCCGTCAGGAGTGCTAATAAACAATGCCCATCCTTGTTTATCAGCCAAAGCAGGTCTAATTACCTCTGCCCATACATCTCGATCCATAAACGCAGCTTCATCCAATACAACTCCTGCTAAACTTCTACCCCTTAATGCCATAGCGTTTTCAGTACCTTTCAACTCAATACTTGACCCATTTATCAAATCTAATCTCAAATCAGTCTCATTTTTACTCTGCACCCATGTTTTAGGCACTAATCTCTTTAATTCTTTCCATGCAATATCTTTTGCCATCCGATATGTAGGAGCACAATAAAAATAAACCTCTCCTGGCCTATTAATCGCACCCCTTAACAGTTCAATACAGCTTAAATAACTCTTCCCAAACCTTCTACCAGCAACCAACACCCTAAATCTCTTTTCACTATTGAATACCTCCCCCTGGGCATACCTTAAACTAATATCATTAACACTCATAATGACGTTTTTTACATTATCATCCCCTATTTATAGCCTATTTTCTCTTTTTTAGGTTATTATTCGATTATTAACCCCTATAAAGTAAGTCCGTGGCTTCCTCTATCTTTGATCCAGAAATTATTGCTAAAAGAAAAGCTAATATGGTACCTCGTGGAACTGCACAACAAGTTCAACAACGTGCTCAACGTCTATACTCCCGTCAGTTAGAAGGTAAAACTACACGTTCACTAGTCCTAGAACACGCAAAAATTGAAGGAATATCCGAAGTTACTGCTTGGACTGATTGGAGAAAAGTTAAAGAGTGGAATAAAGAAGATTGGGAAAAAGATAGAGAAAATCTTCTACCCAGACTTCAAGCAATGCGTATACGTCTATTTAATAAAGCTGTTAAAAAAGGTCAGTTCCAAACCGCTGCTCAAATTCTAGACTCACTCGGCAAAGTAATTGGTGAATCTGTAGAAACTGTTAACATCCAAGCTCCTGAATTAGCTATTCGCATAGAACCAAAAAATTAATCAATATATATTTAGGTTCCCCGTGTAATATATCGGTGCAAAAAATTTTGCAACTACTCCCCTAGTAGCTACAAAATAATTTTAATTCTAAGCTATCTGCAAGCCTCTACAATAGCTTTTATTTCATTTCTAACCTCATCGGCCCATGATAATTAACAAATCTTGTTTTGTGGTTATCTGGATGCTCACACCATAGAGTTTCGTACTTGTCTATCTCATGTAGCCATTGTGAAGCTGACATATTTTGGCTATTACCATTAAGATAATTTAGCTTAGTAATAATTTCTTCAATAGTCATTTTATTTTTTGGTAAGAAATAATTTTAATTGTGATTCTCCATAGTATTCACCATGTTTAAAACCAGTTAACTCATAACCGCAATCGGTAGGCATAGCGTCAAGCCATTTCTTAAGTTTTTGATCACTTGTAATTCTTAGTGAAGTAGTCATAATTTTGGAAGGTTTAATAACTTAATTTAATAATAACATAAATAATACTACTTTGCACCATATTAATATTATGTTAACAAATCAATACAATTAATATTAATCTAATATCTAGCTAGACAATAGACATACAATATGTTTATAATAGATTATATCCTTTATTATTAACTAAAATCTATTATCTAAACATCACTAATATATTTTTCTATATTTTTGATATTTATATTTTATATTTTACAAATCAATAAAGGATATATATAAAAAAATTATTTCTTTAATCCTTCCAACAATGATTAAAAATTTTTTCTTACTTAGTTCATTATTCGGTATTGGTATTTTATCTGCTATGGATAGTGGACTAAATAAAAGTACTCTTAACCAATGCACTAATAATAATAGTAATAGTGCCTGTGAGTACCTTTTAACTAATGGCACAGACTTTCAAAAGTCAATCGCTAGAAAGACATTATTAATTCGAGGTTTATAATATGGATAATTCTAAATTTCTAACCAGTAAGGAATACAACACTATTATTTTAAATTTATTTGATAGTGTAACTTATTTAAATTATCCCGAAGAGTGTGAGTTAATCGCTGATAAGTTGTTTAATATGACTTATTCAGATATTGAAGAATTAACAACAGCAAAAGAAATAAAAGAGAATAGAAAGATAAGAAATGAATTAATTAATAAACCATTAACAAGTAAACCAATTATTAACTAACTCTTAATGAGTTAGTTTTTTATTTTTTTATTATTATGAAACTATCAGAATTAAAGACTATTGACATTGAAGCCTTAGGTTATAGAGATACTGTAAATGGTAACTCTTATTTTAGTTCAAATGTTATTTTAAACCATGGTTTAAAGAATAGCATTCAATTAAAAATCCCTTTTCAATATGGGTATGAATTACAATATCTTTCAACAAGTTTAGAAGAAGTCTCAAAACATTTTAAACGTAGTCAATGGTATAAAAGATATATGAATAAAGATATGATTGAAAAGAAATATAATATTAAAATAAGTCATAAGATAACTAGAGGATGTAAAAAAAGAGAATTATTTCATAGTAGAGATATTAAAAAAGTCAGATTATCAGATAAAAAAATTATAGAACTAGTTGTTTAATAATAGTTTCTTAAAGCTATCTAATTAAATTTTAGATAGTTTTAAAAAACTATTTTATGTAAATAGTTTTACTTTCAAACCTTCCAAAATAGGAGTATTTTATTATGCCTGATATTGTATTTTTAAATGCAAGCACTGGAGAATCTAAGAAATTAGATTTAAAGACAGTAACTAAAAAAGACGCTTTTAAAGCGTTTAAGGACGTTATGACTAAAAAAGAAACTAAAAAAGGAGACTATTAAGATGCATACTTTAACCGTTAAAGGCGTTTATTCTGATTTTAAGAATAAAAAAGAGATATTAGATTATTACAATTCTAATAAAGACTTTTATAATCTTAATCCTTTTGTTAGTGGTGCTTATGTCAATAAAGAAGGTGCTATTAAGCATAAAGTAAGTTTTTTAAATGTTAGATATAAAAACTTACAAAAGATAGCAGTTATAAACGTTAGTAAGGGAAACTTTCAATAATGCTAGAGTATAACCCTATACCAACAAACAAAAGTCAACATAAAGAAGGAGTACAAACTACCTTCATTAAAAGAGTAAGAAATAAGAAATATAAAAACGTATTTAATGAAATAAAAAAACTTAAAAAATAGATACTTACTAAAAAGGATATTTAAATATATCCTTTTTTGAAAGTTTCTATACTTTCAATTTAAATTTTTTCTAACCTTCCAAACAAATGAAAAAAAGTCTAAAAAAGCTTTTTAAAGCTTACGATGATAACCTATTAAATTATTTTTGTGGTTTATCTCCCGAAGAATCAAAACGTTTTAACAAGTTAATAAAAGATAGTAAGGAGAATAAAAACAAATGATAAATCTTAATGAATTAGAGTCTCAACATCATAAAAACATAAAAATTAATATTGATAAATTTAAAAATTTATGTTCTTTAAAAAAGACTAAAAAAGAAATAAAAAAGAATAATAATGGATTAATTCTATTTAAAGGCCGAAGCTTAATTAATGATATGCCTATTGTGGTTATTGCTACGGGATTAAAGGCCGTAACCAGTAACCAAAAAACTGGAGACATGATACAAACATGGATTTTATACGATGGTATAGAACCGCATAAAGCGTTTAAGATTAAAGAACTTGGAAGTTCAGTATGTGGAGAATGTCCCCATGCTGGTTATAACAATAATAGTTGTTATGTTAAATGGTTCCATGCACCTTTAAACGTTTATAAAGCATATAAAAATAATAGATATGATTATTTTAATGGAGATTATGAAATATTTAGAGATAAGTCTATAAGATTTGGAAGTTGTGGAGATCCTTCACTCATTCCCTTATATATGGTTAAAAAAATAATTGATGTATGTAAAAACCATACTGGTTATACTCATCAATGGCGTAATAATTTCGCAATACGTTTTAAAGGTTTATTGCAAGCAAGTGTGGACAGTTTTGAAGAATATTTAAAGGCAAGTTCACTTGGATTTAAATGTTTTTATGTGAAACATGAAAGTTTAGAGGATCCTAAAAACTTTGTACATTGTATGGCTAGTGTTGAAAAAGGTAATAAAACTAATTGTAATACTTGTAATTTATGCGATGGAAGTAAGGCCGATGTTGTTATAAATGCCCATGGGAACACTAAAAATAATGTATTAGTAGGAGTATAAAAGATGACTAAACAAATTGAATATAGGGAAGATTGTTTTGAAACGATTAGGGAATGTATTAAAGGCAAAATGTCATTAAAGGCAACTATCGATGAATGCATTAAAACTTATCCTAAAGTTCATAAACAAACCTTTTATAAATGGTATGAAAAGGTAAAAAAAGAGGATGAGATAGAAGAATGGGAGAATGCAAATTTTATGGATTTGCAAAATAGAAAACAAGAAAAGATCGCTTTTAAAGAGCGATTATTCCAAGATGCAAAAGCAGACTATGAAAAGCATTATGACTTACAAGAAGACATAAAAGTAATTATGGCTTTAAGAAGTGAATGCTTATCACATTTAAAACACATTATTTAAAACCATTATGGCTAAATTAGCTAGCTAAAAAAATTATGATTGATAACCCATTAGAAAACCAAACTTTAGAGACTCTTGATAGTCTTTATATCAATGAAAAGTTTGAAGAGCATTGTTCTGATGCTGCTAAAGAATTAGCTAAAGATTATAATCTAAATCCAGATTATTATGATTCTTTTATTGAATTCTATATAGAACAATGTAGAGAATCAGATAGAGGTTATTTTTTTGGTAGTCAAAAATATATTATAGATCTCTGGTGGGATCATAATAAAGATTTATATGAAACTAAAACACCTTATGTGGAGATAAAAAAATGAATAAAAAAAGATTAAGCACACTTGAACATACTCATCAAGTTAAAATAACTTTAACAAGTGAACAAATAAAATACATAGATAAAGAATGTAAAAAACGTTTTAATATGATTAATAAATCACATATAATAAGACAATTAATAATAGATAGTATTGAAAAAGAAAAAACAATAAAAGGTTTAAAAAAAGAAGATAATAAAAATTATTTAAGTTTTGAAGAATATAGTTTAATTCATAGTGTTTTAAGTGATAGCGTAAAAGCTATTACTGAGAAAGAAAAAGTAACCGAAGTATTAAAAAAATTATATTATATTTCAATTTTAGACTATAAACAGTTAAATATTTTTGAATGATGATTAATTAATTTTTTTCAGATTCTAATTTTTCTAATAATAAATCAATTGCCTCTCTAATTAGAAATCCTATGGACATTCCAGGTTTTGAGAGGCTTTTTAATTGGTCGTATTTTTCTTTTTCAACACCAATACTGATTCTCTGTAACATAATTAAAGGCGAAATACTAGTTTAATATTAGCATGATATCACAGTAATAGTTAAGGAAGTTATATGAATGGCAAAAAAGAAAAAGAAAAGAACCAAAAGAAAAAGAATATATTATATGTAAGTAAATATTTTATTAAGTATATAGATAATAATAATATATATATATATAAATATATATACATATAAGGATAATGAAAGGAATTTTTCTAATTTTTCCTATTTAGCATCCGTAACAACCTCTTGACACATACATTGTATGGCTATAATAATGGAAATAGTTAATCTCAATGAATGGCAAAAACTAAAATTACTATGTTTTTAGATTCTGATCTGATCAAATGGTTAGATATGAATCGAGATGAAGAAACTTCTAGATCTGCTTTAGTCAGGATCTTAATTAGAAAAGCAATGAAAACTAAATCCAGGAAAAAAACTAATACTTCTACAGAAGTTAAAATTGATCCTTTTAGTGGTTCTCATATTACTGCTGATTTAATACCTGATGATTTGAAAGATTATTCTGGACTTTTAATGGAATGGTGGCCTATAAGAAAACAAAAAGGTGGATCTTGTACTGAGAGCGTTGCTAACCGCATCTTTAGTAAGTTAAGGTCATTTCATATACAGGACAGAAAACAAGCTCTTGAGAACGCTATAACAGGTGGCTGGAAGGATTTATTTCCCATTAAGAAGTCTAAGTTTGAACAAGAAGCTCAAAACGTACCAAAGCCAAAATATTTTAAGGCTAGTGAAAATCAGTTACCACCAACACTTGCTGAACTTGGCAAAACTGCTCAAGAAATGATGGAGAATGATGGAGAGAATGTTTGATCAGGCATCTTTGATAAAAACTATTAAAGATGGTGTAAAAAAAGGGTACTGGACTCTTAATGACATTGATAAACCACCACCAGGATGGACAGAAGTAGTGAATGATTGCAAAGGCAATCCTTTATTTCCAAATGGATATCAAGGTGTCAAATATCAAAATCTTGCTAGGGTGAAAGCACCCAAACCCAAAAAGGAGAAAATAGAAATTATTGATCCTAAAGACCTTCCAACTTACGACTTTTAAAAATGAAAACCTTCCAACTTTTAAAACCACTTCCAATCTGTAGAGATGAAGAGACACATAAATATCTCAACAAAGAAACTAATGAATGGCTTGCTTATTCAACTACAGAAGTTTGTAATGAACTAACAGAAGAAGCTAAAGAAAATATCGAAAAATATAGATATGTTTGGCAACCAAGAGGAGAAAAAGTACATGAATGTTTAGCAGAACAAATGCTAGGCAGCGGTGATATTGATATGGGTGACTATGCAAATATTGTTACTCCATTGTTGAATCATGAATTGTTTGCCAATTTTGAACCTATGGCAGTTGAGTTTATGATGTCTATACCAGATAAATCAGTTGGTGGACAACTTGATTTATTAGGTTACGACAGATCTACTAATCAGATTAGACTTATAGATCTCAAAACTAAAGGCAACACTACATCTGGTTTTTACAAACGTGAAAGGCCAAATACAAGATATATTGATTGTCTTGAAAAATATTGGATAGAACCATATTGCACAGATAAACAATTAGGTTGCTACATCGAAATGTTGAAACTAAATTGTGATGTAGTGCCTGATGTATGTAATACATTATGGGCATATCCAGAGGTTGCCATACTTGGCGATGATCAACCAACTGAAAGATGTCTTACTGCATGGCAAGAGGCATGGACAAAGTTTGAAGCTAAACAGGAGTTGTTTTAATGATTGGTTTTGGCTCAACTGTTGACCCTTATAACAGTTATACAACTCTTATAAGTTATACAGAAAATTTTATTGTTGTTCCAACTACTTTTGGTTGGAAATATATTCCAAGAACAGAATTTAAAGATGACAAAAAAGGACAGAATCGAAGCTGCTCAAAAACGTATCGAGGAGCTAAGAAAACTTATCTCGGAGTGGACTAAACGATGAGATATATACTTGATGTCTCAGGTAGAGACTTAGAACTAATCAAAGCTTCCATTGTTAACTTTGAAAGGTCATTAGAAATGTCATCTCAAAGAGATTTTACTCACTTGATAGATGAACTTAATGATACTTACTTAAGTTTAAAAATTCAGAAAACTAAACAACTTAAATCTAAAATAAGACAAAAATGGAAAATAATGAAATGAAGTGTTTTTACCGAGAACTTGATCGAAGAAAAAAGTATCTCATTACAAAACTAAATAATGAGATTGCAACACTTGAATGGCAATGGTTTCAAAATGAAATTAATGACAAAGAGTATGTTGTAGCATTTGATGATATTCAAAGACGGATTCGAGAGTTAAAAGGATGACTAATCCAAATAAAAGAAAAGGAGATAAGGCAGAAAGAGAAGCAGCAGAACTTCTAACAGAAGTTACTGGTTTTGAATGCAAAAGAAATCTTGCAGCAGGGATACCAGATGATGTTGGAGATATTTATGGCATACCAAATTGTGTAGTGCAGGTTTGTGATTACAAAGATAAAAGCCGAGCCTGTTTAGTAAAGCCCAGGGAAGTAGAAACACAAAGAAAAAATGCAGGTGTAGACTTCGTTGCCAGCATGGTTAGGTTTCGTGGAGGAGAATGGCGAGTTGTGTTAACACCAGAACAATTCAATACTTTATTACAATCAGCCTTGCAGTAAACATAATATTGTTGTAATATTAATCTCAAGTAAACAATTACTGATGACCACTACTACCCTTCCCAATTTAGCTGGTGTAATTAAAACTACTGACATCTATAAAAAGATGAAGTTTGATTATGTTGCATGGGCTAAAACTGCACAAATATTAAGAGAACACGCTCCTGGTTGGCAGTTCTGTTTAGATAAATCTTCTGTTGAAGAAGAAATATCATCTTATATTTTTAAAGCTCCTGATGGAACTGGTTTCCTTATGGGATATTTTGAAAATATAGATACAGGTATCAAAACTGCTCTTTTCCCTTTTGCGATTACAGACAATGCAAACAGACCTATTCCTTTAGATAAGATTTCGTCTGTTCATTTTCAAAATTCTCATCGTAGGTGTCTATGTGCTTGTGCTTGTTTTACATTTGGTTTGGCTTATGAATTATGGGCACAGATCGAAATTGATGAAGCTAAACAAACACCTCCACCTCCAAAAATTGGTACTGCTAACACTCCAACAAAACCTAATCAAGAATTAGCTCCTGTTTCTGAAAAGGCAAAAACTGATCCTCCTATTTCAAGAGAGGCAAGAACATTACTACTTGAACAACTTGCAAGTCTTGATAAATCAAACCCTGATAAAATGAAAGAACTTGTTGAATCATTTAGAAATAAGTTTGGAATCAAAGATGCAAAGATTTCCAGACATATTACAACTGCTTTACATGGTGAGTTTTTAAGTCATGCTATATCAAAAATAGATGACACACTATGACTACAGAAGAAGCAGACTTCTCTGGACAAGCAATTATGAAACAACTTGAAGAGAGAAGAGCAGCCCAGAAAAAAAACCTTAATCGAAATGTTTTAGGGGTGCGTACTTCTGATGAATTAGCTGCTCAAGTTAGAGAGCATTGCAAGTCGAGCAATCTCTCTACTAACCAATTTTTAAACAACTTATTAAAAGAATTTTTTAATCATGCCTGATTTCAATCCAGCACTTCCATTACCAATTAAATGGACAATCAATGACGATAGATTTGATCCTGAAAAACAAGTCTTGAGTCTCACAATTCCTGTTGACTCTTTGACTCATTTGATAGATCATTTACAAAACCTAGTTAACACAAAAGCAAAAGATGCAGATGTCTACGACTTCAGTAAAAAAGACACAGTTAAAACTCAATGTATACAAATCTACTCTAAAGTCATGGATGGAAAATACGGCCCTTGGGGCAACATTAATCCACAGAAGATCGAATCTGTAAACGAAGAACTACCTTTTTAAAACTTAAACTACCTTCCAATGCAATTAAGAGAATACCAAACCACTGCTCTTGAGCAGTTAAATCTTCAACTTCAAAATCAGAATAAATCTCCTTTACTTGTCTTGCCTACAGGTGCTGGTAAAACAGTTATCTTTTCAGAGCTTGCAAAAGATTTTGTAAGTAAAGGCAAGAAAGTAATGGTTCTTGTTCATAAAAGAGAATTAATTAAACAATCTTGTCAAAAGCTTGATTTGATTGATTCTAAATACGGAATCATCGCCTCTGGTTTTCCCAGGGATAATACTCAACCTTTACAAGTTGCTTCTGTTTATACTCTTTACAGAAACATCGAAAGAGAAAAGTTTGTTCCTGACATAATTATTTTTGATGAAGCACATCATATTGCTGCATCAACATGGTTGAAGATTGTCAAAAGATATAAAGATGCCATCAAGGTAGGAGTAACAGCGACTCCCATACGTTTAGATAACAAACCTTTAGGTAAGTTTTTTAACGTACTTATATCTGATGTACAAACTAATGACCTAGTTTCAAAAGGTTATTTATGTAATCACAAAGTGTTTGCAGGAGCAAAACAACCTGACTTAACTGGTTGTAGATTAAAAAGAGGAGAATACCAGAAAAAAGATTTAAAAAAAGTAATGGATCAACCAATGATTATTGGTGATGCTGTTGAACAATATAAAAAACATTTATTAGATAAACCAGCGATTGCTTTTTGTGTTGATATTGCTCATGCCAAAAAAGTGCATGAAAAGTTTATAAAAGAAGGTGTTAAGGCAGAACTATTAACAGGTGAGATGAAACTACCCGAAAGAGATAAAGTTCTTGATAAGCTAAGAAACCATGAGATAAGTGTTGTTGTTTCTATCGACATCATTAGCGAGGGAACTGATTTACCTTGCGTGACAGGAGCTATCCTCCTTCGCCCAACGAACTCTCTTACTTTATATGTTCAACAAGTAGGAAGAATCCTTAGACCAGAAGAAGGTAAGACAGCAATAGTATTAGATCATGTTGGCAATACTTACAGGCATGACTTTGTAGATATTGAAAGGCATTGGGAATTAGATTTTGATGAAGAAGAAGTAAAAAACAAAGCTAAACCTATATTTAAAACTTGTAAGCAATGCAATTATGTTTTTAAACCACAAAAAGTTTGCCCTAATTGTGGTCACGAACTTACAAAAGAAGAGTTACTTGAAATTGAAGGTCAGTTAGAAGAACTTAAAAGGAATCATGATAGAAAACCAGATACTATAAAAGAAAAATATAAAACATCAATTTATGCAAAATCAAAATACAATAATTCTAATTTATTAGATTTTGAATTTTTAACCAAAAATAAAAAAGTAGTTTTTGAAACTAAGACTAATTGGAATACTAGTTTCTATCTAAATCACAATCAAGATAAACAAGTAAAAGTAGGTGATAATATTATTTATTATGTAGGTGCTAATCAACAAAAATATGGGATAATTGTTGGATTTATTGATAAAGGAACAGAAGATACTTATATGCATCCATATACTGTCCCACCAATCAATGAAGATACTCAAGAATATCTTTTCCCTGATTACATACAAAAAGGTAAAGAGTTAGGTGAGTTACAAGATATAAGAGAAAATGAACATTTTGACAAAATTATATTTTTAGGAAAAAGAACTCAACCATATATTCACATAAGAAATAAAGAAACAGGAGACATAATGAATTTGTATTTACGAAGATTGCGTAAGAAAGGAGATAAAACTCACGCAGGATACACTTGCATCATGTTGACAGATAATGGATTAGAAACTTATGAAACTGCTGATAAAACAGGTTGGATATCTACAAACTCTATAAACTTTAAACAAGGAGAGAAAGTAAGAAAAAGGATGAGAGGTTTTAAGTTTGATAGACGTTTAATGGATAATCTTATTGATGTTTGTAGAAAAGCTCATTTCAATGTTGGTTATAAAATTGATTGGATACATAGAAACTACTATGCTAGAAAACTTAGCAGAGAATTACAGAGGATCTACAAATGAGAAAAAAACCTAAACAATACTTAGTAAATGATCCCTTACTAAAAATACATTTTAAAATTATCAATGGCAAACGTCATTGGATTACACCTCCTCCTACCACATACGAAAAATGAGCGATTCAAAAAAACTTAAAAAATTAAAAGAAATAAGACGTAGAAATCTTGAAAAAAATCTTTTAGATATAGAACTCAAGGGCTATGATCATTACATCTTTATCAATGAAAGAAATAAAGCTCAAGTTGTTTCAAAGCAAGGTGGTTGGATAACAGAACATATCCGAACTGCAATACTTAAATTTAACTACGAAATTGATAAGATTGAAAAATTACAAGTAAAAGATTTTACTAATATGGAAATTAACGAATACGAAAAAACTTTGCAATAGGATTTCTTGGTTTTTGCTTTCTCATCTCGACTACAACACGATTGGCTTCTAGTTCTATAAGTCTGTTTAATAATGAAGCCATAAAAATATCTTGATCAAATTTTTTTCTAACCATATGTGTGCAATATCTTTTTATATTATCTAAATCGTTACTCTGCATAATTTCTCTACATTGCATTTCAATTTGAAGTTCCAACTCAGGAGGTGCTGGTTCAATATCTATGTTGAGAAATTTAGTAACTTTCATTTTACTGGAAATAATTTTTCTTCAATCATTTTTACTATTGCATCATCTATATCATTATCAGTTTTTGCCACCATAGCCTTGAGTAAAGATAGTGCTGCTTTACGCAAAGACTCTGATCTACCAAACTTGATAAACATTCCAATTAAAAATTTTGACATGACTTTTATATCTCTATTCCTACCTTAACGCTTATTGCCAATCTTGGCCTCAATCTTTATATTTATAGTATATCACTAGGATTATGACAACAAAAGACCCAAAAACCGAACCAATAATAGAAGAAAAAGAAGAGAAAGAAGGTCCTTCTCTTATCTCAAATGTAGTCCAAATGATTATTTTGTTTTGGAGTTTGGCAGTAATTTCTTTTGCGTATTTCGGAAACTCAACCCGACAAATTGATACAACTTTTGCTGCTGGATTGTTGTCGGCAGTAATGTCAAGTATGAATTTGCCAGTGAAAAGCAATGGTAATGGCAAGAAGAGGCCGAATAATGTAACATCAGGTAAAGATCCTTCAAGTAAATGAAAAAACTTTTACCACTTTTGTTAGTTGCTGGTATTCCAGCTTCTTATGCTGGAGGCATAAGTCATTCAATTTCTTCTTCAGTACAACTTGAAGCAGTATCGGCTGGAAGTATTGCCGAGAAAGTTTCAAGTTCATACAGTATCTCAGGTAGCGGAGTGACTACTTTAGATTCTGACGATGCAAACAGTATTGGTGGCTTCGGAGATGCAACAGATGGCGTACCATCAATAACTTTTCCAGATTCAGTTGCACAAACTACAGCAGGTGAAGCCTTTAACTACACTACTAGCTACATAGAAGGAGATGCTACACCTTCCGCAGCAGCTACAGTAGGTGAGATACCAAACTTCTCAAATATCACATCAACTGAAGCAGCAAGTGTTGGCACAGCAGATATTGGTTTAGATAATCATACAATTACCCTAACTCCTGGAACTGGTACAGGTGTTACGCTTACTGGTTCTTTTGTTACCGACTTGACCATTGACTGATGTGGAGGACACTTCCGTTTGTTTTTCTTATATCTAGCCCTGTCTACGCTGTGCCTATTGTGCCTAACTTCACACAAGGTAGTTCTAGTAGCCGAACAGAAACTACCACAAACATTACAGAATCTATACGAACATCAAACTATAATTCTGGGTATACATATTCAGTTACAGGATCAGGTGTCAGCCATGATGGATCGACTATATCTGCTCCAAATGCAACTGTCACTGAAAATATAAATGGTACAACTTATACATGGACAGGTTTAGATTTAGGAGAGAAACCCAATTGGTCAATAACAAATCCAGGAGATGCCTTTCAATTTACAGAAGTTTATACACCACCTGGTCTAGAATCAGTTTCAGACGTAACGAGAACCATAGAAAGCCAAAGCGTAACAGATACAACTACAATATTCTCGCAGTAATAGGATTATTATTTGGGAGTCCAGCGTTTGCTAATACCTCAAACACTGCTGCTCCCTCTGCTTCTGCTAGTGGATCTGTCTCTAATTTTGCAACACAGGTTTTACAAGGAAATACTATAGAAAATCATTATGGAAACGGTATTAGATGCCAAGGCCCACAAATGTCATTTAGCCCGTTTGTCACCACTTCCTTTAATCAGAAACGACCATTTGATTACACATACATGACACCAGTGTACGATCCAAGTGTTGATGAAGATGGTAATTTAATAAACCCAGGAGATATTCTGTATTATCAAGAAAACTACAGTAATAACAAAGATAGTCTTGGTATTAATTTTGGTGCAGCATTAACTTTTACCTTTCCATTAGATCAAAGATTTCAAGATCAATGTTTAAAAGCAGCCACGACCCAAGAAAAAATACAAAGTCAAATACTATCTAAAGAAAGGCTCAACTACGAGCTCGCACGTCTAAAAAATTGTGGAGAATTAGCAATTCGGGGCATATCATTTTTGCCAAGCAGTAAGTACGCAGATTTATGCAAAGATGTGATTGTTACTGAAAAGATGAATCAGGTATTACCGCACACTCATAAATTAGAATAGACAAGTCACGGGTATTAAACTTATCTACGGATAAACATTCTACCTTAAAAATAAAAAAGTAGATAGACCCCTTCCAACTAGTCTACCTACTAATTTATAAGCAAAAGGAAATCTCAAAACACTTTTGCTAAGTAAGCAACTGACGCTCCAACAGAGCAGAGGTTGAGTCAACAACTTGATAATGGGTCTGGTTGCTAAGTTACCCCCTTGTCTATAAAAGACACAACTAAGAGGTCTGGGGGAGATCAACCTAGTGAAGTGACCGAATTATAGACTTGTAATATTTATTATATCTTATCTTTTTTCTTTGTCAGTTTCTTTTTTATCTTTTTAAATATTTCAGAGATTAACTTTTTTATTACAGGAGCCAAAAGCGCAGAGCCACCAGCAACCACACCAATAACAGCAGTAGAAATGAGTGCTTGAGGTGTACCAATAAAGCTTTCTCTGAATGGTACTTTTTCCCAGACTCCGACACAAGTAATACCATCTGAGGGGGATCTTTCCCATTTTACCAACCTTTCGATCCTCTTATCATTTCTGTAATCTCCTGGTCTAAATTGTGGGTTTTTAGGAGGGCATGGATCTATTTTTAATTCTTCATCTTTTTTCTTTTGTGGTATCTGAGGTTTTTGCTGCGGAAGTTGTTCTTGTTGCTGTTCTTCCTGCTCTGCTGGTGCGGTATATATAAAATTTGCAGGGTTGTACTCAAGAGGTTCAAAGCTAGGAATATTAAACGTACCACAGGCTTGATAAGTACCAAATTCATCCTCATTTATAAGTCCTGTCAGATTATTTCTATGAGCATCAACACATCCTGGAATATCAACAACTGGTTTATAAATAATATCTAATATTGGTGGTTGTACTTCCCATAAACGTATTTTTGGAACGTAAACCTCTTTTATTTCAATCTTTGGTATCTTTGTCATCTATATCCCCGATAGAAATAGACCAATCATCCTGTCCAAATGTACCTTTTTCTATTACCTTCGGTTCACCTTTTGCAACTTCCTTTAAATAACTATCGTGAAATTTTTTTATTTCGTTCTCTAATTCCAAATCAAACTTAACCATACGCATCCAATCAACTAATTTGTCTATGTAATGTTGAATAAGTTTTTTAAAAAACCCAAATATCATTTTGCTAAGTAAACTTCTACATAAGAATTACATTTAGGACAGGACAGATTAGTTACCATTGAATATTCTTCTGCAAGAACAGGTTGAAAATCTTCATCAATACTATGATCTCCACCCCAGATTAATTCAGTTTTACAGTGCCAACAGTTCATTGCTCCCATTTACCTTTTGTTTCCCATTCTATATACTCTTTATTTCTTTGCTCTATATAATCCCAAAACCATTTATTTGGATCGTTTGCATCTGCTACAGGTCTTGGTTTTAATTTTCTTATCTGCTTTTCAAACTCATCAGCGATAATCCAATCCATGTGTTTCATTACCTGCCCTAATAATTGGTTTTCAAATGCTGGACTTTTCATGTATAAAAACACCATAAATCCCGATCCAAAAGTAATTCCTGATGTTATCAATGCCAACACAGCTATAAAACGTGTTCTTATACGAGTAGGTGTGCGTTGTAATTCTGTCATAAAGGCAACATAGGACCTGTTACTTTTGGTAATTTTTTATCTATTTGATTAGGTAATATTTTACTTACACTTTCCATAACCTTCTCCATCATCATTGCTTCAAATTGTGGACTGCTTACCCATTTGTAAGTAGCGTACCCTGCTCCTATAGTTGTTAAGCTTATCAAGAATGATAAGATGGATAATATTGAAGAGATTTTATTAAGCATATGAGACAAGCCCTTTTGAAATTATTACCATTAACTACAATTATAGTATTTTCTGGTCTCTGTGCTTTGGCTCCCCTCTATATCACAATGGGAATTATGACTCGTCAGATGACAGAAAAATCTAATTGATTTCTGTAAGATTAAATTTATATTTTTTACCACTTAAACGATTAATAATAAATAAATCATCAGCACCTTCCTGTATCGACCAACTACCTTTCGTACTATCTACTTCATTACCATAATCATTAAGATTAGACATATTAATGTCACCTGTATTTAATGCAGCAGAATGTAAAGTTGTAAATCGTTTTGAAGATGAGCCTAATGCTCTTGTATTATCCGCTTCAGGTTCTACACTACCATGTACTTTTATGCCGTTAGTAGAATTTATATTTAAAATTCCTGTGCTATTAAGGATGTGACTGTCTGTAGCATCATGGTACAGTTGAAGGTCATTATTTATCCCAAATCGTAACCTTTTATCGTCAGTATTTGCTCCTAAATTTATATGTCCGTGAACATCTACGGCATCGGCTGTTGTGTTAAAACGCTTTACATTATCGTGGTACAAATCCACCGACCCGTTTTCAGAAGCCACTATCATTTCTTCATTATTTGCTGCATTTCTAATAAGTAAGTTATTTGTCAGTATTTGTAGAGGCCCAGTACCAGCATCTTTTATAAAAGAGCCATTGCCTGAGTGATAAATTTCTAAATCTTGTGAATCTCCTAGTTGTAATTTACTACTATCTGGTAAGTCTAATCCATCGGCTGATGTTTCTGCCTTCTTCACATTATCGTGATACAGTTCCACTGCTCCGTCAGGTATAACCTTGATTCCATCTTCTCCTGATTTAGGATTTAAATTTATTTGACCAGTTGTATTTATAACAAACCTATCTGCACTATTAGTTTCGTCAAAAATTTTGAATTCTCCATGTGAATTCATTACTCTATAATCAGGGTTATTGTCTGAATCGGTTAAATGTAAAGCTGGTGCTGTACCAGAAATAAATACGTCACCACCACTTTGTATCCTGGCAGTAGTATTAATTTCTCCGAGAATATACAGCCCCCAAGACATCGTTTGCGCCTTTACCGAATTATCATGGTACAACTCCACACTCCCGTCAGGAATTACTTTTATACCTGTCTCGCTAGCTTTTGCTTCAAATATTAAGTTGCCAGTGATATTTGTAATTTTTGAGTCAGTTCCATCATGCAGCAAAGTAAGATCTCCACCAGCACCAAAAACAGATTTAGCATTGTCAGCAAACTCTAAAGCGTTATCAGACTTGTCAAATACGATATTTGCACTATCTCCTGTAAATGTGACATCACCTGTGAATGTACCACCAGCCAATGGCATTTTTGTTGCTATTGAGTTTGTTACTGTCGTAGAAAAGTTTGCATCATCTCCTAATGCCGCTGCAAGCTCATTCAAGGTGTTTAATGTACTTGGTGAACTATCTACTAAGTTTGATATTGCTGTGTCGGTATAGGCTGTTGTAGCCACCTTTGTACTGTTATCTGAAGCAGATTGTGTTGTAGCTGTAACTCCATTTGTCAATACACCAGAACTGGAAGTCAATCCACCGAATAAAGTATCTCTTGCTGCAATATCAACCCCGTCCACTGTTCCAGATACAACAACATTACCTACTACAGTTGCTCCATTGGAATCTACTGTTAAGACAGTTGTCAAAGTACCCGCAACCATAGATTTTAAATTTATCTGCCCATCTTCTGAAGCGTCACTTGCATCTATAATCTTTGTTTCGAGCGTTGCATATATCACCTCTTCAGGAGTGCCCGCATCATTTTTTCCTTGAAATGATATTGACGATAATAAATCGTTATCCTGACCAGCACCATCACTTCCTCTTCTATGAAATAAAAGAATGTCAGCACTACTGGCAGCGGAATCCAAACTGCTTTCTATACAAAAACCTGATGTAGTATCAGCAGTTGCTAAATGCAAAGGAAAAGTCGGATCTGCTTCATGTATTCCAACAAATTCACTTTTTAATCTAATTCTTGATGCTAACGTACCAGCAGCAGTTGACATTAAATCTAAAATACCATCTTCAGAACTATTTGTAGCATCCGCTATCTGTGCAACAATACTTGCATATTCAACAGAATCTGAATTATCATCTTTGCCTCTGAAAATTAAATTGCCTAAATTATCATTATCAGCAGGTGAAGCAGAATTTCTAAATAAAACAAGATCAGGTGCGGTATCAGCACCAGCATCTGTATTTTCTATGATTACTTGATCTGTGGTGTCTGTACTAAACAGATGTAATTGTGCAGCAATAGTACCAGAACCTAGTTTCAGACCAGCAGCGGCAAAAGATGCTACTTGAGTCTGATTACAAGATATACCAATCTCATCATCTGTAACTCTAAACAGACCTGACGTACCAGTGTCATCAATAAACCCAACACTAGGGGCAGAGGCAGTACCATTAGGAATACCTCTTAGTATTGTTGTTAACTGTATTTTTTTGTTTTTATTAGCGTTATCAGATTCACTTATATCAATTATAGGAAAAACATCAGTTGCTACTGGTGCTGTTAATTCAGTAAGTGCTGTGATCTTCCTATCTGCCATTTATTTTTCAGTAGTTGTTTCTATCTTACCTTCTAATTTGTTTAGTAACTCAGTTAATTTTTTTAATGAACCTTGATTTTCCAAGATAGGCTGTGTTGCATTATTTATCTGTTTTTGTTTATCATTTATAGCAGTTTTTGCTTGTTCCTGTATTTCTTTAATTTCCTGCTGCAATAAAGAAACTTTTTTTATATCAATTTCTAATTGTTCTTTTATTACATCAATTTCAGCTTTGATAAAATCGTTTGGATTAGACATAAGTTTTTATTAGTTAAAGTAATTATATTTAAAAATTTAAGAACCTTCAAGTGCTGTTACTTTTGCTGATAGTTCCTGTATCGCTTTAATAATTGGAGAAATAAATTCTGTATATCTTAAAGCATATCTAGGTGTTATGGCATTACCATCATCATCAACTTCATCTTTACAGAATCCAGCAAAATCTGTTGCTGATTTACTTATAGTTCCAAGAACTGTCTCTATTTCCTGTGAAATTAATCCATAATGTGTTCTTGTCTTATTGTTAAATTTATAAGAAACTGGATTTAATTTATTAATAAAATCGAGTCCGAGATCACTTGTAGTGATTGTATTTTTAAAATTTCTATCTGATGTTTGAATAGTGCCGTTAGTAGCATGAACATCATCAAATCTAAGTGAAGCACTACCTAAATCCCTGTCATCATCAACTGCTGGCATTATACGGTTAGTATTGATTCTATATCCTTCTGTTCCTCCAACTGTAAATGAGATGCTGTTTGCAGAATTGTCAGTTCTGAACATTCCTGTATCAGTATCAGCAGCAAATGTATAAGACGGGGCTGATGCAGTACCTAAAGTTGCGGTCAGATTTCCAGTTTGCACTACATTACCGCTTGTATCTATTCCCCATTTCTGAACATTACTTCCACTGGTGTCATTAAGAAATATTAAATCATTATCACTGGCTACTGATTCAATTCTCCATGTATCTCCATTATCATCTCCTTCATCTGCTTGTAATTCTAAAACCGCATCACTATTCTCAAAAGCTTTTATATTAACTTTTGCATTACCGTTTGGATCTTGAATTGTAATCCCAGTTCCCTCTAAAGCAATTACTGTAGATCCTGCCCTTTGAAGTTGTAATTCTCCTGTCCCAGCATCATTAATGATCGAATTACTACCATCATGAGAGATGGTAAGATCACCTCCAGTACCAAAAGTTGCTTTAGCGTTATCAGCAAATTCAAGTGCATTATCTGATTTATCAAAAACTACATTAGCTGCCGCACCTGTAAAGGTCACATCACCATCATGAGTAGCACCATCATCAGTAACCGTTCCTGAAATAATTATTCCATTAATATTGACTTGAAGTTTTGAACCACCAGCACAGGCAATATCTAACTTATTAGCTTCACTAGAAAAAATACCAGTATTTAAATCATCTCTAAAGGCAAGTGCTGGTGTGCTTGCAGAACCATCTTCAAGTGTTAACGTGCCATCAAGCTGTAATAATTCAACCCAAGCATTGTTACTGGAATTTCTTATTTTTAAAATACCTGTATTAGTATCAGCCCAAAACATATAGGCAGCGGTCGTAGATGGTGCTGTGGCACTGCTATTATTTGTTAATATCGCCTGTAAAGCATTATTTAAATCTGACCTAAAACTGGCCCCCGATTGGTTTGCTAAATCATAATCATGTGTTGCCATAACTCAAGTTTGAAAATGAGATAAATTTAAGCACCTTCCGCACCAAAGCCATTAGCATGGTAGGCAAATGTGCGGTCAATAGCTGCATTTGAACTATTAAAGAAAGTGATGGAAAAGCCTGTCCGACTTTCACTACTAATTACATAATAGTCCCCTGTAGCCATATTACTAGCAGTAATGCCTAATTTAGGAGTTTGGTAAAAGGCTTTATCAAAAGTTACCACTTTTGGATTACTACCGCCACTCGCAACCGCTGCACTTTCTGTTCTATTGTCAAACAAAATCCTATAACCTAACTCATCAACCAAAGGAGTCTGATCTGTAAAATTAGAACTTAAATCTGCTTTAAATTGAAATACTCTACCAGTAAATCTACCATTTTCCATAGGAATAAAATCATCATATACTTGTGAATCCTCCTGACTAAATTTATTACCATCTTCTAGTAATATAAATTCTGTATTTTCATCTTCTATCTCATCATCAGTTGGTGCGTCATTACTTTTTCTAAATTGAATGACAGCATTGGTTTCATCTGGTGTATTACCATCAAAATCACTCCATTCATCAATATTTGTAAAATGTAAATCAATAGTATTATTAGGATAAAGACCTCTCGTGGTTAATATTCTTTGAAATTCAACTGTAAAAATACCGCCTAGATCCAACTTATCTTTAAAAAAATATTCACCAGAACTGAAAAGCTCACCACCGAAATCAATACTTCCTAAATATCCCTGTTCAAAATCTACTTTATCATCTACTAAATCATCATTATTTAAAACTAAAGCATCATATTCAGATGAATAAAATACATCATTTAACTGTCCTTGAAAAGGTGGTGATGTAGTATCTTCTCTTACAGTTTGAACTAATAATTTTGGTTTTTCATCAGGAATATTTATTATATGATTTAAAGGACTTAAAGATTTACGTCCCTCTAAATCTTTAAATTTAACCATATATGTGCCATTTATTAAAGGCAGTATTAAATAATCAGTTAAAGCGGAAACTTCCCTTAAAAATGTTGAATTAGGCCATACTGCTGTTCCATCAATTAAAGATGAATGTCTTATAACAGCTACCAATTCACTTCGATTTCCTGCATAATCTGATGGAATCCTCCATTTTAAAATTACTTCATTTTGTGTTGTAACTTGAATACTCATTTTTATGGTAAAGGAACAGGCACAGGATTTTCACTTGCAAACTCTGCTAAAGACTGAAATAATGATTGTCCTACTGTAAAACTTGGTGCTTTAACATAAGCTGAATGTTTTGATTTTAAAGCGTCTATACTTTCTGATCTTACTTCAAATTTAATAACTGTTCCTGTTTTGACATTATCTAATTCAAATGATGTCTCATCTATATTTTTTCTAATTTTAAAATTTCCATTTCCCTTCTTGAATCTAACTGTAAAATTAACATTAGATCCGTTTATACCTCTTGACCATGAAAATGTAACTCTATTTGTAGAACTATTTTGTAATTGTATTCTTGTACTTGTAACTTCTAAATTTTCAGGTTTTGTTGGCCTGTTATTAAAACCTGTTACATCTTCATATTCTAATTTAGCTTTGTTATTTGTTGTATTATCTGCAACTTCATAAATGGAATCATTAAATTCTAATCCTGTGACATTGTAAGTACTGTTTCCATTATCTTTGATATCTATGCACCTAAATTTTTGATTTACAACAGGGTTAATAGTATTATTTTCTAAAGTATAAACAGCACCAGCCAAGGGAGCTGAGGAAAAAGCATTTTTAACTGTAATCTTTCCAGAATTAAAAACACTTTGTATTTTTTGTGTCTCTACAGTGCCGTCAGACAAAGTAACGCTCACCTCAAATTGATTACCTTTGCCTCCCACATAAGTATCGAAATTTTGATCTGGTGTGAATCGTGTTGTTGAATCTACGTCTAAAATTCTTCCTGATAATATTAAACCCGCCTTCATTTCATCTGCAACTGCAAATACTTGACCAGGTAATAGACCTATACCATCAAGACCAGTTGTAAAAGTTACTATTTTACTATCTAATTTTTCTGAATTTAAAACCCATTGACCCATTCTTTGGGCCTGATATTTGGAAGAACAACCAAAAGCGACTATTTGTTTTATGTTGTAACCATATTTTTCTATTAAATCATAATCTTCAACTACCACTACATTAGGCTTATAAAAATTTTCAGGATCGTTGTAACTGACTTGAATTGATGTTGACCTTGTTTTTAATGATGAACCAGAATAAGAAAATATGCCATCTATAACATTTGAATTTGTATAAAGATGAACAGGATCAATATCACTGCCATCTAGATTTCCATGATCTGCAACAAGGTTGACAGTATTTGATCCCCAATAAGTAATACCCTTGAATATACTTGCTAAATTTTGCAAGACCTTGTAGGCATCAGCTTGAGTTCCTAAAACTGTATTTATTGCAAATCTAGCCTCTTTTCCGTCTGGTGTATCGACACGTTGATTGCAGTATCTTGAAAGCTCATATAGATCAACCCAGTTAAGGTTAGATGCCTTTATAAAATCCCCGCATCCGTAGCGATTATTGGTAAGCAGGTCGTAAAAAATACAAACAGGGCACGTTGTCCAGAATTTACCTTCTGCCAAGCTTCCGTCAAAAGTGCCTTCAAACTTAAGCCTTCCATCATTTTGAACGCTTGCGTTTGATGGTATTTTTACCTTTGTTCCTTTTACTAAATATGATCTAGAAGGTAAACTCGAAAAGGATTCAGTTGATAATGATAAGGCAACGCAGGCAGTATATGGATATGCGGTTCTAATTTCTTGTCTTTCTATTAAAGAGCTGAAGATGACTCTGTTTGCTCTAGTATTTCCTAAGGGTGTTTTTTTATTTATTGTCTCAAGCAGATTAAATCTAACTTCATAATCTTTTTCCTCATCTGTTATTTTTTGTACTTTTATTAAGAACGGTGGTTTAAAAATACCATTTTCTCTAAGTTCTCTTAAATTAATAATTTTACTTTTGATTTGATAATTAGAGGTAGAAATGCCTTCTATGTTTAAAGTTTCACATGATATATAACTTGTATTTCTTGCCTTTACAAGTATTTTTATTTTAACTTTTGCATTAAAAAATTGTCCTCTAGAAATACCCTCCATACCTTGACAAAATAAAGAAGGGACAGTAAATAATATCTGAAATGAATCTGTATCTGGATCGTTTATCTGTGTAATAACTTCCCCTCCTCCATAGTCTCTTTTTTTTACTTTATTTTGCTCATTTAGTTCTTCGCTGTAATTTGAACCTATTTCCTGATTTATATCTATAACATTAGAATTTGCTTTTTTATGATCTTCAAACTGTTTTTGATTTCTTGTACCTGTTCTTAGTTGATATTTAACATCTTTTTTTGGAAAATTTTCATCACCTTTATTATCCTCAACAGCAGTTTCATTTAAAAAAATTCCTTTTTTACCTCCAACAATTTCCTCGATCGGACCTTCGCATAAAAGGTCAACAATTTTTATAACACTTGTAGAATTTAATGACATATTATTTTATGTAGGAATTAAGTCATAACCAGCAGAATCAATTCTCATTTTTGTAGCATTTTTAATAGTTGTGGAAGTAGCTGTTTTAAAAGTTGCTTTATCTAAAATTTGAACAAACATCTTATAACTAGAAGCTCCACTTACAACTACAGGTCTAACATTAAAAATATATCTTATTTTTTGTGTAAAGTTTTGTGTGCCTTGAATAATAAATTGTTGATTTAAAACAGTAGATGATCCTGTTTTTATTATTATTGCAAAACTTATATATCCTTGAATTATTGTAGAACTAGCAGTGCCGACTCGATCTTGTAAACCACTAAAAGTAATCATTATCTGGCATTTATTTCTAAATTGATCACTATTAGAGTCATCGGATATTGCTAAATTATCTAAAATTTTTTGTTCCCCTGTTCCTTCAAGGTTTACAAAGCCGATCCTTGTTGCTCCACCGCTTTTACCTAACACAAAATCAAAATTTCCTTCTCCAATAGTCTGCAAAGCTCCAACTCTGTTTGCATTTGGAGGTGGAAAATTTGTGACTTTTTCAGTTGGATCTATCCTAGCTGCACGTAAATTATCATAATTTTTTATTGAATCTGAAAATAAAACTTTTTCACCATTTACTCTAACTGTTGAACTGCTTGGCTTTTCAAAACTTGTCATCAACGGATCACTTTCATTAGTTACATCTATATCTGTGGTGATTAAGTGACTACCAACCATGGCCTTACCATAAACTATGGGTATTGTTTTGCCGATTCCAACAGTATTTGATGCACCTCTGTACGCATAGCTCTGTTGTCCATCAGCACCCCTTTCTAATGCTGCGGGGCCACCATTAAAACCTGTACGACCAACATCCATTGAATTGTCAAAAGTAGGTAATTGAGGAGCAAGCATTTCCTGTACACCACCTAGCACTAAAGCTGCACCAATTTGGGCAGCGGCACCGGTTAAACCAGTAGCTTGAAAAGTCGCAAGAAATCCACCAGCACCTCCTGTGATGACCGCAGTAGCAATCAAAGCGGCACCAGCAATAGCTTTTACGGCACCTTCACTTCCTATAATTACAGGTGCTATTACTAAATCATGTTGTCCTAAAGGGAGTGTGAGTTCATTAGATTTTAATTCATGCCCCACCTGTGTAACCTGATAAGCGATACCCTGTTCATGTGAAGTTGCAAGATATTTACCAAAATCTGGATAATTTATACATAAAAGCCGTATAGCATCTGCTGGGGTTCTGAGATTATAAAAAGTATGAGATTCACCCCATCTTTTTCCCAATTCATCTAGCAGCAGGATTTTATGCTGCATATCTAAAACACCCTACAGTTCTTCTTCTATAATAATGATTATAATATTCTGAACAACTTAATGATTGAGATTTCTGATGTAAAATCATATCATTTTTCAACAAAACGGCAGCGTGCATAGGTTCTTTAGTCCAGATCTTCATTATTAAAATATCATTAGGTTTTCTGTTGTTTATATTAACTTCTTTAAAATTTAATTTATTTGATTCTTTTAAAAAAATACTTTCACAAGTTTCTACATCTTTAGGTCTTTCGTAGTCAGGAAGACTTATTCCTAAAAGTTTATAATAATCACGCACTATCGTATAACAATCAAAAATACCATACTTCCATTGTCTCCCAATTAAGGATTTATAATTAACCATTCGTCTAAAGTGTTTCTATAAATATACCATTTTAATTTGGTTGCTTTACAGGCATTTATATCAGTTTTGCTTGCAAGTCCTCCCTCAGGGTGTGAATGAACAATATATTGTAATTTACCTTTTGATCTTGCCTTTAAAAAATCTTTTGGATGTATTGCAAAAGTATTTTCTGGCGTATCAGAAATATTTTTACAAGGATAATAAATATCATTAACAACAATGCCACAGGCTTCTTTTGGAGCTTCTTCTAATGCGTGTTGTTTTGCCGCTAATTTAAATGTCATTAAATTTGTATTCTTGCATTTATAAACCCACCAAAAGGCAAATCTCTTTCATTATTATCGCCTTTGGGAAATCTTAATAAACAACTTGAATACTTATGACCGCATTTATCAAGTGCTTTTCTTTCTGCTAACGTACCGCCAGTTATTTGTTCATCATTAACGTTAAAACATTTATTACCCTCATATCCACACTGATTACCACGATATTCCCATGGACAATGTTCTGTAATCACTCTTCTTGGGATCCTAAAGCCCTGTAAATTTATCTTTGGTGATAATTCAAATTCTACAAATTCTGGGTTTTCTGCACTGATCCTATCTATGTACCAAATGTCATCTGTAGTTACTATGGCTGTTGAGTCAGCAGTACTATTTGTACCACTTGTAAAATTAGCAGCATCAAGAAATTTTGTAAATGTCTGTATTCTCTGTACTTTACCCTGTAAGGGATTATAAAGAAGAATAAAAGCAGATAAGGCATTATTTACATTCGAGACTTTTAATTTTGGCCTTGGTAAAGTTCCCTGCGTTTTTTTATCAAACCCAGAAACTTGTACAGGTAGAGCAGAATAGGTATTACCACCAAAAACAATATCTGATTTTACTTCATTTGTTCCAGCATGATACCTTACCACCTGATCTATTCCATTAACAGCAGCAGTGTAAGTAAGTTCAAATAATTCGATAAGGGCAGAGGGTTCTAATTTTTGTATTTCTTCGCTAACAATAGCTTTTGCGGGTGCAATTTGTGAACTGTTACTTTCTAAATTAGAATCCAGTGTCATGTTTCTGCCACCTCCTCAAATGTTGCACTTATTGTAGCTCTATCTAAAAATGGAATCGTTTTACTCCATTCTCTGCAAATAAATTTTTTAGAAGCTGACTCTCCTGCTGGTGTGTAATCAAAGTGTTCAACCCCAGCACGTGCATCAAGAAAAGTTTCTATCTCGTCTGCTTCTGTTTCAGAAATATTGTTCCAGTCAAATTGATATTTCTTTAAATTTTGATTAATACCGAATGTTGATCTCTGAGAGTACCCCGAACCAAATTGTGCAATTCGTATTTTAGGTTTCGAGATTTTTCTTGAACCATAAGACGGATTTACTGTTGTTGGAAAAGACTCTGTCATTAACTTAATAAACCTCCTGACATTTGTTGTTTTACTATTTCAGATTGTACAGCAGCTGCTATAAGTTCTCCCAGTTGTCTTGAGGATTGATCGTCCCCTTCTACATTAGATCCAGAGGCATCTACGTTTACAACTACATTTGTAGACCCTCCTAACTGATTGTTTGGGATTATAGTTCCTGCTCTATCAGGTACAAATAATTCTGGCCCTTTTTCTCCTACGATTGAAGCTCTACCCACAGGTGGCCTACCTCCATTTGCGAATCCAGGAATAC